>Ga0187894_10002049_pt1 | contig 24722 bp, 19 predicted proteins | sample GBC1701081metaG_FD_136650 | JGI IMG/M metagenome (GOLD analysis project Ga0187894, IMG submission 136650) | White microbial mat communities from a lava cave in the Kipuka Kanohina Cave System on the Island of Hawaii, USA - GBC170108-1 metaG ... | reverse complement strand
GTGTGCTTCCACGTCTTCCTCCGGTGTGATCATAATGGCGGCTCCTTCGAAACTTCGGGCATGACACCCAAAAGTCTCGAAGGAGCCTTACTGTTCGTAACGGAACCACCACCACACCCGAAGACTTCAGGTGGGGAATTTCAATGAGCACAACCGGGGAATTTCAGCGAGCGGCGTCACTGGCGCGGATCGTCGAGCCGACTAGCAAGCTCGACTCGCTGCGGGTGCTAGCCGAAGTCGGGATCGGGCCGCCGTCGTATGCCACGGTCAAACGCCGCCTGCCCGCATACGCCACGGACCAGTGGCGGGAGCGGTTGGCCGCGCTGTGCGCCCACCAAGTCGGCCTGGGACCTGCGACGTTGCTGCTCTACGACGTGACGACGCTGTACTTCGAGACCGACACCGGGGACGGATTCCGTGAGTCCGGATTCTCCAAGGAGCGCCGCCTGGAACCCCAGATCACCGTCGGTCTGCTCACCGACGCGGCCGGGTTCCCGCTGATGGTCAACGCGTTCGAGGGCAACAAGGCCGAGACCACCACGATGCTGCCCACGATCACCGCGTTCCTGGCCGCCCACCAACTCACTGACGTGGTGATCGTCGCTGACACCGGGATGGTCTCCGAGAGCACCATGACGGCGATCGAGGCCGAGGGCCTGTCGTTCATCCTCGGGATGCGGATTCCCGAGGTCCCGTACGTGATCAACCAGTGGCGCCAGCAGCATCCGGGCGAGCCGATCCCGGACGGGCAGGTGTTCGTCCAACCATGGCCGGCCGGGCCGAGCGACAAGCGCAAGGATCAGGTGCGCTACTACCGGCACAAGCACGACCGGGCCCGCAGGACGCTCAAAGGCATCGACGAGCAAGTCCGCAAGGCCGAGCAGGCCGTGGCCGGCAAGACCGCGGTCAAGCGCAACCGGTTCGTCAAACTCACCGACGCCACCAAGAGCGTCAACCGCGAACTCGAGGCCAAGGCCCGCGCGCTGGCAGGCATCAAAGGCTACGTCACCAACATCGCCGACCCCACCTCCGAGCAGGTCATCGACGCCTACCACCAGCTGTTCCACATCGAAAAGGCGTTCAGGATGGCCAAATCCGACCTGGCCGCCCGTCCGATCTACCACCGCACCAAAGACTCGATCGAAGCGCACCTGAGCATCGTGTTCGCCGCCCTGGCCGTCTCTCACTGGATCGAAGACGCCACCAACTGGTCCATCAAGAAGTTCGTGCGCACAGCCCGCCGCTACCGAACCATCCAAATCAAAACCGGCGAACACACCGTCACCGCCGCCGACCCCCTACCCGACGACCTCCGCGCCGCCCGCGACGCTATCCACACCCGAGCCATGGGACACTAACCTGAGCCAACTCGGGTACTGCTCATGCCACCATCCCTCCCACAGGCGATCACCGCAGTTCGCCAAGCCGTGGCCAGTGGGCGCATCACTCAACAACGACTTGACACCTCAGTGTTCATGGTTGGCGTTGCCGGCCTCCCGCGAATGATGAAAATGGGGTCGCCGCTCGCGCTTGACGTCGGCTTTTGCTTGGTGCCGCAGAGCCCGTACCTCAGTGTGACGCGGAGGCCGGACCGGTACCCCGAATTGTTGCCTCGAGCACGCCGAGCAGACTCGTTTCTTGGCAGCGGCCTCCATGCGTGCGGCGTTTCGGACCGTGACAAGACCTTGGAACCTGGAGGTGGGATGCGACGCTTGATCGATCGTTGCGCTGGTATCGACGTGGGCCAGGCGCTGTTAATGGTCTGCGTACGGATCGTGACCGAAGTCGATGAGGTCGTCGAGCATATCCGCGAGTTCGGCGCGACCACGTCGGACCTGCTGGCGCTGCGTGACTGGCTGGCCGCTTTCGGCGTGACGCACGTGGCGATGGAGTCCACCGGGGTGTACTGGAAACCGGTCTATTACCTGTTGGAGGACGACTTCGAGGTGCTACTGGCCAACGCCGCGGACCTCAAACACGTGGCGGGCCGCAAGACCGACGCGATCGACGCTGCCTGGATCGCCGAGCTGTGCTCCTACGGGCTGTTGCGCCCCTCGTTCGTCCCGCCTCGCCCGATCCGCGAGCTGCGGGACCTGACCCGTTACCGCAAGACGCTGGTCCAAGACCGCACCCGGGCGGTCAACCGCGTCCACAAGTTGTTGGAGGACGCCGGGGTCAAGCTGGCTTGTGTGGCCACTGACGTCATGGGTGTGTCGGGGCGGTTGATGATGAACGCGCTGATCCAAGGGGTAGCGGATCCCGAGGCGCTGGCGCAACTGGCCAAGGGCCGGTTGCGGGCCAAGCTGCCCGAACTCCGCAAGGCGCTGGAGGCGCGGTTCCGCGACCATCACGCGTTCTTGCTCGAGCGCATGCTGGCCCACATCGCCGATGCTGAGGACGACATCGCGGCGTTGTCTGAGCGGATCGAGGCGGCGATGGCCCCTTTCGTGACGGCGGTCCCGCTGTTGTGCTCGATCCCGGGGGTCGGTGCTCGCACGGCTGAGGTCATCATCGCCGAGATCGGGGACGACATGAGCCGTTTCCCCACCCCCGGGCACCTGGCGTCATGGGCTGGGCTGTGCCCCGGGCAGCGCCAGTCGGCCGGTAAACGCAAGTCCGGCAAGACCCGCAAAGGGTCGAAGTGGCTGCGAGGGGCGTTGATCGAGGCCGCCTGGGCCGCGGTGAGGACCAAGGACACCTACCTGTCCGAGCGTTTCCGGCAAGTGACCCGCCGCCAAGGCCGCAAGAAGGCCGTGGTCGCGGTCGCTCACGAAATCCTCATGGCGGCCTGGTGGCTGTTATCCACCGGTGAGTTCTACCAAGACCCTGGCGTCGAGGCGCTGCGCAAGCACAACGTCGAGCAGACCCGCCGCCGCTCCGTACGCCAATTGGAAGCTCTCGGCTACACCGTCACCCTCCACCCACCCAAAGCGGCCGCCTGACGGCGGCCCAGGCCAACCCCACACCACTCACGCAAGGACCGGCCCCTCAAGGCTATTTTCTGAGCAGTCCGCCGCATCCTCCGACTCAAAGTGCAACTCGGCCTCATCCCCGCTCCCCACATCGACATCCCAGCAGCCCAAGACGCCCTTGGCACACCCGAGCACACCGCAGTCCGAGAACAAATCAGCGCAGCCTGCCACTGCTAATCCTTATATTGGGCCTTGATGCGTACATCGAGCCGCATTTTCAAGCCCAAGAGGGCTGCACTATCAGACTCACAAATCACTGCGCCGAAGCGCCTTCGCTAAGACTCATTTGTTAGTTTAGCCAGACGTGTTGAACCAGGCGACCGCTTGAAGCCGATCAACGATCTCAATGCAAGGACGAGCGCTTAGCCAATTGCCCACAGGCGCCCTTCAGACACCACAAGGAGCTCGCCGTTCGCTCCAATGGCGAGCGGCGCAGAGATCGGTCCTGGCGCGTACCAGGTGAACAATTGCTCTCCATCATGGTTAAAGCCGTGAACGAAGCATTCTTCTTTCTGGTTGTACAGAGGCGCGCTGTGGTACTGTTCCCATCTGGTGACCGAAGGACTGCCAGCTATAAAGATTTTGCCAGCAGCATCCGCTGCGATGGCGTGCATTTCTACACTAGTCTGATATGTCCAGAGGATGTCGCCATGTCGATCAACTGTGACAACTGTGGGTTGAAAATACCCGTGATTGTCCTGCTTTAAGCGTCCGACAGCCACCAGGCGTGACCTCTCGGAGGGTATTTGGGGCGCTGCCACCGGGCCTCGCATGGGTAGGTGAGTTCTCAGAGGGCGTACATTGTGCTCTCCAAGGTCGAAGACGAAGAAGCCCGAACCGGCGGACCAGCGAAATCCGACGAGGATAAGTTTGCTCCCGAACCTGATGACAGGGGTCCTCACCTCGTCAGCGGATCCGTCCTGCGCAGTTGCTAAATCGGAGTGCCTCGTACTTCCGGGTAGCTGGAAGCCGTTGCGGTTGGCAATCCACCGCAGAACCCCGTCGCGGTCATACGCCCGACAATATGATCCGTCTCCTACCACAATAAGGTCCATTACCAGCAAGGGCGGATAGGTGGAGCGCTGGCTGAGTTGCCGAGACCACACCACCTCTCCGGACATATCGATCCGCAGCAGGCGCGGATTATCGGTTTTGGAACAATGAATGTAAACGATATGCTCCTCTGAAGTAATGGCAGGTGTTCCCAATCCTCCTGCCGGAAAGCTAGCTATACAGGTGCCCGTTGCCTGATCCCTGATAGTAAGGCTGCCGATCTCGTTAGTAATCAACCTGCCTTGCGTGAGAGCGACAGGTGAGCCGAGCGCTCTTATCTGGACGGACCACTTGATCCTGCCATCCTTCACGGCTGTGAGGTGATTTCCGGACGTCACGAAAACCTGACCATCCGCGGTAACGGTAATGCCCCCCGCAGCTCGTCCCGGAAGAGGCACCGACCAAAGCGACTTTCCCCGAGCAGTGGCCGTGGATGAGGAGACCCTGCTGTTCCAGGAATTGCCCAGCGCTGTCGGCCATGACCCGGCATCCATCCCACAATGATACGGATCTTTCATCATTGCTCAGATCCCCAATGCTTCTTTGACGAAATCAACTTTCCTCACGATAGCCTCTCCTTTCCCTGGTTCAACAACTAGATTGACCTTTACTTCTCCCAAGGACTTATATAGCTCGTTCAATGCCGTTCGAGCGCGAAAAAACTCCTGAGACTCCGACGTCATCTTGGCTCCTCCGACGTTTTCGTAGGACTGACGGAAGATGCTTTGCAGCGATATTATATCTGCATGCTCTAATCCGAACTCCTCACCGAAATGCGCAAGTTTCTCATAGTAGACAGCGACATCTCGCGCCGAAACCCCAGCAGGATTACCAACACTATTTATGGAGAAGGGCAAGGTCGATGTGTCAATAATAGTGATCGTGCGAGCCGCAGGATCGTAGAGAAAATTACCAGGATGGGCATCGCCGTGGGTAATGGCAGAACGACCCGGATTTGCCCGGAAGCTGGCCGCAAGCTTATTTACCTTGCCTTTGAGCTGATCGGTGTCCAGGCTAGCTTGCTCTAGAATTATGCTAGTATTTGGTGCTTCAAATTGTGCGACCATATGTTCCACGGCGCGAATGTTCCAATTTATAAAGTCGGGGCTTGCCCTGCCTCCCGAACCCGAAGGCCGCGTGTGTAGCTCGGCGAGAACTTCGGCATTACAGGCAACGGCATCTTGCAAGACTCGAAACGCGGCGTGTCTCTCTTGGGGTTCTGAGGCATCACCGGTTTTCAACATGAGCTGATCAACCGCACTGCCAGAAGCCCGCTCGGAGAATATTATTCCGCTTTCGCCAGACTTGCCGATCATCAGCGGTCGAGCAACTCTAAGGCCTTCCCTGCCCAATCGATCAAGAGCGGAGAGCTCCCGAACGAATTCATCTGATCTAGAGGCGGGAAACTCCTTGACGGCGCATAGTTCGTTGCTGACTTGATCGCTGACCATATAGACAGGAGCCCCTGAACCACCGCGATGACCTTTGCCGCCTACCTTTGCAATAGTAACCCCTTCAGGAGCCCTACCAAGAGCATGGGCAGCAGCTTCTTTGAAGTCTTTCTCGTCGGCAGTTTCCCCAGTGATGGGGATTGATGGAAGGCGATCCATGAACGCGCGGTAGGCGTCCGAATCCACCTCCCCAGCGCCTTTGAGTGTGGTCGTGGCTTCCCTGAGCAGGCCCTCCCGATCAGCTTCGGTCTGATGAGGACTCGGTTCTTGATGGGTCTCGGGTACGGCCAGCTTACGCTGAATGCCTTGTCGTTGGAGGTGCTCTCTGCTCGTGGTATGGATGACGGGGATGATGTCAGGTTCGACAGCCACTGCCCAGACCCTAGTGAAAGATGAAGCACCTTCTTGGATCGGCTTAGGGGTGCAGTTCTCCTTCTGATTGGTAGCCCCCGGCGTCGGCTCGGGCTCGGGCGGGGAATCTAGCTTCGCCACGGGCTCGGGTGGTGCCCAATCCACTCGTTCGGGTGCAGGACCTTTGGCTTTGATCTGGTTGGTGGCCCCTTCGGCCGGCTGCGGTGGGGGTCCTTTGGGCGCGTCTTGGTTGGTGGCGTCCTGGGCGGGTTCGGGTGGGGGGCTTCTCAGGTATGGCCTGGGCTCGGTTTCTTGTGCGGGGGTGGGTGGGGTAGTTTTCTCTAGGGTTGGGGAGGGGGTTTTTGCTGGTGGGGGTGGGGAGGATTCGCTTTTTTGGGGTGGTTGCTCGTTTGTCGGTTCTACGGGTCGCGGGGGTTTGTCGCCGTTGCTCATGGTTGTGCGCGGTGTTTGCGGAAGAGCTGGCTCCAGGTGAGCTGGTTGCTGTCATAGGCGGATCGCATGAGATGGATGAATAGGCAGGCGTCGAAGTCTTCTCTGATGGACGGGTCGCCGTGCGGGGCTATGGGGTCACCGAGGGTGGTGGTGAATGAAGCCATGTCGGCCCACCATTGGTTTTCCGCTTGTCCAGGCTCGCCGGGATAAGATTGGAATAACTGTTTGAATTGTTGGATGGCGTTTTGGGTGGTGAGTGCTTTGGTGTGGGTGTGGAAGCGGCATTTGAAGCGGCAGGGCGCACAGTCGGGGTAGGGGGCAAGTGTTTCCATGATTTCGGGGTGAGATTCGATGAAGCGGTGGAAGCGGGTGGCCAGGTCGTGTTCGGTAGGCAGCTCGGCTGTCGAGCTAGCTCTGTGACTGCTTTCATCGCGTACGTTGGGAACGCGGATGAGGACCGGTTGTTGAGTCTGGTCGTGGAAGGCGAAGGCTTCAAAGGTTTCTAGGGTGGCTCCGTAGCGTTCGTGGTCGGCGCTGAAGTTCATGGTGCTGCCAATGAGTTGCCGGTCCGTTCGGGCGGGCAGGCGGTGCATCACCTTGAGGTTGGTGTTTTTGTATGAGTCGGGTATCAGCTTGGAGGGGTCCTGGTCGACAATGATCAGCCCTTCTCCGTATTTACGGTTCTCAGCGAGTGTGTTGGCGAACGCCTCAGCTGCCCGTGCTTGGGCATTTCCTTCCTTGATCGCCGCGGTCCGTGGAGATGGGTTAGCAAGCAACCGGTGCGCCTCTTCAATCACCGTGACGTGTGCGAGGTCGCTGGATGAGCGATTCTGTTTGTAGTGGGCGGTCAGAGCGTTGAGTAGTAGGGCCGCGACTAATGATTGCTGCTGGGGGTTGTCGCCGAGCTGGGCGAGTTCCATGACGACAGGCCGGCTGAGTAGCTCGGCCATGGGGAAGGAGTAGGGACTTGCGAGGGTTTCCGCGCTAGCCCCGGTGGCCAGTGACTCGGCGCGCAGGATGGACGCGGCGTCGATGGTGCTCTTGACCTCACCGGCGTAGCCAAGCCTGCCGGTCACCTCTTTCATGGCGGTCACGAAGTCCTCAAGCACCGGCCAGTCGCTTTCATCCTTGGGGGCAGGATCGATCAGCTGGAAGCCTTTGTGCCGGTAGGTGGCGTTGAGGGCACGCTGATAGATGTAGGGCAGCGGATCCCACAGCCCAAAGGCTGCATCAAAGCAAGTCAAGAGGTTGGCGATGTGGGTGCGGATTAGGACGCCTGGAGTCACGGCGAAGGGGTTGAGGCGAAATGGAGTGCATCGCTCGTCTCCGACCGTGAAAATCAGCAGGTCTTCAAAGCCGGGTTGATCAAGGAACCAGCGGTAGTCGTCTCTTTCGGCGTTGACGGGTTCGATGACCAGAAATGGGATGCGATGACGAGCCCAGAGCTGGCGCAAGAAGTGCAGGATGGAGTTGGTCTTACCTGATCCTGTGGTGCCCACGAACAGGGCGTGTGTGGTCAACGATGCTAATGGGACAGCGATTGGTCCGGCTGCTCGTTCTCCCACGATTTGCGTGCCGAGTTCGATGGCAGGCGCGGTGGAGCGCTGGAAGTCTCGCGTATATAGTCCCGGTTTGCGGACTGGGAACCCCGGCACCGCTCCATGCGTCGCGACAGGCAGGCGGATGGCTGCTGCTGCTTCCCGAGCGTCGACCACAGAGCAGAGATCGCGTAGGTGCGGGTGGGGTGGATCATGTTGTTGCCAAATGTGGGGCTCACCGCCCCAGTTGCGATGGGTTAGTGAAACCAGGTTGGTGGTGAAGGCCTGCTGATCTGCTGGCGAGACGGGCCGTTCCAGCGCATAGGCGGCGCCGATGCGATTGCTGATGAGATCGTTGTCGTGGGTTGTCTCGGGTGGGCTGATGGTCGTGCCGACGAGGTGGGCCAGGCTGTCATTGATGGGCTCGGGTGAGCATAGTTGGATGCGGATGCGAAACACCCGATCGCGGTAGCGGCGCCAGGCGTCAGTAAACAGGCGTTCGGCCTCGATGGCGAAAGGTTCAGGGGTCAGCTTGACCGACGAGTGATAGAGGGCTCCCGGTTGCCGCCACTCGCCGTCACGTGCCAGTCGGGCATAGTTGGCGGCATTCACATCGAGGACGGCGGTAAACGAGTTCGGGACGCTCGCAGGCATGAGTCCAACGCTGAGGATGAGCGGCGCCGGGTGGGTGGCCATGGCCGCGAGCAGACTCGTCCATGGGCGACTGGTGACGGTGAAGGGTTGGACGGCCAGATACATGCGCACACGGGCGTCCGGACGGTTGGGGTGGCCGATCAGGCAACGCTTGCGGATTTCCACCATCCCACGGCCGATCGGGGCAAACGGACTGAGCGTGGCAGCCAGTTCGTCTCGATCACTGATCGGTGACGCAGACACGTGGGTCGGCACGGCCAGCAAACGCCGCTGGACTTCCGCGGCCCGCCTAGCAGCGTCGGTGGGATTGGCCGCGTCCACCCTGGCTAACATCACTAGGCGTAGCTGCTGCCGGCTGGGGTCGTTCAACCAGCGCACATCAAAGACGGCCGACGGCTCGCCGGATAAGTGGGATGCCAGCCAGCTGATCTGGGCCTCCACAGCTTTAGCGTGACGCTGGGAGTCGTTCAGGCCGTCAAATTCCCCTGACTCGCTGAGATCAGCAGCAGCGGTGATCGCGACACCGGTGTAGGCGCTGACGCACGAACCAGACCCGGTTGGCTTCGTGATCAGGACGGTGCTCACCACGCCGAGGTCTGAGTGTCGATGGGGATCTCTGAACCGAAGGCGGTGGCAATCGGCACCAGGATGCCAAGGCTCGCAACGTCGATTCCTTCCCGGGTCGCATTGTGCACGACCTCGCGGAAGGCCTGGGCCTCATCTGAACGCACGACCAATTCAAAGTAGGTAAGCCCACGTTGAGCGAAGGCGAAAGTCCAGAGCATGCTCAGGGGGCGAAGCTCCCACCACAGCGTCCACCCGACGAATAGGTCCCGGCCATAGGGGAACACCGATACATAGGCAGAGAACTGACCCTGCTTAAGTTGTAAGTAGTTGCGTGTTCCCCGGTCAGGGCCACCGGCGATCCGCCGCGGCTTGACCTCATTTATAGGTGATTCCCGACGATTGAGCGCGGTGAAGACTTGTGCGAACGCTGAATCAGCGGCGGCGGCTTTGTCGTCAAGCAGGAAATGCCACCCTGACATCGGCAGGCGGTAAGAAATAAAGAACACGACAAAGGACAACAGGAAGAGAATGCCCCCGAGTGGAGCTCCTTCCTCCCAGCCGCTGTCACTGGAGAACACAATGAACACCACAAGGAGCGCGATCAGCACCAGACATCCCAGCCACATCAAGAACGCCGTGCGGAAGAAGGCGGACACCATCTGTGGTGTGACTATGCCGGCGAGTGTGTCATCCACGGGACCGTAGGCAAGACGGCTCCCTTGGTAATAATCGTTGGCAGCGCCAGGAGACGCCGCTGCCCAGCCGCTTCCCGTGTACGCGCTGCACTGGGGATTCACACAGGATTGCCCATTCTTGGGCATTTTACACATTGGACACGAAACCGCTTTGTCATGTGGATCGGCCGGCCTAATTTTCATACCCCCTCCTATTTGCGTTGACCCGAAGCCCCTTTATGGGGCTGCTGGTAGCACCCCAAGCCCATGGCAGGCCACGAGAGTCATAGAAGACATCGCCTCAGTGGATGACCTGCCATACCCCGAGCACGGCGCCCTGTCCTCACACAAGGCCACCCCGGAGCGTGTTCCGAGCAGACAACCCGGCCCTCTCTAATCCGGCGGGGAACGCGGGCAAGATGAGCGCACTGCAGACTCTGCAGATCCTGTTCAACCGACACGCCCTATCGCGCTGGATATGCGCCAGCTCACTTCGACCTTTGTATCCCCGTCCGGGGTCTACGTCCAGAGTTGATGCCAGCGGGAACGCGTACTCGCCCCAGAAGCGGCGAATCTTAGGCCAGTTCCGGCAAGATGAAAGAACCACCGCGAAAGGGGTATTCTCTCAACGGGCGCAGGGGAACCGGCTGCCCACGCTGTGCTTCCTCGCACGCCTGTCACCCCGAAGGCACACGACGGGACACGTCATAGCGTCGCCCCGGTCGTCAACTCCACCTACGTTGGGTGTAGCCTGCAGAGATGCTGCACGTGGGTTAGGGGAGACAACGTAGTGACGGGTATTGTCCTTAATGCCTATCCCGTCGCTTTTGAGGGCCGACTCAAGCTGTGGCGGTTCTCCGCAGAGCCGGACACGAATAAGCGCGACGTCGCCGAACGTCTGGGCGTCGCGCTGTGGGCAAGTCAGGGCGACTACTGGGCGATCACACGTCCGCCTAGCGTCGATGTCGAGTATGTGGAAATCATGATGCAGCCGGTGGATGAGTTGCGGCTGTTCGCCGCTCGCGCGGCCCTTCTTGACCACGCCGCTGCGGGGGGCCGTGAGGCATGGCTGGTGAAGGGCGAAGTAAGGTGCGTAGGGCTGTGTCCGCCCTTGCGGCTTGACGCCTTTGTTGTGGATCAGGTGCTCGCGATGCGGCTGGTGTGCGAGGAGTACGTGGGCACCCAGCCGCTGCTTCTCGCGCGTAGACGCGCACGTTGGACGTGCACCGGTAATCTGTCCGACCCGGCTCTGCGAGCCTGCTCCATCGGGATGCGGGCACTTCGGCTGACTGGCGACGGACCGGCCCTCGGACAAGTGATCGGTGCGGGCGTTAACGAGTTGCGGCTACGGCCGAAATGGGGAGAAGAAGTGTCTGTCGCGCCGGCCGATTACACGCTGATAGCCAACACTCGTCTCGTGCTGCGGTTGGGCGGGTCCGCTGCGCTCAAGTCCCTTCAGGTGGCGTCGGGTTCGCTCACCCGTCAACATCGGAAGAACCCTTACGCGGTGAAACGGCGATTCGAAGACGTGGGACAGATGATCACCACCCTCGGCCACCGGGTTCTACTGCCCGGTGGCGATGGGCACATGGACGTGTTCATTACGCCGATCTCCGTCGAGTTGGAAGCGCCGTGATGGGCCTGCCCGGTCGCGTTCTCGGGCCAGTGCGCCTCCGGTTCGACGCGGCCATCACGTCACGCGCGGGACCCCACGCATACAAGGGTCTAGCTGCCTACGGGCCGTACGACAACTCGCAGGTTCGGCTGGGGGAAGGCTCCCTGCTGTTCGTGTTCCCCGAGGCGTTGCGAGAGCAGGCGAGAGAAGTCCTCAAAGCTGTGGTGAAGGGAGTTAAAACCTACCCGGGGTTCGAGCGGACATTCGGCATCCCGGTGCGCATGCAGACCGCAGTGCAGCCCCTTCTCGTCAAGGCGTCCCTCGACGACCTTTCGGCGGCCGCGAGCGCCTACCGGACAGCCATCGAAGGTTGGGCGAGCACCAATCGCGCAGAACTAGCCGTGGTGTTGGTCCCCCACTCCGGCGCTTGGGAGATCGACCGCCCGTACTACGAGGCGAAAGCCGTACTAGCCGACCTTGGAATACCCTCACAAATGGTGACGTCGGAACTGGTCGCTGACGAGCGCCGCTTCCCGTGGGCGGTCGCCGACATTGCGTTGGCATCGTTCGCCAAACTCGGTGGCATCCCATGGACTGTCGAGGCTCCCCTCGGCGACGACGATCTGGTGTTCGGCGTCGGTCGGCGAGAGGTCGGAGCCGAGGGGCAGCGCCGTCGCGTGTTCGGCTACGCCGTCGCGTTTGTCTCTAATGGGCTGTATCGCCATATTTGGTCGGTCACCCCCTCAGCCGATGAGGACCAGTACGCCGAGCGGCTGCAGACCGCTTTGACCCACGCTTTGCGGGAGGACATAGATCAACCGCCCCGGCGCATCGTCGTCCACCTCGCCAGTAGGACGGGCTGGACGGAGATCAAGGCGGTGCAGGAGGCGATGCTGGCCGTGGCGTTGGACATCCCGGTCGCTTTTCTGCGGCTTGACGACACATCGTTGTGGGACCTCGCTGATACGAGGACGGACACGTTCGCGCCCGGGAAAGGCACTGTCGTCTTACTCGGTTCTCGTCGCGCTCTGCTGCAGTCCGAGGGACTCACTGGCACCGGCCCGCCGGACGGGCCCATCCTCATTGAGATGGACAGCCGCTCCACCGTCGGACCGGAGGTGTTCGACGAGCTTGTGGCGCAGGTGTTCCGTCTCGCGCATGCCAATTGGCGTGGCTTCAACGCGCGGTCTAAGCCCGCCACGCTCGCATACGGGGAACAGCTTGCCAATCTCGTTGGCCACTTGACCGATGTCGAGTCGTGGAATCCCAACCGCATCCCTGTCGGACTGGCCCACAGGCCGTGGTTTCTATGACCGCGTCTCCGGAGGCGCTACACATCCTCGCGCACCGCGCGGGCGCCGGCCGACGCGATGAGACCGATTGGTGGGGGTCGCCCCTAGACACGGCGCTCGGCGCAGTCGCCGCCATTCGACACCCGTCATCCCACCGAGAGGCGGCCGAGCGCGCGCTCAAACGCCTTCTCTCCTGGCAGGCAGAGACAGACCCGCGGCGCGTCAGCGCCGACATCGCCGCCGTCGCGCTCGCGGCGCACGTCGCCAAGTCGCTTGCGCGAAGCAGCCCTCGCCTGGTGTCCAACGTGGTAGCAAGAGTGGCCGACATGGCAACCCGACAGTCCTCGGTTGTCCCACAGTTACACCTCGCTCTGGCCGTGTGGGCGCTTGACGAGGTCGTCCCCGACCGCCAGTCGGCCCCCTGGCCGGCGCTGCGCAACCGACTCAGCTGCGGACCCGTCTTCGGCGTAGACGAAGGCATGCGGGTGTATGCGTCCGCAGTCGCCGCGAGGAGCTTCGACGCTGCCCAACTCGTACGCGCCTTGCTCGGCGTCGTCCCCTCCAGCCCGACAGCGCCAGACGGAGCGCTCGTTGTATGGCTACTAACCGCAGCAATCGAACGATGCGCCCGCGTGCTGCCCGCCGACGAGCCGAGGCTGCTTGCTCTCATCGACCGGCGTGTTGCCCTCGTGGACCGGCTCCGCCTTGAGTTGACCGAAAGATCATTTTGGGACCCGCGCTTCGACGACCTCGACCTAGACGCCGCCGGGCACCCGACCCAGCCTGAGGTCAACATGTCGTCGATGGAGGCGCTGCTGCTTGACTGCGCTCTCGCGTCGCGGGAGCCCGCCGCGGCATGGGTCACCCTCGACGAGGCGGCATCCCTACTCGGGAAGCGCGAAGCAACGGCCCGGCGGCGGGCGGATGCCTGGCAGACCCGCTCAGCGCTGGCAGTCTGCGTCGCGGGTATGTTCGGTGGCGCCACACTGTCACTCTCGCTTGCGCTGACCGCCGTGAGCATGACGGTGGCCCTGCCGGCAGGCGTCGCGGCAGCGGCAGCGTGCTCGTTCGCCGCCGCGCTGATGTGGCATGGCACCACCGAACGGACAAAAGCCGCAGGCGCAACCGGGATCTTCGCCGCCACCTCCGGCCTATGCGCACTCGCCTACATGATCAACGCCGCGCTCGCCACACCGCTGTTCACTGACGCGGCCGGGCTGGTCGGCGGCGCGGTGATCGCCGTTGCCGCACCGGTGCTCTGGCTCGCCTTCGCCGGTGACAGTGACAGAAGGCCGCCTGCATAAGCGCCCCACGACACAGCAACACGTTCTAGATATCCAGCCTCCCCCGGTTAGCTGCCCTTGAAATAGCGTCGATCACGACAGAAACCCACAGGTCCGCGACTACACCGGACATGACATGGGGATGCGGACCTCCACGACGCATGACAAGGCCGGTGGGGTCTGATGCACCTTTTACCCGAGCGCTAAGCTGCTAGTCCCAAGTCGCCCAAAAGGAAGACAACCGTGCCTGACCCGTTGGACTTCATAGCCCGACTGGAAAGTTTCGGTTCACCAGTCTATCCGGGTCTCCGGGATCCTCAGGCCCGAGCCCTTGCCGCTTACGCCGCCCACGCAGCGACGCCGGATATTGCCATCGAACTCCCTACGGGATACGGCAAGACGCTCATCGCGTTGCTGGTGGCCGATCTTGCGCTGGAGCAGGGCCGTAGCGCGGCGTACCTCACCGGTAACAACCAGCTGTCGGATCAGGTAGTCGCACAGGCCGCCGGGCTGCCCGGTCTTGAGATCGCCCGCTTTGCCGGCGGGCACTACCCAGCCGCAGACCTCGCCGCCTACCACGACGCCCGCGCCGTCGGCGTGATGAACTACTGGACCTACTTCAACACCAGCCCACGAGTCGAGCCGGCAGACCTGGTCATCTTTGATGACGCGCATCTAGCCGAGCAACCACTGGCGGGGTTGTTCGCGGTGCGCATCGACCGGCGCGGTCAGCCAGAGCTCTACGAAGACTTTTGCGATCTCGTCCTCTCCCACACCGAGGTGTACCCATCGGTTCGAATGATGCGCGAAGACGCAGCCGGACCGACCACACCTCCGGAGCTTCTTGCATTCACCCACTGGGCGGCGATCGCGTCCACTACGGCCCAGCGCTTGGGAGCCGCACTGCCCACTGATGTCGCGCGGTTCGTGTGGCCCCGACTGCGTCCGCATCTTGAGGCCTGCGGCGTGCTGATAGGCCCCTCTGCGATCGAGATTCGACCCTATCACCCCCCCACAGAGACCTTGGCTGGGTATCGACACGCCAAGCAACGGCTCTACTTGTCCGCCACGCTCGGCACGATGGACGACTTGCAACGGCGGCTCGGCGTCCAACCGATTGTGAACGTCCTCGACACACCAGTGTCATCAAGCAGGCAGGCCGGCGAGCGCTTGTTTGTTCTCAACCCCTCCCAAGCCGGTCCGCTCGATCAAACGGTCACTACTTTCGCACTTAACCAAGCGTCCCACATCGGGCGCGCAGCGTGGTTGTGCGCCAGCCATAGCGAGGCCGACGCCGTCGAACGGCTGCTAGCTGACCGTGGTCTGCGCAGCTATCGACTGCGGGGCGGTGGAGACGACAGCGTCTTGGATCGATGGACCTCCGATCCAGCCGGGCATCTGGTGACCGCTGGCCGCTACGACGGCCTCGACTTCGCTGGCGACACATGTCGTCTCGTGGTGCTGCCAAGCGTGCCGGCTGCAAGCACCGAGTTCGAGCGCTTTGTCATGGCCTATCTCGGCGACGCGACCTACATGCGCCATCGCGTCGGCCAACGGGTGACCCAAGCACTCGGCCGCGCGAACCGTCGCGAGGGAGACTGGGCGATGTACCTCGGCCTTGCTCCCACTTTCGGCACACTGCTCGCGCAGTCCGGCGTACGGGCCGCCATCCCCGCCGACGTGCGCCCCGTAATCGACCAGGCACTCGACCGTTTAGCAGGGGGATGGTTGCAGGTTGAGCGGGACACGACGGCCTTCTGGCAAACCACGGGCGCGTCCGGCGCAGCTCCCAACGACAGCAACCCCTCCAGAAGGGAACGACCAGGCCGAGCCCGCGCCGCCGCAACCGCGGGCAGCGCTCCTGACGAAGTCGAGGCCGTAACCCAGCTTTGGCTTGGCGACTCGCAACGAGCAGCCGCCGCTGCCACGCGAGCGGCTGACAAGCTAGCCGGGGCCGGAGAGATGGAACATGCCGCATTCTGGCGCTACGTGCAGGCACAAGCGGAATACACCAGCGATCAGCCGGGAGCGACAGGCCGCGCAATCGAGGCCTTGCGAGCAACGACCGAGGGTGGATCACGGACCGCCTGGTTCGTTAGGCTCGGGAAGGTGTTGGCGGATCTGCGGGGCGCACAGGCGCAAATCAGCGACGAACTGCCATGGGTAATCTGGGACGAATGGCTCCGGGAGTCCGGCCCAGCCAGCGTCATGCGGCGACTTGAGCGGATCCATGCCGAACTGACAGGAACGCATGACCAGCAGGTTCAAGCATTGCTCGTTCTGGGACGGCTTGCCGGCGCAACTACCCATCGCCCGGCCGGGCAAAGCGTCACCGACGCTGTATGGAGCTGGCCGGGACGACGACAAGTGGAGCGACGACTGTGGGAAGTCAAAACAGGCAACCCTGATCAGGTCCCGCGCGACTGGGTGGACCAGTGCATCGGACAGGTCGCCGCCGAGCAACAGGCCACGACCGGCGTCCGCGTTATCGGATGCATCCTCACCCACCTCAACGAGGCCGAGGAGGAGGCTGCCCAGGCTGCTCACGACATCATCGCCTTCGTGCACGTGCAGGCTGCCGTGGCTCTGTTCGATCTTCTCTTCGACCGGATGCGGACCTACGCCGAGCACTGGGGCGAAGGCCGTGCCGCTGAGCGAGGAGCAGCACGGGAAGCTGTAGAAGGACGGATGCCACAAAACGGATGGCTCACCAAGCTACTTCAACCAACGCAAGGGCACGTGCTCGACCGCGCCACCGTCAAAGCAAACTGGGCATCTGATTGAGCCACTTCCGTCACCGAGATCATCAATAATCTCCATCGCGCAGCCTGCTTGATCGTCGGCCGATGCAGGTTCCGCGTGTCGCCACTGCGTGAAACCGACCCTTGGCACGGCGGATTCGATTCTGACCCTCCTGAGATTGGTTCCGTCACTTTGCGTGATGTTCCGGCTTACCTGAACGACCTGATAGTGGTTCGGGAGGGAAGATGTGCTGAGGATGGAGGCTGGGCTGAGATTCGGCGGCTGCACTTCTCGAAGCGGCTGGCGATTAAGGAGATCGCACGTCGGCTGGGGTGGCGGTGCGCACAGCTGAGCTGCTCGGATTGTGAGCGCTCGCGGCGTGGATCGATCGTGGATCTGTTCGAGCCCGCGATCTGCGAGTTGCTCAAGCGTCACTCGCGGGATGCCGGCGACAGTCATCGCCGAGCGCGTCGGCTGGCATGGGATGACGGTGCTGAGGTGACGGTCACTGACGACGAGCGCTAGACCCGACCTCGACGCGGCTCCGTAATCAGCTGGTCGCGGCATGGGCCGCGTCGTCGAACGCCGGCGCGGCCAGGAACTCGTCGAAGTCGCGGGGCGAGCGTTAGTGGTCATCGTGGAATCGGTATTTGGGGATCAGCTGGTTCCAACGGTTATAGGGAATGAGCCTTTCGTGTTGCATGCGTCCTACTACGAGGCTTGGGTGGATGCCGATGCGGGTCGCGAATGCCTCGACTTCTGCTGGGGTGCCGAGGTGAGGAAGCTCGCCTTCGTCACTTGGCGGGATGAGGATGCGGGTGGCGAAGCGATCCGCATCCAGTTCAAGGTCTTGGTCAATGCCGGTTCCTTCGGCATCGATGAAAAGTCGCCGTTTGCCATGCCGCAGAAGATGTCCAAGTTCGTGAAAGAATGTGAACCATAGGATGTCGTGGCGACGGTGGCGTAGGCTCAAAGCGATCATCGCCTTGGACGGTGACAGCCAGCGGGTAGCGCCGTTGATTCGGGATCCAGGCAATTCTTTGACGATCACGAGCGCGATACCGACGGCGGCGCAACGCTGTCCGAGCTGTTCTACCCATTTCGTGCCTGGGATACGGGTAAGCGAGCGAAATTCCTCGAGGGCCTTGGCGCAGTGTTCTGCATCGAAGGGCTCGGTGTCGATGTGCTCGGCCTCTAGCTCGGCGATGCGAAGCCAGGCGGCGAGAGCTGCATGATTGGGGGTGTATGCCTTTGACGTGCGCAGCGCAGTTGGGGCGAGCCAGACGTCCTCAAGAGCAGTGATATTCGCGACGCCGAAAAATTTCAGTAATTCGCGAAGCTGGTCGACGGGAGAAGCCTGGTGTTCAATGGCACCACGAGCTACAAGTTGTTTTACTGGAAACTGGTCGAGGATTCCAAGTTTGCCCTCTAGGGCGGTCGCTTCCTGTCGCTGTGCCTCGAAGGCTCGATGGTTTGATTCCAGCTGCATCCAAAAACGGGTGGGGATGCCGGTGACCTTTTCGAATGCGACGGCGACTTCGGCGCTCAAGCCAGCCGTACCGCTTAAGACCTGATTGACATGCTTTGTTGATAGCGCGGCACGGCGAGCAAACTGCGCTTGGCTCATTCCGCGCCGCTGGAGCCACTCCGCCAACAGATCGCCAGCCGGGAAGTGAACGTCGGGTTGGTAGGCATAGCCGATATCAGACACGTCCTTCACCGTCGGCTTCCTGAGTGACGATCTGTTCGACCATGAGCACTCTGACCTTATGGCCTGCTGCGCCCCGTAACGGTCTTACGCCATCATCCGACAAGACGATGACCCGATGAGGGTCGACGCGCAACCACAGACGTCCGTCCGCGTCCCTGGCAGAGTCGCACGGCAAGAACATCACGTCGTCCAGGGATGCCATCGCGGCGAGTTGCTGTAGCCGCCGGGCGAGACAGGTTGCGCCCTCGGCTCCCCATGCCCTAGTCATGTGGTCCATGTCGCAGCAGTGGTCACGCAACTCCTTGGTCCTGAACCGCAGCTCCAGCACCGGTCATCCATCCAGCCGCTCCTCGGCCTTGCTGACCGCGATGTTACACCACCCCTCACCGTATACTTCCGCATCTTCGGCCGATTTGCGTTTACCGGATCGGTGTGCTCTTCTGAGAGTCGTCAGTTACCGATGGGCTCGCCAGTATGGCTTGGACGAACGGCCGCACCCGAGGGCTCAAGCTGTCCGGAGCGAAAGGAACGACGTGTATGAGTGCCGGGCTCCGCCGAGGTCTTCCAGCGGGAGGTCGAGCGGCGAATGATCGCGGCTCTTGCCCGGCCGTTTGCTTCACCTCGTCAGTGCTCTTACATCGATGTCATTTGTGCGTCGGGAGGTTGAATGGGTGAGCCGATGATCACCACGGCGGATCTGAAGGCGTTCGCGGCCAAGGTCGTGAACCTGCCAAGCGACGACGCCCAGGCAGGCCGTGATCGTGTGAACTTCCTGCGCGAGCGGCTGGCCGGTCACGTCGCGTCGAACCCGGGGTTCTCGCTCGTCAAGATGCTCCATGCCGGCAGCGTGGCGAAAGGCACGGCGTTGGCCACTCTCAACGACATGGACGTGGTCGTGTACGTGCGTGCCGAAGACGCGCCGGACGAGGGCTTGGTGGCGTGGATGGCGGAGCGTCTGCGCGAGGTCTATGGCGCGATAGTTGCACCCGATGCTGTGCAGGCGGGCACGCACTGCCCGACGATCACGTTCGCTTCGGGGTTCTGCGTCGATGTCGTACCGATCCTGTACGAGGGCGATCGCGACGACCGAGGCTACCTCGTCGCTAAGGACAGCGGCGAGCGGTTGCTGACCAGTGTCCCGCTTCATTTGGAGTTCATCCGGGCGCGCAAAAAGCGACATCCTGAACACTTCGCGCAACTCGTGCGCTATGTGAAGTGGTGGATCCGTGAGCGTAAGAATGCCGACCCTGCCTTCAAGTTCAAGTCGTTCATGGCTGAGCTGATCGTCGCGTACCTGGTCGACTCCGGCCTCGACCCGCGCGACCACGTCGCCGCGCTCGCCGATGTGTTCGACTACATCGCAGGGTCGGGGCTCGCTGAGCGCATCGCGTTCTCGGACTATTACGGCGCCGGTGATCTCCCGCCGTCGACGAACGACGCGATCGAGATCTTCGACCCGGTCAACCCCGAGAACAACATCGCGTTCCGCTACACCGAGTCCGATCGCGCCCGCATCTTCGAGGCCGCCGACGAGGCGTTGGCGGCCATCACCGAGGCCGGGTACTCCACCACCAGGGGGCAGGCAGTGGCCTGCTGGCAGGTCGTCCTTGGCACCAGGTTCAAGGGCTGACGATGTCGTCATACACCAGCACGAGTACCTTCACGATCACCAACGCCCGGTACGTTACCTCGAAGATCAAGGCTGATCTGAAGCTGCTCCAGCGGGCCTATGGTCACCCCTCGGACGCGGAAATCGAGGACTATGGCGAAGAAGCAGCTCAATTGCTCAATAGGGGCCTGCTGGGCACCGTGACGTTCGGTTATCGTCGCAATGGTGACTGGATCTTCGTCCTGAGCTACACGGCGCGCAACGACGGCACGCTCACCGCCGACGACCGGGCCGGCCAGGTCCCTCGCGGCATCGAAATCGCCGGTGCGTCGTTCTACTCCTATATGACCTACTCGCCGAAGTGGGACAACCTGAGCCTCGAGGACCAGCAGCTTGTCAAGTCGGCGCTGCCGGTCCAGCGCACCGCAGCGACCGAGCCAGGGACGAGTGGCGGCTACTGGACCGCCGGCAACACCTACTCCTCCAATGGCAGTGGCGTCGCCCGCAGGACCTTCCGGCCGCTGTGAACGACGACCTGTTCGACGAAGAGCTCGAACTGCCCGACCGCCGGGCTCAGCAGCGCCTCGACGCCCTCGTAGGGCTCGGTCCGGTCAAGCAGGCGCTCACGAAGAACGCCGCGGTCCTGCTCGACCCCGGCTCACTGGCCGCGTGGTCCCGCGCTCACCACCGTCAGGTGCTGCCCATCGTGACGGCTTTCGCTCGCCGGACGCCGCTGTTCGTGTTCGCCGGCGACGTCGGCACGGGTAAGTCGACCCTGGCCGAAACCTTCGCCCAGCCCATTGCCAGCGAGCGGAAGATCCGTGTCAGCGTGCTGCGCTTGAGCCTGCGGGCGCGCGGTACCGGCGCAGTGGGCGAGATGACCAAGCTCCTCGGCGAGGCCTTCGACGAGGTCACACGGCGCGGGAGGAACCTGGCGAACGGCTCCGCGCTCGTGTTAATCATCGACGAAGCTGACGCCATCGCCCAGTCCCGAGAGTTCGGCCAGATGCATCACGAGGACCGCGTCGGCGTCAACGCGCTGATTCGCGGGATCGACACCGTGGCCGCCGAAGCGCTCCCGATCGTCGTGGTCATGTGCACCAACCGCCTTGGAGCGCTCGATCCCGCCGTGCGGCGGCGCGCGGCCGCCGAGTTCGAGTTCGGCCGCCCCGAAGATGCCCAACGGCTCGAGCTGCTCACAGGGGCGCTGCAGGGTGCCGGGCTGTCACGAGAACAGCTCGCGACGCTAGCCAGGCTCACCGGGGACGACGGACGTGGCTACGGGCACACCTACTCCGATTTGGTCCACCGGGTGCTGCCCGCCGCCGTGCTGTCCGCCTACCCGGATCGGCCCCTGACATCCGACGCGCTGACCGAGGCAATCGCGGCTCATCCCCCGACGCCTCCGTTTCGCGCCCCATGACGGGCGAAGTGCATGCGCCGTCGCGCCCGAGCGCCTCCGGCGCACGTCTCACCGGCGACGACGTCCAGCACCTCGTCGCCTGGTACTGGTGCCTGAAGACGACGATCCCTGCCTCAGACGTCGTCGCCGTCCGCGTCGAGGCCGACGACGCCGGCAACCTCGACGACGTCGTCGTGGACATGCGGAAGGGGCGCCGCCTCTACCACCAAGTGAAGGCAGCAGTCTCGGCGCGCGACCCAGCGAACGTCGCGTGGCTGCGCGCGGTCGGCGCACGCGACGGCCCAAGTTTCCTTCAGAGACTCCACGCCTCGTGGGTGGACCTCGGGCGCCCGCCGGGCGACATCGTGCTGATTACTAGCCGACCCCTCGACCCCAACGACCTGCTGCTTCGCGGGTTGGACCGACTCAACCACGTCGGGAACCACCTGCGACGAGCGGAGGGCAAGCTCGCCGACCTGCGCCGCGACCTCGCCTCGCACCTGCAGTGCGACCAGTTCGAGGTGTGCCGCTTCTTTGACGCCCTGGCGATCCACCCCGGCCAGACCGAAGCCGAGTGGCGGCGAAAGGTCGACGACGTTGCCATGGGAGCCGGGCTCCGCACGGATCACGCTGCCCACGCAGCAGCGCTTGCCGACGTACGCGAGTGGGTCAAGACCACACGCGACCCCCGCGACGGGGCAGCCGTCGCCGCGACGATCGATCGGCTCGGCCTACGCGCCGAGCCGCCGCGTGCCGTCGTGGTCATCAACGGCATCGACGACAAGCCCCCAGCCGACGACGCCGTCATGGTGCTCGACTGGGTCGCAAGGTTTCGCGGCGAGCGCCCGGAAACCCGGCGCGGGCTCGTCAACCCGTCCGATTGGAACGGCGCTCTAACCGACGACCTCGTGGCGCTCCGAGACCGGTTACGCGCACAAGATCTGTACCGCGTGCTGGTGCGCGCAAGCCTTCGCCTGCCAGGTTGGTTCGCCGTCGGTGCCGCGCTGCGCGACGTCGCCGGCTTCGACATCGCCATGCGCTACCGGGGAGAGCTGTGGCGAGGCGACGCCGCTGACGCTCCCCGCCCCGACGTACGAGTCCTCATCGACGAGTCGACGGGCAGCAGACCCAGCGTGGCCCTGGTCGTCGCCGTGTCGGGTGACGGCACCGCCGACGTGCGCTCTACCCTCGGCGCCCTGCCCGACGTCGGCAGGCTGTTGACCATCACGATTGCCAACGGCCCCGACCGGCGACTGTTCTCCGGATCGAACGAGGCGATGGCCGCAGCGACGGCAGTGCGCGACTGGGTACGGCGGTGCCTAGCTGGCCACGAACTCCACCTGGTCCTGATAGGACCAGCGCCATTCGCCTTCTTCCTCGGCCACCTATGGGATCGCGTGCCGCCAACAACCGTGTACGAGGACCTCGCGCCCGGATACGAGCCGGCGTTCCGACTGCGGAACTGACTCGCGTTCGTATGCTCCGCATCAACCACGCAGGTCCACCAGTGCCGAGAGAACAGACACAATTCACGGTGCTCCTGTTGTGGCGCGCGGAGCATCGATGCGGCAACGGCGGACGACACGCCAGTCTAACCGCGATATGGCCCAACCACCTCGCCTGGCTCTCTCAATAGCTGCTCGCGGATGTCGCGACGGAAAGCACGTTAGAGGGATCCCTCCACAACGAATCTATAAGCGCTCCACGTTGAGGGACCAGCAACACATTGACAACAGATTCCTAACACCGGCACTCAGCTGGTCTTCTGCTCTCGCAGCCGCAGCCGACCGTTGCCGAGATCGTCCAGTTCGATGTAGGTCGTACCGGGTTCCCTGCCGCTCATCCGCCGCAACGCCCTATAGATCGAGTGCCGGCGAAACTCAGCCCCGCTCGACAGCACCTCCGCGACGACCTCGTAACGCGCGAACGTGTCCACACCCGTTCGATCCCGAATCCGGGCAATAGCCTCCAGAACCTCATCCCGGACGGTGCTGCGGTCGAGGCGAACTTTCGCATGACTCGGCGTCAGCGCGATGACCGGCCCTTCCACCAGCGCCGCGTGGTTCGCATTGTGTAAAGCTGGGCCCGCCGAACCGGCAAGGGTGCGAACCGTGTCTTTTGCGGGGTGAGCGCACTCGAAGACGGATGTGATAGTTGTGGTCGGCGACGCCCATTTCGTGGCAGAGAGCTTGGAGCAAGGTAGCGATCACGGTCGGTGCCGTTGTCGAAGGGCTGGCGAGGGTCTGTTGGCGGGCGTTGGCTATCTGTTGTTCGGTCGGGGACTGTAAGTGCGACGTTTCACGGCCTGGATGCCTTTGTAGGGCGATATGAGGGGCGGTGATCCTGGCACCGATGCGCGCACGCGGAGGCTGAACATGCCGTGACGAGTTCGGATCCCAGCTGGCCAGCTCGCCTTGTAGTTAGCGTTGGAGAGCTTGGCGGTGGCATCGCCCGGTGACGCCGTCGAGCCGGCCGCCCTTCCTAGTGCTGTTATGCATGCTGGAACCGTATGCCCGTGGTCTGGTGCGAGCCGAGCCTTGCCTCCCGAGGATGGGAACATTCAGTCCTGGAATCAGTGCCGGAGGCGGAAGTGGGTGCGGTCGACCCGCTTGAGGTCGGGTGCGGCTGTGCAGTTGTCTTCTCCGCGCATTCGTTGGATGGTCTTGGTGATCGCGCTCTTCTTGTACGTGGTGCCGGCGGCCAGCATCTCGCCAGTCACCTGGCGTACCGTGAACGTTTCCAAGCCCTCGCGTGCTTGGAGTTCGTCGATAGCGGCCAGCACCTCGTCTCTGCAGGTCAGCGCAGTGCGCCGACGTGAACCGAGGCGAATGACAGGCCCGGGGAAGGCCATCGAGCGGTTCGTATGGGCAGGCATTACCTCCACTTCGCTGAGGATCATCGCGGTCGGTAGATATCGGCTCGGTGCTCGATCACTTCGATCACGACTCGGTGCTCGCGTTCATCAATCCGGTAGATGATGCGGTGATCGCCTCGACGGGCGCTGTGTAGACCTTCAAGATCGAACCTCAGGGTATGCCCCAGCCGTTGCGGGTTCTCGGATAGTGGACCGTAGATGAACTCAATCGCTGCCGTAGCCACCTTCTCGGGCATCCGGGCCAGGGCACGGCGGGCCGGACCGGCCCACTCGACACGGTATGGCTCCTCTGGAGCGGTCACTGGCGCAGCGCGATCTCCAGCGCCTGCTCCTTCGTGAGACGCACCGTGCGTCCCTGTGCTATGTCATCCTCAGCTTCTCGGATCTCCGCCAGCAAGCCGGCGTGGCTGAGGATCTCGAGGGTCTCCTCCAGGGACTCGAGGTCCTCCACGCTTAGGATGACGGCTGCGGGGTGGCCAT
>Ga0187894_10002047_pt1 | contig 24735 bp, 26 predicted proteins | sample GBC1701081metaG_FD_136650 | JGI IMG/M metagenome (GOLD analysis project Ga0187894, IMG submission 136650) | White microbial mat communities from a lava cave in the Kipuka Kanohina Cave System on the Island of Hawaii, USA - GBC170108-1 metaG ... | reverse complement strand
GGTTCAGCCCGGTGTGTCGGCCTTCGGGTAGAACCAGAGCACGACCGGCTTGCCCTTGAAGTCCGACAGCTTCACGGAATTGCCGTTGTGGTCGCGGCCCGTGAAATCGGGCGCTTTGTCTCCCGGATTGAGCATGAACGAGCTCCTTTCGGATGGCCGCGGCGACGCGTCAGTCGCCGCGGCAGTCGATGTGCGCCAGCCGGTGCAGCCCCTCGACGTCGGCCGTCACATCCTGCGCCGCGGCGGGAGCACGGTCAAGGCGGGGCGGTCAGCCGCCGCGCACGATCTCGGCGGCGAAGGCCTCGAGCGCGTCCCAGTCGTACGGTCCCTCGCGGAACGCGAGGCAGAGCCGCGTGCATCCGAGCGTGCGGAACTCGTCGACCATGCCGCGGGCGTCCTTGACCGTCCCGCGCAGATGGCCCGTCCGCGCCGCCCGCTCGGGGCTTCCGCCCCAGTGACTCTGGAAGATGGCATCCCCCCGCGCCGCCCCCTTCGCGTCGGCGCCGAGATAGAAGCCGAGGTTCACCGTCCGCATGATCGTCTTCGGGTCGCGCCCTTCCCGCTCGCACCACTGGTCGAGCACGTTGCTCTTGTGCTTCCACTCGTCCGGGCCGATGTACGCGCCGTTCCACCCGTCGGCGAACTTCGCGGCCGCGCGCAGCGTGCGCTTCTCGCCTCGCCCGCCGATCCAGATGGGAATGCGCGGCTGGAGCGGCTTGGGGTTGTTCGGAGCGTTCTCCACGCGGAAGTGCTTGCCCTCGAAATTGGCCCGCCGCTGCTCCGGGTCGAGGAGCATCCGCAGGATCTGCGCGTACTCCTCGAGCATGTCCTCGCGGGGGCCGATCGGCGGAAAGGGAAGACCGAACGCCTTGGCCTCGATATCGTGCCAGCCAGCCCCGAGCCCGCAGTCGACCCGGCCGCTCGACAGGTGGTCGATCGTCGTGAGCGACTTGGCGAGCAGCCCGGGGTTCCTGTATGCGACGCAGTAGACGCCGCTGCCCAGCCGGACGCGCTCGGTGTCCATCGCCGCTGCCGTGAGCGTCGCGACCGCCTCGTAGCAGTCCATGTCGCCCCCGCGCGGCGGGGACTCCTGGAAGTGATCGGAGACGGAGAACCAGTCGAAGCCCTTGGCGTCGGCGAACTTCCACAGCTTGCGCATCTCGGCGAGTGGGCCGCCCATGTGGCCGATGTGAATCCCGAATTTCATCGCGCGCTCCCGGGTTCGTGTGGTGTGCGACGTCCGTATCTGGTTCACCTCGCGTGCGGCGCGCCGTGCGCTCGCCGCGGCCTCGGACGCGATGATACCGCGCCGGCAGCGCCCAGGGCGGCCGTGCGATACTACCGCATGCTCACGAACGCCGAACGCGACGCCCTCATCGACCGCCTGGCCGCCGGGGCGGGCAAGATTTCCGCGGCGTGGCGCGACCTGCCCCCGGCGGCGCGGGCCTGGCGCCCGGCGCCGGACGCCTGGTCGGCGCACGAGATCCTCTGCCACGTCGCCGATGCCGAGGCCAACGCCTACGCGAGGATCCGATTCCTGGTGGCCGAGCCGGATCCCGTCATCCGCGCCTTCGACGAGAATCGCTGGGCGCAGGCGGTGCCCTACCATGCGCTGCCGGCGGAGTCCGCGCTGGCCATGGTCGAGTCCCTGCGCGGGCACACCGAGGCGCTCGTGCGGCGCCTCCCCGAGGCCGCGTGGGCTCGCGCGGGCACCCACACGGAGACGGGTCGCTTCACGGCGGAGCGCTGGCTCGAGGTCAATGCCGAGCATCTGGAGGCGCACGCGGCCCAGATCGAGGCCAACCAGAACCGCTGGTGGGTGGCGGGCGCGCCCGCGGCGTCGACGGATGCGCCGGCTCCGGCTCGCCAGGAACCGGAACGCGAGCGGCACATCGAGCAATACGCGGCCGGCGCGGCGCGCCTCTCCGCGGCCTGGGCGGCCGTGCCGCCCGAAGCGCGCCAGTGGCGTCCGGGTCCGGGCGAGTGGTCGCCCCACGAGGTCGTGTGCCACACGGCGGACTCGGAAACGAACGCCTACACGCGGATCCGATTCCTGGTGGCCGAGGACTCCCCGGTGCTCCAGGGCTACGACCAGGAGCGCTGGCCGATCGCGCTCGACTACCACGCCCTTCCCGCGGAGTCGGCGCTGGCCACGGTGACGGCCGTGCGGAACCACACCACCACGTTCATTCGTCACCTGGCCGACGCGGCCTGGCGCCGCATCGGCACGCACTCGGAGTCCGGCCCCTATCGCGGCGACGATTGGCTTCGCATCTACGGCGCGCATCTGGAGGACCACGCCCAGCAGATCGAGCGGGCCGTCGAGCGCTATCGCCAGAGCGGGGAGTCCGGGGGGCGCTGACCGCGCGGTCATGGCGCACTCTCGCGCCGTCGCGGTCGGCGCGCGGCGGGCGCGCCGTCGTCCCGCGCGCGTGGTTCTCGTGCGGGGCCGCGCCCGGAGGAGACGCCGGCTCGTTCGTGCGTTGCTCGTCGCTCCGCTCCTGCTTCGCATTGCGCTCGGCGCGGTCGCCGTCGTCGTCCTCTGGCTCGTGGTCAATGCCGCGTACCAGGTCGTGCAGAAGCCGACCGAGCTGTTCTTCCCCGTGAGCGGCACGCTCTCCAAGGCTCCGCCCGAGACCTGGCGGCAGTACGGTCCGCTCTTCACCCGGCACTCCACGGCCGTCGTCAGCGCCGAGCTCCTCGCCGCGCTCGCGCAGGTGGAAGGCGCCGGGAACCCCGTGGCGCGCACGTACTGGCGATGGAGCTTCGCGCTGAACCCGTTCGAGGTGTACCGCCCCGCCTCGAGCGCGGTCGGCATGTACCAGATCACCGACGCGACGTTTCTCGAGGCCCGGCGCTATTGCGTCCGCGATCACGTCGCGGTGGAGGACGGGCCCTGGCACGATCGGCGATCGTGCTGGTTCAACAGTCTCTACACGCGCGTGCTGCCGAGCCACGCCGTCGAGCTGACTGCCGCGTACCTGGACCGCAAGGTGGCCGACACGCTGGGACGGCGCCGGATCCGCTCGGCCACGCGCGAGCACCAGCAGAATCTCGCGGCGGTCATCCACCTCTGCGGCGCCGGGGCGGGCGACGCCTACGCGAGCCGCGGCTTCCGCCTGTTGCCGGGGCAGCGATGTGGCGACCACCCGGTCGCCGGCTACCTGGCGCGAGTGAACGGGATGAAGCGGCAGTTCGGCCGCCTGGCGGCCACAGCATCGCCATGAGACCGCTTGCCTTCGACGACGCGTCGCGATTATCCTTGGCCACCCCCGTGGCCGGCCGTGACGCGTCGCACGGTCGTCCCTCCTGGAGGCCCGCGGCGCACCCAAGGAGATCGGCATGAGCAAGAGCACTCCCGTCGCCAGCTACAGCCTCACCGTCCGCGTCCGCATCGCCAACAAGCCGGGCATGCTCGGCAAGGTGACCTCGGCCATCGGCGAAGCGGGCGGCGACATCGGTGCGGTCGACCTGGTCGAGCCGGGCCAGCAGTCGATCACGCGCGACATCGCCTTCAAGGCCTCCGACGAGGCGCACGGCCAGCGCATCGTCGAGCGGCTTCGCACCGTGCCCGACGTGACCGTGGTCAACGTGTCCGACCGCACGTTCCTCATGCACCTCGGGGGCAAGATCGAGGTCAACGGCCGCGTGGCCGTCAAGACCCGCGACGACCTGTCGATGGCCTACACGCCGGGCGTGGCGCGCGTGTGCATGGCCATCCACGACGACCCCGACAAGGTGTACAACCTGACGATCAAGCAGCACACGGTGGCCGTCGTCACCGACGGGTCTGCGGTGCTCGGTCTCGGCGACATCGGCCCGGCGGCGGCGCTCCCCGTCATGGAGGGCAAGTGCCTCATCTTCAAGTCCTTCGCCGGCGTGGACGCGTTTCCGATCGCGCTCGACACCAAGGACATCGACGAGATCGTGCGCACGGTGAAGGCGATCGCGCCGATCTTCGGCGGCATCAACCTCGAGGACATCTCGGCGCCCCGCTGCTTCGAGATCGAGGAGCGCCTGCAGCGAGAGCTGGACATCCCGGTCTTCCACGACGACCAGCACGGAACGGCCGTGGTCACGCTGGCGGCCCTGATCAACTCGCTCAAGGTCGTCAACAAGAAGCTGAACGACGTGAAGATCGTCTTCACCGGCGCTGGCGCCAGCGCGATCGCCACCGCCAAGCTCCTCATGCTCGAGGGCGCGCAGCACATGATCGCGTGCGATCGCGCCGGCACGCTCTACCGCGGCCGCACGGAGAACATGAACTCGATGAAGGCGTGGTTCGCCGACCACACGAATGCGGACGGGCTGCGCGGCACGGTGCGCGAAGCGCTGGTCGGCGCGGACGTCTTCATCGGGCTCTCCGGCCCCGGCGTGGTGAAGCCCGACGATCTCGGCGCGATGAACCGGGACGCGATCGTGTTCGCGATGGCCAACCCGACCCCCGAGATCATGCCCGAGGAGGCGGCGGCGCACGTGCGCGTGATGGCGACCGGCCGCTCGGACTACCCGAACCAGATCAACAACTCGTGCGGATTCCCGGGCTTCTTCAAGGGGATGTTCGAGGTGCGCGCCCGCCGCGTGAACGACGAGATGAAGCTCGCCGCCGCCCATGCGCTCGCCAGCATCGTGGGCGACAGCGAGCTCAGCGAGGAGTACATCACGCCGTCGATGTTCGACGCCCGGGTGGTGCCGGCGGTGTCCGCCGCCGTGGCCGACGCGGCGGTGCGCACGGGCGTCGCGCGCCGAAAGCGCGGGTGACCCGCGGCGTCTCGATTTCGAGACGTTGACACGGCGGCGGGCGCTCGCCACAATCAACCCAGCATGCAGGTGGAACATCTGATCATCGTGCTCGTCCTCGGGATCGTGGTCCTGGTGGCGGGGTTCACGGGCTACTTGACCTACCGTGTCTACCGGCTCTCGGAGCGCGCCGAAGCCCTGACCGCGGCCGCGTACCTCGAGGCGAAGAAGGCGCTCACTCAATCGCGGTAGGCGCCCTGCAGCGATTTCCTTGCGCGATGCGGATCGAAGGCGGACCCCTGACTCATCTGTGTGCGGCTGTCGTCAGCGTCGTCCTTGCGCTCACGGCGATCCCGGCCCTGGCCCAGGGCATGCTCGCCCCCAAGTGGAACCCGGCGGCCGTCGAGACGTTCAAGGGCACGATCACGGCCGAGCGCGATCTGGGGCGCCTCGAGCTCCACGTGCTCGCCGTGAAGACGGACAGCGGCAATCGGCTCGTGGTGCTCGGGCCCAAGCAGGTGCTCGACCCCGCGCTCGCCGCGCTCGCCCAGGGTGCGGCGGTCGAGGTGACCGGCTCGAAGACCAAGGGCGAGCAGGGCCGAGAGTTCTACCTCGCCTCCGTCGTCAAGGCCGGAGGCAAGGAGTACCGGATCCGCAACGACCAGGGCCAGCTCCTCGGCAAGGACGGCCAGCCGCTCAAGCGATAGCGCGTCCTCTGGCGCTTCAGGGACGCTTGTCGAGCACGGCCGTCGTCGTCCGGTCCTCGCCGTCGCGCAGATAGACCAGCGTGACCTGATCGCCGGGCCGACGCTCCGCGAGCATCCGCCGAAGGTCCTCGAAGCGTCCGAGCGGGCGATCGTCGAGACGGAGGATGACGTCCCCGTCGCGGAGGCCGGCCCGGGCCGCGGCGGTCCCGGCGATCACCGAGCGCAACGTGACGCCGTCAGCCTCCGATTGGCCGTTCACCGAAACGCCCAGGAAGGCGCTCCCGCTCCCGGCGCCGCTCATCCGCTCGCCCGCCGCCGGCCGCGCGATCTGGACATAGCCCGGTCGGGGTGACGCGGCCAGTTGCTCGACGATGCGCAACGCGACGCGGGCGATGTCGGCCATGCCCGCCGGGTTGAGCCGGTCGGCGGTGTCCCGCGGCGTGTGATAGTCCTCGTGGCTGCCCGTGTGAAAGAACAGCACGGGCACGCCCGCCGTGTAGAACGACGTGTGGTCCGACGGGCCATAGGGCGAGTCGCGCATCGCGACATCGAGCCGCTCGCCGGCCGTCGCCTGACTCACGACCGCGCGCAGGCCGGCGCCGCTCTCGACGCCGCCGAGCGTGAGGCGGTCATTGCGGAGCCGGCCGACCATGTCGAAGTTGATCATGGCCGTCGTCCGCTCGATCGGGATCGCGGGATGCTTCACGTAGTGCGCCGAGCCGAGCAGCCCCATCTCCTCGCCCGAGAACTGGGCGAAGACCACCGTCCGCCCGAGACCGCCCGTCGCCGACAGCGCCCGCGCGAGGCCCAGCACCACCGCCGTGCCCGAGGCGTTGTCGTCGGCGCCGGGATGGACGACGCCGCCCACACGCCCGAGGTGATCGTAGTGCGCGCCGACCACGATCGCCTCGGAGGCGAGGGCTGGATCGACACCGGGCAGGATCCCGATGACGTTGGCCGTGCGCCGCTCCTCACGGTCGAGGCTCACCCGAAGGCGGGCACGTATGCCCGTGGGCTCCGGCGCCAGCGCGCTGAGCGCGTGTCCGGACGGGGCGATCAGCTGGTCAGCGGCGGCCCGCGTGATGCTCGCCGAAAGGAGACGCGTCGAGGTCGCCGTCGACGCAAGCGAGGGCAACGAGTCGCTCGCGATCAGGAGCGCGGCGGCCCCGTGCCGTCGTGCGGCGATCAGCTTGTCGAGCCGCGACGCCCCGCCGTCCGGGCCGCCATCGAGTGCGAGCGCGATCTTGTTCTTCACGTCGAGGCCGGCGTAGTCGCCCGCGCCGCCGTCGGGTCCCGGCGCCCCGTGGCCCACGAAGACGACCTCGCCCGCAACCTCGCCGCCGAGGGAGCCGCCATGGGGCGTCCAGTCGCGCCCCAGGACCAGCGTCGACGGGCTCGGTCCGAGCCGCTCGAGCGAGGCGTCGGACGCCGCGCGCGCCGCGCTGCCGACCGCGAACGACTGAAGGAAGGTCCCGCCCTCGCCGCCTGGCTTGAGCCCCATGTCGGCCAAGCGATCGGCGATGTACCGGGCCGCTCGATCGCCCCCCGGCGACCCGGAGCCCCTTCCTTCCATCGGCGACGCGGTGAGCGCGGCGACGTGCGCGGCCAGCTCGGCGGCGTCCGGCGGCCGAGCGGCCGCTGCCGCGCCCGATGCCGCCGCGAGGGCGATCGCGACAACGAGGGCGGCACCGCGCATGAGCGAGGGGCGACGCGTCACGGGGCCATTGTACCGAGGGCGTCGAGCACGCCGGCGGTCGGACGCCGGTCCGTTGCCTGGCACGCCTGTTGTTGACACGCCTGTTGTTGACACGCCTGTTGTTGACACGCCTGTTTGTTGACACGCCTGTTGTTGGCACGCCTGGACGCCGGCCGACGCATGGACTACGATCGACGCCCATGACGATCGGGATCGGGTTCGAACGTCGATGAAGCTCGAGGGCCGCGTGGCGCTGGTGACCGGAGGCGGATCGGGGATCGGTCGCGCCATCTCGCTGCTGTTCGCCGAGGAGGGCGCGCGCGTCATCGTCAACGATCTGCGCCTCTCGGCGGCGCAGGAGACCGTCGACCTGATGGGACCGCGCAAGTCCGCGGGACGAGCTGTCCAGGCCGACGTCTCCGACAGCGGGCAGGTGCGCGCCATGTTCGCGGAGATCGCCCAGGGCGGCGGCGCGCTCGACATCCTCGTCAACAACGCCGGCATCGCGTCGGCGAGCGCGGAAGAGCGAAAGGGCGTCACCGACAAGATGGAGGCCCGGATCGCGGAGATGCTGAGCGGGCAGGGCATCGCCACCCATCTGGACGTCACGCAGACGATGAGCGACGAGTCGTGGCACCGTGTGATCGGCGTGCACCTGCACGGCACGTTCTACTGCACCCGCGAGGCGCTCGCGCTCATGAGCGCGAGGAACCGCGGCGTGATCATCAACATGTCGAGCGTCGCCGCGCTGATGGGCGCCGACTCGATACCGCACTACTCGGCGGCCAAGGCCGGGATCCTCGGCTTCACCCGGTCGGTGGCGCGAGAAGTCGCCTCCCGCGGGATCCGGGTGAACGCGATCTGCCCGGGCTACATCGACACGCCGATGACGCAGGGCATCTCCCCGATCGCGCAGAAGGTGCTCCTCGGGCGCACCCCCCTCGGGCGGATGGCCGAGCCGCGGGAGGTCGCGGCCACGGCCCTCTTCCTCGCGTCGGACGACGCTTCGTTCTACACCGGCCAGTGGCTCTCGCCGAACGGCGGGCTGTTCATCGGCTGACACGCCGCCGACCCGGTCGTTGGAGGGCGGCCCCGGGTCCTGAATTCGGGTTGACTCCGGGGTGGTGTTAGTCTAACCTCAGCACCGGACAGGTCGACCATGCGCGACGCCGCTCTCGTCACCGCCGACGCTCCGGTTGATCGCCTCGACGCTCCGATCGCCGGCACGTGCGGCCACACGCTGATCGAGGACCGCCTCGCTCGTTGCCTCCTGCGGCGAGCCCAGGGCGCCTTTCAGAAGTGGCCGGAGGGCTTCGGGGGGTTCCGGGCTTCCGCTCGCTGCGAGACCGCGGCGGGCGTGATCGCCGGACGCGTGACGGTCGAGACCGCGGACCGCATCGACGTCGCCTGCGACGATCCGCACGTTGCCGCCGCGCTGCACGACATGCTTCGCGCGATCGTCCTCGAGCGGACACCCCGCTTCTTCGACGAGGCCGACGGGCGCTTCCCCATCTGCTTCGCCGACGGGGAGTGCCAGGCGGCGGGTCGCCCAATCCGGGTCCAGGTCCGGTCCGGGGAGCTCAGGTACTGGGTCGATACGGCGGGTCGCATTCGCCAGGTCGAGCGCATCGCGCGCGGACTCCGCACGGTCATGTGCCACGAGGAGCTCACGCGGACGACCCCGGGACGGCTCCTGCCGACGCGGAGCACCGTCTACACCTGGGACGTGGCGAGCGGCGCGTTGCTCGGCGCCGAGTCGATTCACGACAGCCATCGCCGCGTCGACCACGTGTGGCTGCCCGCCGCCCGCCGGATCAGCAGGCCGCGTGACGACCAGCCTCGCCTCTCGCTCTCGCTCGAGGCGCACCAGCTTCTCTGACCTGTCCGCCCCCGACCGCCCCGCCCTTCGGTCGTTCCTCGCCAGACCGCTCGGTCGTTCCTCGGACCGCTCGCACGCGTCTTGTCGTCCTCGTATGCCGGGCGCTACACTGACCCTGCGTCCACGGAGCTGTTCGTGGGCGCCGACGTGACCGAGGCCTCGGTCACCAACCGCCGATCAGGGAGGGACCGCATGCAAGGCGACCCGCGGATCATCGATCTGCTGAATCAGGTCCTGCGCAAGGAGCTGACCGGCATCAACCAGTACTTCATCCACTCCCGGATGTGCAAGAACTGGGGCTACGCGGTCCTGACCAAGGTCCACTACGACGAGTCCGTCGACGAGATGAAACATGCCGACAAGATCATCGAGCGCATCCTGTTCCTCGAGGGCGTGCCGAACCTGTCGGACTACGACCGCATCCTGATCGGGCAGAATCCGAGGCAGCAGATCGAGAACGACCTCTCGCTCGAGATGGCCGCGCTCGAGGTGCTGCGGCCGGGCGTTCGCCTGTGCCTCGAGGCGGGCGACCACGCCACGCGCGAGCTGCTCGAGCACATCGTCGAGGACGAGGAGCGCCACGTGGACTGGCTCGAGGCGCAAATCCACAAGATGCGCGAAGTCGGCTACGAAGCCTACCTCGCTCAGCAGATCTACTCCTGAGCGCCAGCGGGCTGGGACGGCACGGTTGCCCAGGTTCTCGTTGCTAGCGACTCTTGCACTGCGTCCAGGACTTCTTGGGCTTGTACTCCGTCTTCCAGTGTTGGTGACGCTGGCTCTCCCGTTCGGATCGCGGCGAGGAAGCGCTTGACGAGCGGGCCGATCGTGGCTTTTCCTGTCACCTCGAGCTGATCTCCTTCGCCTGCCTTCTTCGGCACGGCGGCGGCGAGCTTCACCGGGGCGAGGCCGCCGCTGTTCGACGTCGCGTAGAGCTCCCCTTGGTACCAGCGCTTGCGTTCACGGGTGAGTCGGAACGCCAGCGCGCCCGCGCTGCCGTAGGCTTCGAGCGTCTGCTCGGTCGTGCCGCGAGCCACTCGGCTCACGGTGAACGTGACCCGCGCGCCCGAGACCAGCTCGGCCATCACCGAGCAATAGTCCTCGGCGTCGGGAGCGCGACCCACGCCGGGCGCCGACCGCGCCGGATAGGCGATGCCGGCGTCGGCGGTGACGCGAGCGAACTCGCCGAAGTTCCAGCGCACGAAGTCGATCACGTGCACGCCCTGATCGCCCATCGCGCCATGCCCGGCCTGCTCGCGGTGCATGCGCCACGTCGCGGGCGCCGTCTCCTCGGCCCATCGTCCGCCCAGCCAGCGCGCGCCGATGTGAAACGGACGGCCGACGTGGCCCGCCGACACCATCTCGTGGAACCGCTGCATCGCGGCGATGAACCGCCAGTTGAAGCTGGTCATGGCCATGCGGCCGGCGTGCGTGGCCGCCTCGACCATGGACCGTCCTTCGGCGGCGGTCATGGCGATCGGCTTCTCGCAGAGCACGTGGGCGCCGGCCGCGAACGCCTGGAGCGCGATGGCGTGGTGCAGATGGGGTGGCGACGCGATCACGACGATGTCCGGCCGCGCGTCGGCGATCAGGTCCTGCCAGCGCTCGAACGCGCGCGGGATGCCGTACTTGTCGGCGATCGCCCGCGCCGTCGTCTGATCGCGCTGGCAGACGGCCACGACGTCCGCGCCGTTGGCCTGAAAGGCCGGGATGTGCGCCCGACCGAAGCCGAGCCCGATGATGCCCACCGTCGGGATGCGCCGCGCCATCGTTCGAGTGTCTCCTCTCGGATGCTCGTGATCGCGTCCGGGTCGGACGCGGCCCCGAGCGTACCACGCTGCTCTTCGGGCGAAGACTGAGGTAAGCTCTAGCCTCCCGAGGAGGAGGAGCGATTCATGACGACGATCAAGACCCGGATCGCCGACGCGGTGGACGCGCTCGCCGGCGACCTCGAAGCGCTGTCGCACCGGATCCACGCCCATCCCGAGCTGGGCTACCAGGAGGTGCAGGCCTCGGGCTGGCTCGCGGATTTCCTCGACGCCCAGGGCTTCGCGGTGGAGCGCGGCGTCGGCGGCGTCGCCACGGCGTTTCGCGCGACGTTCGACGCGGGCGCGGGTCCAACCATCGCCATCCTCTGCGAGTACGATGCGCTGCCCGGCATCGGCCACGCGTGCGGGCACAACGTGATCGCCGCGGCGGGGGCAGGCGCGGGCGCCGCGCTCGCCGCCCTCAAAGACGGGCTGCCCGCGGGCCGCATCCACGTCATCGGCACCCCGGCCGAGGAAGGCGGGGGTGGCAAGGTCAAGCTGATCGAGGGCGGGCTGTTCCGGCACGTGGACGCCGCGATGATGGTCCACGGCTTCGACCGCAACGTGCTCCATCAGACATTGCTCGGCGTGACCCGCGTGGCGTTCGAGTTCGCGGGCAAGGCGGCGCATGCGTCCGTCGATCCGTGGGCCGGCGTGAATGCGCTCGACGCCTGCATCCAGACCTTCAACGCCGTGGCGATGCTGCGCCAGCAGATGCGACCGGACTGCCGCGTTCACGGCATCATCACGGACGGCGGCGTGGTGGAGAACGTGATTCCCGAGCGCGCGGCGGCGACGTTCTCGGTGCGCGCGCCGCGCATCGACGGCATGTGGAACCTGTACGAGCGCGTCGTCGCCTGCGCCGAGGGCGCCGCCCAGGCGACCGGAACCACGCTCGAGGTGCGGCCCATCGACGTCGTCTACGAGCCGATGCACAGCAACGAGGTGCTGCTCGAGCTGTTCGGCGCGAACCTTCAGGCGCTCGGGGTCGCCATCGACCCACCCATGGCCGACCGCACCGCGTCGTCGGACATCGGCAACGTGAGCCAGGTCGTGCCGACGATCCACCCGTGGATCGCGATCGCGCCGCGCGGCACGGCGATCCACACGCGTGACTTCCTGCACGCGGCAGTGGGCCCGACCGCCCGCGCCGGCCTGCTCGCCGGAGCCAAGGCGATGGCGCTCACGACGCTCGACCTGCTATCGAATCCCGACCTCGTGGCGAAAGCCAAGGCCGCCCACCAACCGCAGTAGGCGAGGTCTGGGAGGGGCCGTCGAGGCCCCCTCCCATCACTCGACGGCCCCTCCCATCAAAAGATCGATTCGGGCAGCGAGGCCGAGACGATCCAGTTCGGCGCGTCGACGATCTCGCTGATCGAGAGATCGACCGCGACGCTCGACAGGATATAGGCCTCTTCCCGGCTGAGCCCGCGCTCCTCCACCAGGTGGTCGATCATGTAGCGCACCGCCTGCTGCGCCGACGCGAAGAGATCGGGGCCGTGCGCGGTGGTGACGAAGCACGGGCCCTCGAGTGAGCGCGGCGTGCCGCTCGTGCGCAGCCGGGGCTCCGGCAACGGGCGCCCGCGCATGAGCCCGAAGCGCAGCGTCACGTGGGCGGCCATCTCGACGGCGGTGACGCACACCTCGCCGTCGCCCTGGGCGCCGTGACCGTCGCCGACGCTGAACAGCGCGCCCTCCACCCACACGGGGAGATAGAGCGTCGAGCCCACCGTGAGGTGCTTGATGTCCATGTTGCCGCCGTTCTTCCGAGGCGGCATCGTGCTGTGCCCGCCCGCCTCGTCGAGCGCGGTGCCCATCACGCCGGGGAAGGGCCGGAGCGGCACCGCGATGCCGCGACCCATGCGGGCGAACGTGCGATCGGACACGTCCCAGATCACGAGATGCGGCTTCGGGAACTCGGCCTCGGGGAGGAGGCCGCGGCCGGGCCGGATCGCCGTCCAGCCGAAGTCCGCGGCGGGCTCCATGTCGAGCACCTCGACCACGAGCGTGTCGCCGGGCGCGGCCCCGTGCACGCGCACCGGCCCCGTGAGTGGGTGTCCGCGAAACGGCCCGCGGCCGAGCACGTCGTCGTGCGTCGAGTCGCGCGAATAGTAGCCGTCGGCCGCGTCGCGCGTGTCGAAGGCTACCGTGTCGCCGGGCTCGATCGCGAGCCGCGGCGGGAGCGCGTTGTTCCACTCGTAGTGCACCTGGTCCGCCGCGAGGCGGTGCATGCCGGCCATGATTGTCGCCCGCCTAGCCGAGGCGCTCGAAGAGCAGATGCCGCCGGTTCTTCGTGTGTGGCCGCACCTCGGGCGCCCAGCGTCCCTGGTCGACGGCGCGGCCCCACGCCTCGCTCGTCAGCACCTCGGGGCTCTCGATCTCGTACAGCGCGTTGTAGCGGGGTTCGCTCTCGAAGACGATGCTCTTCTTCTCACCCCCGAGGATCATGGTGAGCGGACGGACCTTGAGCCGGGCGATGGAGATGACGCCGGGCACGGCGAGCAGCATCGGCACGTGCTCGGTGTCGTACACCTCGTTGAAGAGCGCCTCGCGGCTCGGCTCGACGTCCATGGCGGCGCTGAAGAGAAAACGCGTCTGAAGGGGCATGGCGGGATCTCCTCTCGTGAGAGCGTTGTGAGCTTCGGCGACCTGACCGGCGCCAGCGTAGCACGCGCCCCCCGGCCGCCGACAGGCGCCCACGCCGCGAACCTCATCCCCCCTCCGAGGCGAGCAGGCGGCGAACCGTGCCGACGGCCGCCGCGCCCGTCCAGTCGATCTCCCCGACCACGCTGTAGCGGACGCGCCCATCGCGCCCGACCAGGAAGCTCGCGGGAAGCAGGCGCACGCGCCACGCGCGCGCCGCGTCCTGATTCGGGTCGAGCAGCACCGTGAGATCGAGACCGGCGCGCTTGATGAAGCCGCCCGCGCGCTGGCCGGACTCGCCGAAGTTGATCGCGAGGACGGCAAAGGGCCGGCCGGCCATGCGCGCCCTCAGCTGCTGCATCGAGGGCAGTTCCGCGCGGCAGGGCTCGCACCATGTCGCCCAGAAGTTCAGCAGCACGACCTGGCCGCGATAGTCGGCGCGCGCGTGCGAACGTCCGGCCAGGTCCTCGAGGGCGAGCGCCGGCGTCGGTCCGTCCTTCCACGCCGAGAAGCGCTCGGCGTCGGCGGCCGCGCTCGACGCGACGGCGACGAGAGACAGCCACGTCGCGGCCGCGACGAGCGCGCGCGCCAGCCGGATCAGGCGACGATCTCGCGGGCCGTGATCGTGTACTTGAACGTGTCCGGATCGAGGCTGTCGCGCCGCGCCCCGGCCGTCTCGGCCTGCGGGTACATGAAGAACCCGAGCTTCCCGCCGGCCGTCGCATTGGGCAGCGCCACGTCGTGCGCGGTGTTGTAGGCGAGCCAGTTCCCCTCCCAGCCTCCGAAAAGCTTGGGGCGCACCGCGGCGACCAGCGGGTGATCGATCTTGAGCGGCTCGCTCGTCTCCTCGCGCGCGACCTTGCCCACGTCGGCCGGGTCCATGGCCACCCAGCCGTAGTCGCGGAGGAAGACTTCCGCCCGACAGTGCTGCGCCTTCGAGATCGTGGCGCTGCCGGCGCCGAGCGCGTTGTAGCCGAAGGTCGACGGCGCGACGCGGATGCCGTAGATGTCCCGCGCGGGGACGCCCGTGGCGCGAACGAGCCCGACGAAGAGGCCGTTGATGTCGCCGCACTTGCCGCCGAAGCTCTTCGTCTCGAGCATCGCCTTGATGTCGCCGACCCCGCAGCCGCGCACCTTGGGCTCGCGGTACGTGTTGGCCAGGATCCAGTCGTAGACGGCGCGGACCTTGTCGAGGTCGGTCGTCTTGCCCCGCGTGATCTCGACGGCGGTTTCCTTCACGATACCGTCGGTGGGCATCAGGTCGGTGGGCGACGTGAACGCCGTGAGGACTGCGGGATCTCGTCGCCAATCACCTGGTCGAGGCGAACCTCGCCGGGCACGACAGCCATGGCGTCGGCATGGTGCCGGCGTACGTGCGGCACCTGCAGGCGGGGCTCGTGGTGCCGAACACGCGGGCGAAGCTCGTGAAGGACGACGGCGCGACGCTGATGTTCGACGGCGGGCGCGGCTACGGACGCCCGGTGGCCGGCGAGGCCATGACCGCGGCCATCGAGCGCTGCCGGCAGACGGGCGTGGTCGCGATGACGCTCGCGAACGCGCATCACATCGGGCGCGTGGGCGCCGACGTCGAGCTCGCCAGCGCCGCCGGCCTCGTCTCGCTGCACTTCGTCAACGTCGCGGATCATCGCGGCCTCGTCGCGCCGTTCCGCGGCACCGACGCGCGATTTTCCACGAATCCGGTCTGCATCGCCTTGCCCGGCACCGACCGCCAGCCGCCGGTCCTGCTCGACATGGCGACCAGCGCCGTCGCGATGGGCAAGATCCGCGTGGCCAGGAACGAGGGCAAGCTCGCGCCCGAGGGTCTGCTGATCGATCCGAACGGACAGCCCACGCGCGATCCGAACGTGATGTACGCCGAGCCGCACGGCGCGCTGCTGCCCTTCGGCGGCCACAAGGGCTATGCGCTGGCCGTCGTCACCGAGCTGCTCGCCGGGGCGCTCTCCGGCGGGCCGACGATCCAGCCCGGCAACGAGCGGCGCGGCGGCACCGTCAACAACATGTTCGCGGTGCTGATCGACCCAGCGCGGCTCGCTGGACTCGACTGGTTCCGACGCGAGATCGATGGCTTCGTCGACTACGTGAAGGCCTCACCGCCGGCCGACCCGACGGCGCCGGTGCTCGTGCCGGGCGCCCCCGAGCGACTGGCCCGCGCCGAGCGCGGGCGCGCCGGCATCGCCGTCGACGCGACGACGTGGGAGGAGATTCTCGGCGCCGGAGAACAGCTCGGTCTCCCGCGCGCCCGGGCGCTCGCCGCGCTCGGGGCCTGAGCCGCGCGCCGGAACCTGAGCGCCACGTCACAACCTGAGGGCGCTGTCAGAGGCTGAGCGGCACTATCACGGCCTGAGCTGGTCGTAGCAGAGGCGCGCCAGGCGGCCGATGAGCTGCGCCGCCGCGGCGAAGCCCGGCGTGCCATCGGGCAGCGCCGCCGGCACGTGCTCGGTGTAGGCCGTCAGGATGCAGAGCGGGCGCTCGCCCTTCCAGATGATGCCCGCGTCCATGAAGCCCCGCGCGCCCGTTCCGGTCTTGTGCGCGACCTTGGTGCCGGCGGGCAGGAGCGATGGCAGGCGCGTCTTCAGCTTCTGCCAGCTCAGGATGTCGAGGCCGAGCCGGCACAAGTCCGGCGTCGACCCGAGCCGCGCGGCGACGCTCGCGTCGGTGGTCCCGCGAAGGATCATCTCGAGGAGCCGTCCCTGGTCGTTCGGGGTCGTCGTCGTCACCTGCTCGAGCGTGTGATCCGGGCCGAGGCGCGGCGGAATCCCGAATCGATGCACGGTCCCCGTCATGCCGATCGATTCGCAGTAGCGCTGGACGTTGTCGAGGCCGACCTGATCCACGACCATGCCGGTGCAGGTGTTGTCGCTCACGATGATCATCATGACGAGGGCGTCGCGGAACGTGATCCAGAACCCGGGCGTCAGGTGCTGGAAGGTGCCCGAGTCGTTGTCCTGATAGCGCGCCTCGATCGTGAGCTTCTGATCGAGCGAGAGCTTGCCCGCGTGCACGGCCGCGAGCGCGGCCATCATGATCGAGATCTTGCGCGTGCTCGCCGAGGGGACCGGCACGTCGCCCCGGCGGTCCGCGATGGCGCCCGAGTCGAGGTCCTTCAGATGCCAGCTCGTCTGAAACGGCAGGGCGTCCGAGAAGTCGTTCATCTGCTTCACGAGGTCGCGCATCGGGGACTCCTTTCGCGCTCTGGCTCTGGCCGTGATCTCGGCCGGGGTCGCTATTCCGCGTCGAGGGGGCGGTCGCGGGGAGGGCGCGGCCCACCGGAGCCAGGACCCTGCCCGTGGTGCCCGTCGCCGTGAGCCGCGGTGCGGCCCGTCGCGAACCGCGCGGGATCGAAGAGCGAGCAATCCATCGATGGCGCGCCCGCCGTGATCCACTCCGAGACGAGCCGTCCCGTCGCGGGCGAGTGCTGGAAGCCGTGGCCGCCGAAGCCCACCGCGACGAAGAACCCCTCGACACCGGGCGCCCAGCCGATGATCGCGTGATCGTCGGGCGTGAGCGGACGGAGCCCCGCCCAGCCGCCCGCGATGCGGGCCTTCTCGATGATCGGCACCCGGTGCAGCGCCTTCGCGACCGTCTCCTCGATGCGCGATCGGTCCATCGGCACTTCGAGATCCTGGCCGATGTCCTCGACGTCGCCCGGGCTCAGCAACACCTGCTCCATCTCCTTCCGGAAATAGAACCCGCTCGCGCGGTCGGTCGTGAGCGGCACCGGGCCGGGGATCTCCGGGAACGGCTCGGTGAAGAAGATGTGGCGGCGCCGCGGGTGCACGGGGAGATCGACCCCGGCGAGCCGGCCGACCCGCGCTGCCGCGGGCCCCGCGGCGTTGATCACGAGCGGCGTGGCGATGGTGCCCGACGGCGTCACCACCGCGCTGACGCGATCGCCATCGCGCTCGATCGCGCTCACCTCGATGCCTTCGAGGATGCGCGCGCCCAGCTCTCGGGCGCGGCGCGCGTAGCCATTTGTGACCTCGGCGGGGCCGGCCATGCCGTCCCCCGGTCCCCAGACGGCGGCGATCAGATCGTCGACCCGGAGCGCCGGGACGAGCGCGAGCGCCTCGTCGGGGGTGATGATGCGCACGTCGACGCCGAGGCGCTGCTGGAGAGCGACGCGAACCCTGAATCCCTCGAGGTCCTCTGGCTCGGAGATCAGGAACAGATAACCGATCTTCCGATATCCGGGGTCCACTCCGAACTCGTCCTCGAAGCGCTCGAAGACCTTGATGGACTCGAGCGAGAAGCGGATCTCGGCCTCCGTCGGGAACTGGGCGCGGATGCCGCCGGCCGCCTTGCTCGTCGTGCCGGCGCCGACCGTCTCGCGCTCGAGCACGAGCACGTCCTTCACGCCGCGGCGTGCCAGGTGGTAGGCGATGCTGCACCCCACGACGCCGCCGCCGACGATCACGACGTCAGCCGCGCGCGGCACCGCCATCAGAAATGCTCCATCGTGCCCGGCTCACGGATCATCCGGAGGCGGAGGTCGGCCATGAACACGAGATACGGGTGCGCGCCTCGGGAGACCAGGGCGTCGCGGTCGATCGGAACGAGCCCCACGCGCTCATCGGACGGCAGGCCGACCTCGTCCATCGCCGCGGCAGGATCGGCGAGGAACCGCGCGCAGTACTCCGCGTCGGACTTGATCGAGTAGAGGCACCGATTGAGCTGATAGGCGGCCGCCGGCGGGAATCTGTAGTGGGTCTCGCCGCTCACAGCGGCCACTCCACGACGGCGTTGCCGTGGTGCCACGAGGGCTCGTAGCAGTACACCTGGGCGCGGACGGCGCCCACCGCTCCACACACCGTGATCCACGTGCGCAGCTCGACGTTGCCCGCCTTGTCCAGCTCTTCGCCGGTGAGCGCGGTCAGCTCGCGACCGCGTCCCGACTCGAGCTGCTCGAGGAGGCGCCGATCCCACTCGAAGTCCGGCGAGGCGTACCGGTCGGTGCCCGGGTAGTGCGAGAGCCCGCCGGACGCCATCAGGACGACGCGCTCCGGTCGCGCGCCCAGGATGTCGCCGAGCGCCACGCCCCATTCGTAGCAGCGTCCGGGCAGCGGCTGCGGCGGCAGGTAGACGTTCACGTGCAGCGGCAGGATCGGCACGGGCGGCGACGGCATCGTGAAGTGGAGCGGGACGTAGAACGCGTAGTCGAGCCGCGCGCGCTGCGTGTAGGTGAGGTCGAACCCGCGCTCGATCCCCTGCTCGACGACGGCGCGCGCGAGCGGCTCGTGAATGGGGAACCGGTAGCGGTACGATCCGAACGTGCCCTCGCACTCGGACCCTGCGTAGACGGCGAGCGCCGGCACGGCGTCGAGGAAGAAGGCCTCGACGTGGTCGCCGGCCACCATCGCGATGACGTCCGGCTGGAGCGCCGTGATCCGCGCCTTGACCCGGGCAAGGGCCGCGTGCACGCGCAGCACCAGCTCGCGGTCCTCGGTGGGTGGCCGCACGAGGAGCTGGGGCGTGTGCGCGCAGGCGAACGCGCCGACCAGCATCAGCAGCCTCCCCCGCCCTGTCTCATTCGCCGCGGAAGACGGGCGGCCGCTTCTCGAGCATGGCGAGCCGGCCCTCGGCCGCGTCCTTGCTCCGGTGCGCGCGGGCGGCCAGCTCGTCGAGGTCGGCGTGCGGGACCTGCGCGCGCGGCGAGACCGCGCGGAGGAGCCCGGCCTTGATGCCCGACAGCGACAGCGGCGCGTTCAGCGCGATGCTCCTCGCGAGCGCGTACGTGGTGGACTCGATCTCGGCGGCGGACGTCACCTGATGGACCATGCCGATCTCGAGCGCGCGCCGCGCGCCGACCGGCTGGCCCGTGAACAGCAGCATCCGGGTGTGCGCGGGGCCGAGGATCTCGACGAGCTTCTGCAGCAGGGGAAACGGCACCAGGAGTCCGATGCGCGCGAGCGGCATGCCGAGCCGCGCGGGCTCGGCGGCGATGCGGAGATCGCAGTGAAGAGCCAGCTCGCAGCCGCCCGCGATCGCGTCGCCGTGGATCATCGCGATCGTCGGATGGCGGGAGCGCTCGACGCGCTGCAAGATCGCCGTGACCCCTCCCTCGGGATCGGGGGACTCCCGGCGCTGGGCCATCTCGCGCAGGTCCATGCCCGAGCAGAACGCTGGCCCGGCGCCCCGGACCACGATCACCCGCACGTCGGTCCGCGTATCCAGCTCGTCGAAGCTCGCGCTCAATCCCCGCAACAGCGCGACGCTCATGGCGTTGCGCTTCTCCGGGCGATTCAGGGTGACGGTGGCGATGCCGTCGGCGACCGCGGTCAGGATCTCGTCGGCCATGCGCGTCACCTGAAGAGCGAGCGGGCGATGACCATGCGATGCACTTCCGAGGGCCCTTCCCCGATGCGGCGAATGCGCGCCTCGCGATACCAGCGCTCGAGCGGGAACTCCTTCGACACGCCGTAGCCGCCGTGAATCTGGACCGCCGCATCCACCACGCGGCCCAGCATCTCGCTCGAGTAGAGCTTGGCGATCGACGCCTCGACGCGAGCGTCCTCGCCGCGGTCGGCCTTCCACGCGCCTTCCCAGATGAGCCACCGGGTGGCGCGCAGCTCGACGAGCGCGTCCGCCAGCATCCACTGGACGGCCTGGCGCTGCGCCAGCGGCGCGCCGAAGGTCTGGCGCTGCTTGGCGTGCTCGACGGCCATGCGATGCGCGGCCACCGCCACGCCGAGATTGGTGGCGGAATATGGGAAGCGAAGGCGGGTGAGGAGGTCGAGACAGAGGCCGAGGCCGCCGCCCTCGGGCCCGAGCAGGTTCTCCGCGGGAATGCGGCAGTCCTGCATCACGACCTCGTTCGGCACGGCGGCGGTCCGGATCGTGCGGAACGGCCGCGCCTCGAAGCCGGGCGTCCCCTTGTCGACGATGAAGCAGCTGATGCCGGCGCGGCCTTTCGTCGCGTCGGTGCGCACGAAGACCACACCCCATTCGGCCTCGTGGGCGTGCGAAATGAACGTCTTGCTGCCGTTCAGGACCCAGTAGTCGCCCTGCTTGACCCCGCGGCTCTGGATCGCGTTGGCCGGATCGGAGCCGCCGCTCGGCTCGGTGATGGCGAAGAACGTGTGGAACCCGTCGCGCAGCGTCGGCAGCGCGTACTTCTCGATCTGTGCGCGCGTGCCGGCCCAGATGACGGGGGGCGGATAGCGGCCGAACACGCCGCAGCCGGTGTTGTAGAGCCCCATCCGGTGCTGGGCCATCTCCTCGAGGATCACCGACATGCTGAACGCGTCGAGCCCGCCGCCGCCGTACTCCTCGGGCGCGCCGAGGCACCAGAGCCCCGCGGCCTTGGTCTTGGCCGACAGGCGCCGGTAGTCCTCGTCGGGAATCTCCGGCGCGTCGGGATCGATGCGTTGCTCGATGGGCCAGATTTCCTCGCGCACGATGCGCCGCACCTGGTCGCGCACCACGGCCAACTCGTCGGGAAGCCGGTAGCCAGGAAACGAAGGCATCACGAGATCTCCGTCGAGATGACGAGGGCGGCACGCATCAGGGCTCCCACCGTAAGGGAGCCCGCGGACCTTGTCAAACGCGCGGGCGGCGCGCATCGCCGCGTTCGAGCGCCGACGCCGGCGATGTGAAGCACCGTGTTCGAGCGCCGGCTTCGCCGGCGCAACCTGGGTTTCGGGGGAGGCAGTTCCGAGCGAGCCGTCAGGCTCGCCGGAACGTCGGAAGGGGGCGTCAGCCCCCCTCCGAGTCAGATCGTCGTGGGCGGCGCCGACAGGCCCATCCGCCGTCCCACTTGGGGCGGGCACGGCAGCGCGGCGTGAACGCGTCCGATCCGCTCGAGCCGGTCGAGGATCTCGGGCGCCATCGGCGCGCCCCGGCGCGTGGCCTCGCTCACGTGCAGCGACATGAGCTCGTTGGTCGCCGCGAGGAACCCGTGCTCCGCGTGGAACATCTCGTGAAAGTAGTGAATCCGCTTGGCGTCCCACGCGAGCAGCCTCGTGGTGAAGCGCAGCGGATCGCCGGCGCGGACCTCGCGGTGGTAGGTGACGTGGGCCTCGAGGCAGAACGTGGTCACCTGACGGCCGGTGCGGTGGGCCAGGTCGAGGCCCACGTAGGACAGCCACGCGTCGGTGGCGAGGTCGAAGACCACGACGTAGTAGCCCATGTTCATGTGTCCGTTGTGATCGATCCACGCCTCGCGGACGACGTCGCGATACGCGTCGAACGGCGCCGTCCTGTCATCCGGGACCAGCTCGGGGCTCACGGCCCATCACCCTACCACGACAGTTCTTGGCGGACGCGCGGCTCGGGACCCCAGCTCGGTCCCTGCCAGAGCGCCGCGGCCCGCCGCCCCGGAGCGGGCGCTTCAAAGTGCTGCTGACACCCGTCACCAAGCTCCGAAATTTGTAGGTTGTGACGCGGGGTGCAATGCGCAAGTATGGAACTTATTGGTCGAGCTGGAGGGCCGACGCGTCCGGCATACCTCTTGCCTCCTCCAGGACGCGCCGGATGGAGAAGACATGAGGCGAACAAGTCCAGCTCACACGACACGCCGCCGACACGAGAACGACACTCGGGTCCGGGCGACAATCGCCTACAGTCGTCGGACGGGAACGGTGGAACGCTACCCCTTGAACTCGAGCGTCGTCGCTCTACACACTGGGACGGATGGGATCCCCGACGAGCGCAAAGGCTTGGCCTCGTGAAACGGGTCCTGCTCATCGATGACGATCAGCAGTTCGTGCAGGCGCTCGCGCGGGAGCTACTGGTTCGGGGCTACCGCGTCGAGGAAGCCGCCGACGGCCTCGACGGCATCGAGAAGGCCGTGCAGGACCCGCCGGACATCGCGGTCGTCGACCTGATCATGCCGCGCGTCGGCGGCGGCGAGGTGGTGTCGTTCTTCCGCCAGAACCCGTATCTCGCGGCCACCAAGATCGTGCTGCTCTCCGGCGTCCTCCTCGAGAGCGCCCCCAGTGTCGACGCCATCGAGGCCGACTGCGTCCTCACGAAAGGTCCCTTCGCGGAGACGAGCCGGCTCCTGATGGCCGCGATCGACCGCCTCGGCGAGGGCAAGCAGGTCGACAAGGAAGTCATCACGCAGCCCGGGATCTACGAGCGGCGCCAGGTCGTCGAGCTCCTGCGCATCAAGCGGGATCTCGGCTCGGTGCTCGAGGGCGCGGCCGCCGGCATCATCGAGCTCGACGCCGGCGGGCGCGTCGTCTTCGCCAACGCGCGCGCGGAGGAGCTGCTCGGCATCGCCCGCGCGTCGCTCATCGGCAACGAGATCCTGTCGGTGTTTCCGAGGTCCGGCCTCGTCAACTTCCAGACGCTCCTGTCCCGGTTCGAGAACGATGGGAGCCCCACGAGCCGCGCGATGACGTCGGTCATCGAAGGCCGGAGCGTTCGCACCGTGCTCACGTCGGTGTGGAGCGACGGGGAGCGCCACTCGATCGTGGTGACGCTGGCCGAAGCCGCGGCCGAGGCCGACGCCCAGGACCGGCCGGTCCGCCTCCTCCAGTACCTGACCCACGAGATGCGCTCGGCGCTCCTCATGATCGAGGGAACGCTGCGCGCGATGGAGGCGCGGGCGGCCGCCGACGCCGAGGGACGGGGTCCCGAGCCCGCGGCGAAGCCGGAGCAGGTCGGCAGCGTGTCGTTCCTGGCCCAGGAGACCGGCCGCCTCGTGCGGTTGCTCGACGACGCCGCCACGTTTCACCGGACGTTGCGCGAGCTGCCGGACATCGAGAAGGAGTCGATCGACCTCGTCGGCGTCGTCAAGGACAGCATCTCGGGCATCACCGCGCTCGCCGTCCCGCAGGGCATCGAGGTCACCTACCGCGGACCGAGCCATGCGCCCAAGGTGTGGGCGCATCACGACAAGCTCTTGCAGGTGCTCTACAACCTGCTCCTGAACGCGCTCCGATTCACGCCTCGGGGCGGCAACGTCTGGGTCGAGCTGGCCGCGACGGACCGCGAGATCGCGACCACCGTGGCTGACACCGGGCGCGGCATGGCCCCGGACGAGCTGCGCGAGATCATGGCGCAGGCGCAGCGGGCGGAGCTGTTCCTGGCCCAGAAGGGCAAGCGGATCGGGCTCGGCCTCGCCATCGCGCATCAGATCATCCGGGCCCACCGCGGCCAGTTCCGGGCCGAGAGTCGGTCCGGCGCGGGGAGCCGGTTCACCTTCACGCTGCCCTTGTCGACCGATCGCGAGAGCCCGGCCCCTCGCGGCGTGCCGCAGCAGCCCACCGGGCGATAGACGACCATGACGCCCCCGAGACTCCGGCGGCTCTTTCTCGTCATCGACGACGACGTGCAGATCGGCGAGACGCTGTCCGCCATGATCGCGGAGATGGGCCACGAGGTGGAGTACTGCTCCGAGGCGACGCAGGGGTTGGAGCGGGCGCAGGAGATGCAGCCGTCGGTCGTGCTCCTGGACGTGTGCCTGGGCAACGACGACGGCCTGGCGTTGCTGGAACGCATCCGCGAGACGAGTCCGGGAACAGCCGTGATCATGATCTCAGCATTCGGGGAGGCCGGGTTGATCGTGAAGGCGATGAAACAGGGTGCCAGCGACTTTCTGTCGAAGCCGCTGGAGCGCGAGGAGGTCCGCGGCGCGGTCGAGAACGTGCTGGAAAAGGCCACGCTGCAGTGGGAAGTGGAGCATCTGCGCGAGCAGGTGCTCCGGGGTCAGCTCGAGCGCCGCCGCTCCGAGTACGACGGCGTCTTCGAGAACAGCCCCCGCATGAAAGCCATCAAGGAAATGATCGACCAGGTCGCCGACACCGACGCCACCGTCCTCGTCTGGGGCGAGTCCGGCGTCGGCAAGGAGCTCGTCGCCCGCGCCATCCACGACTGCTCCCCCCGCCGCGACCGCACCTTCGTCAAGGTCAACTGCGCCGCCCTGCCCCTCGAGCTGCTCGAGTCCGAACTCTTCGGCTACGAGCGCGGCGCCTTCACCGGCGCCCACAAGCGCAAGCCCGGCAAGTTCGAGCTCGCCGACGGCGGCACCATCTTCCTCGACGAGATCGGCGAAATGCCCCTGCCGCTCCAGGCCAAGCTCCTGCACGTCCTGCAGGATCGCGAGTTCGCCCGCCTGGGCTCCGGCCGCGACATCCGCGTCGACGTCCGCGTCGTCGCCTCCACCAACAAGGACCTCGAAAAGGCCGTCGCCCAGGGCGCCTTCCGCGAGGACCTCTACTACCGCCTCAACGTCGTCAACATCCTCGTCCCCCCGCTCCGCGAGCGGCCCGAGGAGATCCCGATCCTCGCCGAGCACTTCTG
>Ga0187894_10002046_pt1 | contig 24739 bp, 18 predicted proteins | sample GBC1701081metaG_FD_136650 | JGI IMG/M metagenome (GOLD analysis project Ga0187894, IMG submission 136650) | White microbial mat communities from a lava cave in the Kipuka Kanohina Cave System on the Island of Hawaii, USA - GBC170108-1 metaG ... | reverse complement strand
TGATCCGGAAAAGTGCGCAGCGGTTTTCCGGAAAGATCATGCGTAAACAAAAAGATAAAGCGCGATGGCGACTCGATCTAAAGCCATCGCGCTTTAGCATAGTCACGCCTTGCCGGTCATCGCCGGCCGCAAACTGTGCCGGCCGATACTGTGATAGATGAAGGGCGTCTTGGCGATGTCGGCGATGGAATAGAGATTGCGCAGATCGATCATCACCGGCTCGCGCATGCCGCGCGCCAGCCTGACGAGATCGAGTCCGCGGAATTCGTTCCATTCGGTGAGCAGGATGACGGCATCCGCACCCTTGGCGGCTTCATAGGCGGTCTTGGCCCATTGGATGCCGGCAAAGGCGCTGTTGCCGTTGTCGCGCACCACCGGATCATAGGCGACAACCGTGGCCTGGGCCGCGGAGAGCGCCGGGACGAGATCGAGGGCCGGCGCATCGCGCAGATCGTCCGTCTCCGCCTTGAAAGCGAGCCCCAATATCGCGATGCGCTTGCCCGCGACCTTTCCGCCCAAGGCCGTGCTGACGCGCGCAAAGAGCTGCGCTTTACGCTTGTCATTGGCGCCGACCACCGCCTCGATGAGGCTGAAGGGGGCGCCGGCTTCCCTGGCGGTGGCGGCAAGGGCGCGCGTGTCCTTGGGAAAGCACGAGCCGCCGAAGCCCGGCCCCGGCTGCAGATAGTGATGGCCGATGCGCTTGTCATGGCCGATGCCCTTGGCGACCACGGCGATATCGCCGCCGACCTTCTCGCACAGATCGGCGAGCTGATTGATGAAGGCGAGCCGCATCGCGAGATAGCCATTGGCGGCATATTTGATGAGCTCGGCCGATTCGAAATCGGTGAAGATGAGCGGCGCCCCTGTCATGGTGATCGGCTGGTAGATCTTGCGCAAGGTCTCCTGGGCGCGTTTCGACTCGCTGCCGATGACGATGCGGTCGGGATGCAGGAAATCCTCGACCGCCGAGCCTTCGCGCAGGAATTCCGGATTGGCGGCCACGTCGAATTCGGCATCGGGCCTCTGCGCCCTGATCTGCTCCTTGAGCCTGCGCGCCGTGCCGACCGGCACGGTGGATTTGGTGATGATGACGGAATAGCCGTCGAGCGCTTGGGCGATCTGGCTCGCCGCCTGCTGCACGTATGCGACATCGGCGGCATCCTCGCCGCGCCGCGTCGGCGTCGAGACGGCGATGAATACCGCCTCGGCCTGGGCGACCGCCGATTTGAGATCGGTGGTGAAATGGAGGCGTCCGGCTTGGCGGTTGGAATGGACGAGATGATCGAGGCCCGCCTCATGAATAGGCATCCGCCCGGCATTGAGCTCATCGACGCGCTTGGCGTTCTGGTCGACGCAGAACACGTCGAAGCCGAACTCGGCAAGGCAGGCGCCGGAGACCAGTCCGACATAGCCGGCGCCGATGACAGCAATCTTCATGTGACTCCCACCCGCCCCTTTTGCTGAGGATTGTCAATGCCCTAGACGACTGAGCGGCAGGGCGCAAGCTCACGCTGCAACCATGGCCTTCATATTGGTGGCGGCCATGGCATAGCCGCCGGCGGCCCCGTCGATGAAATGAAAATGATTCCGGACGAAGGGATTGGGAACGAAGCAGGTCATCAGTGCCGAGTTCTGGCGGTGCAGGCCATAGCGGCAGAGCCCTTCCTGGCCCGCCTGCTTGAGGCGCTCTTCCAGCCGGGCGACGCGTTCGGGGCCGATGTCGACGGTGAGCTTGAGCCCGTCGTCGAATTTGCGGAAATCGGTGTTCTGGGCGACGTCGTTTTTATAGACGGCGGCATCGAACCGGCCGACTTTCAGATTGTTGTTGAAGACCACCCATCCCGCGAGGCTTTCGGCCAGGATATGGAGCTTGCGCGCCAGGAGCGATCCGCGCCGCGAGGCCAGTGCCTCGTAATTGAGGCCCTTGGGTGGAAAGCCGAATTTGCGCGGTACCGGCAAGCCGGCCTGGGGCTCGCCGCTGACGATGCCGATGATGTCGTCGACCAGCTTGGAAAATTCCGCGCCGCGGCCTTCGCCCAAGGGCGTGACGATGATCGAGACGATCTCGCCGTTCTTCGCCGCGATCGGATCCCAGCGGCAGGACAGTCCGGTGAGATCGGGACGCGACTTGGGCGGTGCCGCGGGCACGGCATAGTTGCCCGCCTTCATCTGGATCTCGGCCCAATTGGCGCCGCCGCCCGCGAACATGGCGTAAGCGACATGGGGGCTCGCCTGGAAACGGGCGACCCGCACATCATGCCCGTGCTGGCGGATATCGCTCATCGGCACGATCGCGGCCCTGAGATCGAGGCCCAGATCCTCTTTCACCCAGACCTGCGTCTCCGCCAGAGCCTGGCGTGTCTTGGCGACGGCGCTCGGCGGTATCGCGAGCAGCGCGCCGTCGCCGCCGAAGACGAAGGGAACGCTTCCATGGCCCAGCGTATTGAGTACCGCTGAGATCACGCTCACCCCCGCCATGTTGACGGCCTTGTATTCGCCGCGCTCGATGGCCTTGGTCGAGCTCACGATATCGGCGGTCGCGAGCGACCAGTCGGCCGGCAAGGGCTGGTAGTTGCGCTCATCGGCGACGCCTGAAAATTCCTTGAATGTCGGCAGGGTGTCGAAGAATTCTTGGCCGTTTCCGTCGCTCATGCCGTGACGCTAGCATGACCGAAATGGCTTGGCGATAAAGCCCCCGTGAACACGCTCACCCCTGAGATTGACGTCAAGGCGGAACGCCGCCATAGGCAAAAAGGTGAAGATCGCATTCTATGCACCGCTCAAGGCGCCCGATCATCCGGTTCCCTCCGGCGACCGGCAGATGGCGCGCCTGCTCATGCAAGCCCTGGCCCAGGGCGGCTTCGATGTGACCCTCGCCAGCCGCTTGCGCGCCTTCCGGGCCGAGCCCAGGCCTCTCGATGATCTGAAGCGCGAAGCCGACGCCGAGAAGACAAGGCTCAAGCAGGAATGGACCGGCTCAGGCAAGCCTGATCTCTGGTTCACTTATCATCTCTACTACAAGGCCCCCGATCTCATCGGCCCCGACCTCGCCCGTGACTTGCATATTCCCTATGTCACGGCGGAAGCGTCCTATGCCAAGAAGCGCGATCTCGAGGGCTGGGCCGAGGCCCAGGCGCTGATCCGCGATTCGGTCGGCCTGGCGCGCGTCAATCTATGCTTCACCGATCGCGATCGCCCGGGATTGGAAAGTGTTGCACCTGAGGCGCGCTTTGCGTCGCTCTCGCCCTTCATCGACACCACCGCCTATGACAACATCGCACCATCCTCGCTTGGGCAAAGGCTGGTGACGGTGGCGATGATGCGCAAGGGCGACAAATTCGCAAGCTTCGCCATGCTCGCCAAGGCGCTCACGCTCCTCATCGATCTGCCCTGGCATTTGACGGTGGTCGGCGACGGCCCACTGCGCGCCGAAACGGTCGCGTTGTTCGACGGAATTCCCAAGGGCCGCATCGACTGGCGGGGCGAGCTCAGCACCAATGCCGTGCCGGCGGCGCTCGCTGAGGGCGGCCTTTATGTATGGCCGGGCTGCGGCGAAGCCTATGGCATGGCCTATCTCGAAGCCGAGGCTGCAGGCCTCGCCGTCGTGGCGCAGGCGACCGCCGGTGTTCCCGCCGTGGTCCGTCACGAAAGGACCGGCCTGTTGACGAGGGAAGGCGATGTCGCGGCCTATGCCGCGGCGATCCGCGCGCTGCTTCTGGACGATGCGAGGCGCGCGGCCTATGGCCGAGCGGCGCGCGATTTCGTCTTCGCGGAGCGCTCGCTCAGGCTCGCCGCGGTGAAGCTCGGCCTGATCCTCAGGGGCATCGCATCATGACTCTCTGGCAGCCGGTCGAAAGCGAGCTCGCTTGCTGGCGCGATCTGGGCCTCACACCCGTGTTGTGGCTGCGCGATGACGACGCGGTCGAGCCGACACCCAAGCTCGATCGCCTGATCGCCCTCACGGAAGAATACGCGATACCCGTCGCCTTGGCGATCGTCCCGGCGAGGTCGGGGCCTGCTCTCGCGCGCCGCCTGGAGACGGCGCCGCACATCCATCCCGTCATTCACGGCTGGTCGCATGCCAATCATGCCCCGCATCCTGAAAAGAAGCAGGAGCTGGGTCCGCATCGGCCGCGCGGAACGGTGCTGAACGATCTCTCGGCGGCCTTTGCGCGGCTATACGAACTCCATGGCGAGCGCCTCGTGTCCATGCTGGTGCCGCCCTGGAATCGCATCGATCCCGGCCTTCTCGACGACCTGCCGGCGCTGGGCTTCAGCGCGCTGTCGGCTTTCGGCCACAAGCTGAACTCGCGCCCGGGCCTCACCGTCGTCAACACCCATATCGACATCATAGATTCACATGCGGGCAATGCCTGCCGCGATCATGCCTGGCTTGTCGCCGCCCTCGCCGAGGAATTGGCGGCGGCCCGCGCCGCGGGCGGCCGGCCGGTCGGCCTATTGAGCCATCATCTGGTGAGCGATGATGAGGCTTTCCGGTTCCTGCGCGATCTTTTCACGGCGGCTCCGCCGGGGATTGTGAGCTGGCGCGCGGCGCGAGATTTTCTCGCGGCCTGACGGATCAAAGCTCGACCACTTGTCCCTGGCGCGCGACGAAGGCGCCGGGGAATTCCGCTTTCGCATCCTCCCCGATCTTGTCGAGCTCGTCGTCCTCGCGCAACGGCGAGTGATGGAAGATGGCGAGCTTCTTGGCGTTGGCCGCGCGGCACAGGCGCACCCCTTCTTCCCAGCTCGAATGTCCAAAGCCGCGATAGCGCGCCATTTCCTTCTCGCAGAAGGCCGCGTCATAAATGACGAGGTCGGCGTGATCGATGAGCTTCAGTATATTCTGGTCGAGCTTGCCGGGCACATGCTCGGTATCAGTGATGTAGCAGGCGCATTTGCCCTGGAATTCGACGCGATAGCCGACCGCGCCATTGGGATGGTTGAGGCTGCCGGTATGGATGACGATGCCGTCATGCGGCTTGAGCACGTCGCCCGGCTTGAAGTCCTCGTAGTCGACATCGGCGATGAAGATCTCCGGCGCGATCGGGAAATAGGGCGCCTTCATGATGCCGGCGATCATCTCGTGCGTCGTCATGATACCGGCAAGATGTCCCGACCAGATGCGGACCTTCATGCTGCTGCGATAGAGCGGCATGAAGAACGGAATGCCGAAAATATGGTCCCAATGGCAATGCGAGAAGAACATGTCGAGGCGCTTCAGGCCCTCCTCCTCGATCTGGAGGCCCGCGCGCTTGAGGCCGGAGCCCGCATCGAACATCAAGAGATGCTCGCCGCAGCGCATCGCGACGCAGGAAGAATCGCCGCCATAGCGGGAGAAGCCCGGTCCCGAGACCGGAATGCTGCCCCGTGCACCCCAGAACTTCACAGTGAAATCACGCTTTGCCATCAATGACTTGTATCCCTCGCTCAGGTCTATGGTAGCAGGTCTTACGCGCTATGCGACTCCAAAGCGGGAAGCTCCGTCGCCCGCTTTACCATAACGACCTCGATCGGTTCGGCCCGTCCCCTTATTTCGAGCCGCCGCGCCTCGAGCCGGGTGCCGTCGGCTTGGGCCTTGTCCAGAACCGCTTTAGAAATGATGGCCTGCATATTGAGCTCCTTGCAGGCCCCTTCCAGCCGGCTTGCCGTATTGACCGTGTCGCCCAAGGCGGTGACGGCGCCGGCGGCGCCCGATCGTCCCGCCGCCCCGATGCGGCCGAGGATGGCGGAGCCGGAATGGAGCCCGATTCCCATTTCGAGCCGGCCGCGCAGCTCCTCATGCAGGCTCTGATTGAGGGCGTCGAGCACGCCGCTCATGGCGCGGGCCGCCTGCAACGCCTCGATCGCGCCGGTCTTCGCCGTCTTGTCCATGCCGAAGATCGCCATGATACCGTCACCCATGAACTTGTCGACATAGCCGCCGGTGTCGGTGATGACTTCGCTCATCCGGCCGAGATACTGGTTGAGCAGGAAGACGACATCATAAGAGAGCCGCTGCTCCGACAGCTTGGTGAAGCCCCTCAGGTCGCAGAACATGACGGTGACCTCCTGCTCGACGCCCCAGAAATATTTGTCGGCAAGCCCGCCCAGCGCATCGGCCGTCACCGCCGGCAGCAAGGTCGTGATGGTGATGTCGTTCACCGGCCGGAATTGGCAGGCGAGCCTGACATTGGCGGGAGCGCCGACACGCTGCAGCACGCGGCGCTCGTTGACATTGGGCGGCGGCTGATCGGCATCGCCTTCGATGACGCGCACCCGGCAGGTCGAGCAGCGCGCTCGGCCGCCGCACACCGATGCATGCGGAATATTGTGGATGCGGCTGATCTCGAGGACCGAGAGGCCGCGCATCGCCGACACTTTCTGCCCGCCGGTATAGGAGATGGTGATCCGGCTGCGATAGTGGTCGAGGACGCCAAGGCCGATGCGCGCCGCCACGATCAAGGCGAGAAGGCCCAGATAGAAATAGACCTCGTAACTGATGAGGTGCTTGAGGAAATCGGCCTGCTCAGGACTCAGAGGATTGTCGAAATCCGTCTCATAGCGAATGGCGCGCGCCGCCGACGTGAAGCCGGCATAGCCCAATGCCGGCACCAGCACGGCGAGAGCGACCCAGAGCCATTTGAAGTTCTTGTACCAGGTCTTGAACTGCAGCCAGTGATGCAGCCCGATGCAGCCATGCACCCAGACGAGGATGATGAGCGCCGCCTGCGACCAGGCTTCGCCCGGCCACATGATCCACAGCGCGTAAGTGTAGTTGTCGTCGACACCGGCATAGATATGGGCGCCCCGGAGAGCGGTCGCGTGGCGCAGGAGCAGCACCGGGATGAGGAGCCCGAACGCCAGTTGCACCCATTCATGCGGCGCTATCCTGAGGCCGCGCCGGCCGATGAAGATGGCGACGCCCAGCACGAAATGCACGATGAAGGAGATGAGGAGGATGGCCGTGCCGGGCGGGCTGCGGGTGACGGCGATGCGCCATTGCCGCACCGCTTCCATGGCGTCGGTCGACACCAGGCCGACCGCGTGATTGAGGAGATGCGTCAGGGCAAAGGCGAAGAGGACGAGACCGGTCAGAAGCCGCACCTGACGCAAGCTCATGCGCCCAAGAGCTGGCGCGGAAGGCAAGGCGACGTCGGGCTGAGTCATGCCGACCTCTGGAGGATCCCGCGGATCCTAATTCGCCTTCCGCCTGAGATTGCTGCGCGCCTCGCTGAGCTCGGCTGTCGTATGGCTCAGGCGATCGGCCAGCACGCGCATGATCTCGACTGCCATTTCCGGAAACTCGGCCAGCAATCTGAGGAAATGATCCTTGCGGATGCGCAGCGTCTCGAGCGGCGCATTGGCTCTGACCGTCGCGGTGCGGGCGACGTCGCAGAGTATGGCGATCTCGCCGACGATCGAGTTGGGCTCGAGCGTCGCCACCTTGATCTCGCCCGACTGCGAGTTGACCAGCACATCGGCGGAGCCCGCCAGCACCACATAGGCGGCATCGCCCGGGTCGCCCTGCTTGAACAGCGTCTGCCCGGCATCGAAGCTGACCCTGTCCGACGTAAAGGCCAGAAGCTTGAGCTTGGCAGGAGCCACGCCGGCGAAGAGCGGCACGCGCCGCAACAGCTCGACTTCATCCCTGAGCTGCATAGCTCAATTCTCCCTTTTCAATCCCACCCATATTACGACGCCAGAAGCCCCGCGAAAACGCCCTTTCGCGCCATCAGATGGTCATAATTCCCGTCCTCCACGGCAGCCCCCCGGTCGAGCACCACCACCCGGTCGAACAGGCGCGCGAGGTTCGGATTGCTCAAAACCCAGATGACGGCGGGCTTGCGGCCGTCGCGATGCGCTTCGCCGATGACCGAGCGCACCAGTTGCTCCTGGGTGCGCTGCTCGACCGACGACATCGCCTTGTTGAGAATGATGTAATCGCCGCGCTTGAGCAGCGCCCGCGCGACATGCAGCTTTTGGCGCTGCACCGTGGTGAGGCGCCGGCCGCCGACGCCGACATTGAATTCGAGGCCGATCTTCACCACGTCCTGACTGAGCTTGAGATCGTCGAGCACCGCGCGCACGGTGCTGCGGATGCGCTCGGCGGCATCGGCATGGCGATGGCCGATACGGCCGAACAGCACATTGTCGAGGATGCTGGCGGACTTGTTGTAGCCTTCCGGATCATAGAGCTCGATCGCCCTTTTGAGGCTGTCGGGCAGGTTGTCGTAGAACGCCATGCGCGCCTCGACAATGCGATCCATCATGTCCTGGTCGAGGAGACCGAAGCGGTAGCGCGGCTCGACATAGGAGAAGGTCAGCTTCATGATGCGCTGGCGATCCGCTTCCGGGACCTGGGCGAAGGGCCTGTCCTGCAGGCGCTGCAGCAGCGCCTGATAATCCGGGATCTCGTCCGCCGTCATGAAGATGAGCTGCTGGAAGAACGGATGATCGGGCGGCAGGTCGCGGAACAGCTCGACGGCGTTGCGGGCGATCTCGATGCCCATGCGGTAGAGCGCTTCATCGAGTTGAGATTTCGCCAGGATCGACCGGAAATAGGTATTGGAGGCGAGGTTGGCGTTCGAAAGCTCCGATCCGACCGGCGTGCCGAACAGCAGGTTCTCGGCGACCGTCGCTTCCGTATTGTAGGTTGCCAGATCGAAGGAGACGACGAGGCCGGAAAGCCCTTCCTCCTGGAGCCTCGTCTGCAGCGCCTTGCGCGCCGCGACGATATGCTCGGGGATCGCCGGATGCAATTCCTCATCCACCGAAGCCCTGAGGCCCAGGTCGAACACATCGTCCGAGAAGGAGACGGCGTCGAGAACCTGCTCGATGGCCGCGAACAATTCATCGGGTCCGTTGAGGCCGATCGTCTCGTAATCGATCCAGTTGCTGCGCAGGTCGTGATCGGGATTTCCGGCGCGCCCCGCTTCATCCTTTTCCCATTCGCGCTTGCTCGCCATCGCTCCTTCATAGGTCCGCTCGCCGACCGGGTAGTGCTTCAGCACATAGACGATGTTGTCGTGGATGGTGCCCTGGAAGAGATGGGCATCGCCCGAGGCATAGGCGATACGGCGGCCCGTCAGCGCCTCCGGCAGCGCGAGCAGATCCGATCCGTTGACCGTGATGCGGCCGTTCTCCGGCCAGACCAGGCGGGCGATCGCATCGGCCAGCGCCTCGCTGCCGCCGCCGGCCGTGCCGATGACGGCGACACTTTCTCCCGGCCTGATGTCGAGCGTGATGTTTTCCAAGAGCCTGGCACCACTGTCGTCGCTGGCCGAGAAATTGGCGATGGAAATCGGCGTGGTGATCGGCGCCACCGGCCCGGGGGTCAGCGCCTCCACCTCCGGATCGATGAGCTGGTCGACATGGAACTGCTCATAGACCTGGGCATATTTGACCTGCACATCGAGGCGCTGCTGGTCCCAATCGATCAGATCCTTGATCGGGCTCGGCAGATCCTTATAGGCGGAGATCACCGCGATGAGCTGGCCGATATCGAGCTGGCCTTTGAGCGCCAGATAGCCGCCGATCGCGTAGAACAGGAACGGCGTGAGCTGCGCCAGGAAGTTGTTCAGGAACTTGACGAAGAATTTCCATTGATAGAGGTCATAGCGGATCTTGAAGATGCGGCCGAGCCGGTCGGCGATATCGGCGCGCTCGTAGTTGGACGTGTCATGGACATGGACCGAGGAGATGCCGTCGACGATCTCGCCGACGCGCCCGGCAAGCTGGCGGGCGGTGAGCTGGCGTTCCCTGCCCAGCAAGATGAGCCGGCGCCGCATCTTCGGGATGATGATGCCCTGGATGCCGACCATGAAAGCGGCAAGGATGCCGAGCCAGAAGTTCTGCAGCATGATGAAGAACAGCGCCGTGGCCGCCTGCATGCCGAGAAAGGCCGGCTGCACGAAGGCATCGCCGATGAAGCCGCCCAAGGGCTCGACTTCATCCTTGACCATGGTGGCGACTTCCGACGCCTTCAGCCGCTTGAATACATTGGGCGGGAAACGCAGCACGCGATCGATGAGCTGGAACCTGAGCCTTCTCAGCATGCGCTCGCCGAGCCGGCCCTTATAGGTGTTGATATAGAGCTTGAAGAGGCCGTTGAAGATGACGAGGACGAGAAAAGCCGCCGACAGCGCCATCAGCATCTGGAAGCGCTCGAACTTGAAGCCCTCGAACAGGATGACGGGCTCCGCCTTGCTGATCCAGTCCGGCAGGTCGATGGCGAGTTTCAGGAAGGTCTGTTGCGCGCCCGGCGTTGTGAAGCCATCGCCCTGGATGGGTCCGTTGACGATCTGCTTGGGCAAATCGAGCGACAGGTAATAGGTCGGCATCGACAGGAAGATGATGAACAATATCCACAGCTGCTGCCGGCGCGTATGCCTCCAGATGTATTTGGCGAGGTTCTTATCCATGCGGGACAGGATTCTCGCAAGGCGGGGTCGGATGGGCTGCGGGGAGATGGTTCATGACGGCCGGCTTAGCATACAAAATCGCCCGTTTTCCTGCTACTGGCAAAACACCATTTGGATCAATGCTTAAGACGACCTTGACGACTTTCCCGGGCGGGTGGCGAAATGATCCCTGATGAGCCGCGCCGTCGCCCGCGCCCCGTCGAGATCGATGGGATGCGAGGAAGGCTCCCGCACCCCCTGCATCGCCTCGGCGAGGCTTTCCGCGGTGAGGCGGTCTTCCCGCACCACCCTTGCAATACCGAGCTTTTCAAGCCTTTCCGCCCTGTCGCTCTGCTCGCTCTCGCCCCCTTCGGCAAAGGGGATGAGGACGGCCGGGCAACGGGCGCGCAATATATCGCAGACCGTATTGTAGCCGGCTTGCGAGACGGAAAGCCCGGCATTGGCGAGAAGGCCCGGAAAATCCGGCCGGAAGGTCTCGAGCGTGACCCCCCGGGGCAGCCGGACGGCAAGAGCCGCCTGCTCGGGCTGGGGATAATTGGGGCCGGTGATGATGCACCAGCGGGGCCACCGGGCCATGAGCCGGGGCGCCGCCTCGGCCGCCGCCTGGATGAGCTTCTCGCCCGCAACCCCGCCGCCGGCCGAGACCACGACATCGAAACGGTCGCTTGAGGTCTGGGCCTCGCCCGCGACGAGCCCGGTATAGACGATGCGCTCGGCGATCCGCCGGGCAAGCGGAAACGTCTCCTCCAGCCGCGCGAAGCTCGGATCGCCATGGACAAGAACGAGGTCGAAGAACTCCTCGATGACGCGAACCGTCTCCTCCGCCCGCTCAGGTCTCCGGTTTTCCTGCAGGATGTCGCGCACCGAGCTTGCGATGATCGGCGGATGCTGTTGCGCTTTCGCGGCCTTGAGCAAAGGGATGAGCTCGAACCGCATCTGCCGCCGGCCGAAGGGGAAGGCCTCGATGATGAGGACGTCGGGCTTCGCCGCCGCGAAGGCCGAAAGGAGGCGATCGCGGCGCATGGCCTTGAACTCGTCGCTCAGAGGCCGGTCCTCGGCATCGACGAGTTCGGAGAAGGACGTGTCGCGTGATCGGATCGGCGGCAATTGGACGAGCTTGACCTGGTCTTTGGCGAAGCCCGAGACCGGCGTGCCGCCGCTCACCAGCGTGACGTCGATCCCGTCTTGGCTCAAGGCGGCGGCGATGCGGCTGACCCGCGCCAGATGGCCGATGCCGAGAAGATGCTGGACATAGACGAGGGCCTTCACGAATGTCCCCTCGCCGCTGCGAACAGATCGGCAAGCTGGCGGATGCCGGCTTTATGATCGAAGACCTCGCGCACGCGCTTCTCCGCCGCATCGCCGAGCCGCCGCCGGAGCTCCGGGCTTTGAATGGCCCGCGCCAGAGCGGCGCTCAGGCTTTTCGGATCGTCCGGCGGAACGAGAAGGCCGTTGACATCGTCGCTCAACAGCTCGGGCACGCCGGAAATCGTGGTCGAAATCGCCGCAAGCCTCTGGCTCGCCGCTTCGACCAGGACATTGGGCAACCCGTCGCGGTCGCCGTCGCTCGCGATGCGGCAGGGCAGGACGAAGAGATCGCTGGCGCGGTACCGGGCCAGGACATCCGCTTGCGCCCGCGACCCGAGCCAGTCTATGCGCGAGGTGAGCCCCAGCGCCTCGGCCTCGGCCTTGAGCCGGTTGGCCAGCTCGCCGCCACCGATATGGACGAAGCGCCAGGCGAGCTCTTTCGGCAGGACCGCCAGCGCTTCGAGAAGCACGGAATAGCCTTTCTTCGCGACCGCGCGCCCGACGCTCAGGAGAATCACCGGGTCGCCGGCATCGGATCCGTCGCGCGCCGGCCGTTCGCCTTCGAACCGGCCGAAGCGCTGCAGATCGAGCCCGTGATAGCTGAGATGGATCCGCGCCGGATCGCGGCTGAGGCTCTGGAGCTTGTCGAAACCGGCCCTGGTGCAGGTCGCGACGAAGCGCGCCCCGGCGAGCTTCTCGGCGAGCTCCCAGTCGGGCGACGTCCAGATGTCCTTGGCATGGGCGGAGCAGCTCCATCCGAGCCCCAAGAGGATGCTGGCATAGAGGGTGACGGCGGCCGGCGTGTGGATGAAATGCGCATGCAGCCAGTCGGCATCCGGCGGGAATTCCGCGGCGAGCACCAGCGCCTGGCCGAAGCGGCGCCAGCGGTTGCGCGTCCGGTCGCGCTTGAGGTCGATGAGGAAGGCCTTGCGCATCGATCGATAATGCGGGAACCGGCGCGCCTTCCACCACGAGCGCAGGACCCGCCAGGGCTCGTCATGGAGATATTCCGGCAGGTAGGCGACCTTGGCCTCGATCTCGTCATGGACCGGATGGCGTTTTTCGTCGGTCGGATGGCGCATCGAAATGAGCGTGAGATCGACGCCCGCAAGCTCGAGCCCGCGCAGCTCCTGGGCGATGAACGTCTCGGACAGGCGCGGATAGCCTTTGAGGACGATGACGATCTTCTTCGTCAAGTGCCGCCTTCGATGACGGAAAGGCGCTTTTGCGAGCCGGGCTCGAGCCATTCGCCGACCAGATCGGTGATTTTCTCGAGTCCGTCGAGCTTGAGCTGGGATGTCACTTTCGAGGGTGGAGCGCGATCCGGCAGGCGATGGAGCGCCTTGGCCATCAGCGCCGGGTCTTCCGCTTCCGGCGGCAGCAGCATGTCGATGACGCCGAGCTCGGCGGCCCGCCTCGCGCGGATGAGCTGCTCCTCGCGCGGCGTGATGCGCGGCACGATCAGCGCCGGCTTGTCGAAGGACACGATCTCGCAGAAGGTGTTGTAGCCGCCCATGCCGACGACGGCGCGCGCCTCGGCGATCAGGTTTTCCATGCGGTTGTCGAATTCGATGATCTGCACATGCGGGATTGAGGACCCCTTCTTCAGGAGCTTGCGGCGCTTGCGCGCCGGCATGAACGGCCCGAGCACGACGAACAACTGGTGCGTCAGCGTCTGGTCGTAACGATAGGCATCGAAGATATTGTGGATGAGATCGGCGCCATCGCCGCCGCCGCCGGTCGTCGCCAGTATGTAATTGCCCTCGACATGGCGGACCGACACGTCGCTGTGCGGCAGGTAGCGCTGCAGGAAGCCGACATAATTCATCCGTGAACGGATCGCCTGCGGCACGTCGAAATCGGTCAGCGGGTCGTAGAAATCGGCCGGTCCATAGACCCAGATCGAATCATAGAACGTGCCGATCTTGCGCAACACGTCGTTCTTCGCCCATTCCGCCTTGAGCAGATGCGGCGCATCCATGACCTCGCGCAGGCCGAGGACGAGGGTTGTGCCGTGCGTCTTGAGATAGGACAGCGTCTCCTCGAGCTCGCCGCGCAGGCCCATCGGCTCCTTGTCGACGATGAACATGTCGGGCTGGAACGACTCCGCCGTATGGCGGATGATCGCCTGGCGCATTTGCAGCGTCTCATGCAGGTCGGTATGGCGGTCGATGGATGTGTATTCGCCGTTATGCAGCTTGATGATCGAGGGGATCTTCACGAAGTCGACGCGCACGCGATAGTCGAAGGCGCCGGCGATGGTCGAGCCCGAGATGATGAGGACGCTCAAGCCGCGGTAGTTCTCGACGAGAGAGTGGGCAATCGTCCGGCATCGCCGCAGATGGCCGAGGCCGAACGTGTCGTGGCTGTACATGAGAATGCGCGCGTGTTCCAGCCGCCGCATCGTCAGTCCCCTCTCGTCGCTTTTCTACCCGGCCCGTCGTCGCGGCGGACTATGCCACAGGCCCCGAACCCGGCCAAACGCTCCATCTCGGGAAGGTTCACGCTCACTTGTACGGATCGGCTGCATCGCGCAATCCGTCTCCCAGGAAATTGAAGGCCAGGATGACCACGATCACCGGCGCCACCGGCAGCATCAGCCAGGGATAAAGCGCCACGACATTGATATTGGTGGCCTCCTGCAGCAGTACCCCCCAGCTGGTGATGGGAGGCCTTAAGCCCAGGCCGAGGAAGCTCAATGCGGTTTCACCCAAAATCATGCCGGGGATGGATATGGTGGCCGAGGCGATCAAATGCGACATGAATCCGGGGACCAGATGTCGCCCTATGATGCGGCCGCCTCTCGCCCCCATGAGCTGTGCCGCAAGGACATAGTCTTCCTCGCGCAACGCCAGCAGCTTCGAGCGCACCGCCCGCGCCAGGCCCGTCCAGTCGAGAAGACCCAGGATGAAGGTGATGCCGAAATAGACCAGCAAGGGCGACCAGGTGACCGGCATGATCGCCGCGAGCGCCAGCCACAAGGGAATGCTGGGCAGAGATTGCAGGACTTCGATGATACGCTGCGTCAAGAAATCGATGATGCCGCCGCGATAGCCGGCGATGCCGCCGATGACGATGCCGAGGATGAAGCTGACGGCGACGCCGAGGAGGCCGATGGTGAGCGAGATGCGCGCGCCATAGATGATGCGCGAAAGCATGTCGCGGCCCAGCCGGTCGGTGCCGGCCAGGAACAGCTGGCCGTCCTTCGCCGGGCAGACGAGATGGGTATCGCCCGGAATGAGCCCCCAGAACTTGTACGCATCGCCGCGGCAGAAGAAGCGGAGCTTCTGAACGTCCTTCGTGTTGTCGGTATATTCGCGCTTCAGGTTGTCCATGTTGAGCCGCATGGTGCGGCCATAGACGAAGGGGCCGACGAACTGGCCGTCATGGAACAGCCTGAGCTTCTGCGGCGGCGCGTAGATATTGTCCATGTTGCGGGTGGCGAGATTGTAAGGCGCCAGAAACTCGGCGATCACGATCATCGTATAGAGAATGACAAGGATGACACCCGATATGAGGGCGACCCGGTGGCGCCTGAATTTCCACCACATGAGCTTCCATTGCGAAGCCATGTGGATGCGCTTCTGCTGCTCGCTCATCACCTCGCTCTGGGCGGGGTCGAAGGGCGCCGTCGAAACGTAATGCTTGAGCGGCTGGCCCGACGGCGGCAGCGGTGTGGCGTCGTTCATTTCGTGCTTCCGCCTTGCAGCCTGATGCGCGGATCGAGCACCGCGAGCGCCAGGTCCGAGATGAGGACGCCGATCACGGTCAGGAAGGCGAGGAACATCAGGAACGAGCCCGCGAGATACATGTCCTGGCTCTTCAGCGCCCTGATCAGCAACGGGCCGGTGGTTTCGAGCGACAGCACGATCGCGGTGATCTCGGCGCCCGAGATGATGGCCGGCAGGATCGAGCCGATGTCGGAGATGAAGAAGTTGAGCGCCATGCGCAACGGATATTTGACCAGCGCCCGGAACGGATGCAGGCCCTTGGCGCGCGCTGTCACCACATATTGCTTCTGCAATTCATCGAGCAGGTTGGCCCTGAGGCGGCGAATCATGCCGGCGGTTCCGGCGGTGCCGATGATGATCACCGGGATCCACAAGTGGGCGAGGATGGACTTCAACTTGTCCCAGCTCATCGGCTCGGCCATGTATTGCGGGTCCATCAGGTGGCCGATCGACGTTCCGAACCACACATTGGCGAGATACATGAAGACCAGCGCCATCATGAAATTGGGGATGGCGATGCCGAGCAGGCCCAGGAAGGTGAGCCCGTAATCGCCCCAGCTATATTGATGGGTCGCCGAATAGATGCCGATCGGGAAGGCGATGAGCCAGGTGAAGATGATGGTGATGAACGAGACCATGATCGTCAGCCACAGCCGGTCGCCCACCACATCCATGACCGGGAGCTGATATTCGAAGGAATAGCCGAAGTCGCCGCTGAGCATGCCGCCGACCCAGTGGAAATAGCGGATGATCGGCGGCTTGTCGAAGCCGTATTCCTTGCGCAGCGCCTCGATCTGCTCGGCATTGACGCTCTCGCCCTGGGCCTGGAGCTCGGCCACGTAGCTTTCGAAATAGTCGCCGGGGGGCAGTTCGATGATGGTGAAGACGAGAGCCGAAATGATCACCAGCGTCGGCAGCATCATAAAGATGCGCCAGAGGATGTAGCGCAGCATCCTTAGGACCCTCCCTTGTCGAGCCAGAAGGTGTCCATGCCGTAGATGCCGAAATAGCCGGTCGGGTCGAAGCTGTAGATGACCTTGTCGGGCACGTTGTGCAGTTTCGTCGAGGCGACGATGGGCTGCAGTGTCGAATTCACGATGCCGATGGTGAAGACCTGCTCTGTATAGAGCTTGAGCATTTGATGCCAGATGAGCGCGCGCATTTCGCTGTCGGACGTCTGGCGCCACTGCCGGTAGAGCTCATCGAGCTGCTTGGCTTCCTTGAGGTCGGCTTCCGAGCCCTTCTCGCCGCCCGATTCGACGAAGATGCCCCATTGCGACCATTGCATCTGCTCGTGGCTGGTCGGCGCCAGCGCCTTGGGGTTCATGTCGGCGGTCGGAATGCCATTGTCCAACCCGGACGCCATGGCCATCATCACCTTGCCGCCGATGATGCGGCTCCGGAGCACGTCGGTCTGCGAGGCGCGCGGCAGGAGCTTGATGCCGATCTTGCTCCAGTGGTCGGCGATGAGCTCGAGCACGTCCGTCTCGACCAGGTCCTCGCCCGCCGTCTCGACGATGATCTCGGCGCGTCTGCCGTCGGGCAGGAGCCTGATACCGTCGCTGTCGCGCTGGGTGAGTCCCATTTCGTCGAGCAGTATATTGGCCGCCGTCGGATCGAAATTGGTGTAGGCCTTGGCATATTCCTCGCGATAGAGCGGGCTTGCCGGCAAGACCGTGTCGGCCGAGGGCTTGCCCAGCCCGAAGAACACCGCGAGATTGATCTCGCGCCGGTCGATGGCCAGCGACAGCGCGCGGCGGAAGCGCACATCCTGCAGGATCTTGCGCCATTCGGCGTCCTCATAATTGAGGTTGGGGAACAGCGCGATGCGCGAGCCTCTGCCGCTCTCCCACAATTTGACGCGGATGGGATGCGAGAGCTCCGCCTCCTTGAGGAACGTATAGTCGCCGAAGCTGATGAAATTGCCCTGGAGATCGGCTTCCCCGGCGCCGGCCTTGGCCGGAATGAGTGAGGATGAGCTCACATTGAGGACGAAGCGGTCGATATAGGGAAGCTGGCGCCCCTGGTTGTCGACGCGGTGGAAATAGGGATTGCGCTCGAATACGAACTGCTCGGCCGGCGGCTTGGTCGTATTGCGCCATGGATCGAGCATCGGCAGGTCGGGATTTTCCGGGCGGTATTGCCGCGACTTGTTGATGTGAAGGCCGGTCCATTTCTTCTCTTTGTTGGCCTTCATCAGCTCCTTGAGCTTGGCCTCGTCCTGGTATTTCTTATGGAACTGCTTGAGGTAATGCGCCGGCATGACCATGCTCAGCGGCTGCGGTGCCGCGATCTGCGGCAGGAAATCGGGATTGGGCGCGTCCCAGCTGTAACGCACCGTCAGATCGTCGACGATCTCGAATTTCGGCGGCTTGCCGTTGACCAGGAGATAGGGCGAGATGATCCCCTTGGTCAGATCCTCGTCGAGCTGCACGTCCTCCAGCGCGTAGCGGAAATCTTCCGGCGTCAAGGGCGCGCCGTCCGACCATTTGTGGCCGGGCCGCAGATGGAAGGTGAAGATGCGGCCATCCTGCACCTCGTAGGATTCGAGCACGTCCGGCTGCAGTTGCAGCTTTTCGTCATAGCGCACGAGCCGCGTATAGCCCGAAACCGTCATCAGGCTGATATTGCGCTGGCCGCCGATGAGCATGCGCACCGTCCCGCCATGCTCGCCCGGCGTCTTGCCTGTCGCCGAGAGGTCGACGACGAGCGGATGCTGCGGCAGGCGCTGGTCGACCGGCGGCAATTCGCCCTTGCTCACCTTTTCCTTGAGCGATTCCGTCTCGATGAAACCGGCCCCGGCCGGGCTCGCCCAGATGAAGAGGGCCAGGAAGCCCAGAAAAAGAAAACGCATGCTCATCGCCTGAGCTCCTCGGTCTCGGCGCCGCGCTGCGCCAATATCCAGTGCGAGCTGCCGAGGTCGCGATAATCGAGACCATCGCCCTCGTCGCGGAACATCTTGGGCCAGGCGCTGTCGTCCGACGCGCCGCCGAGCTTGAGTGTCTTGAAATCGAGCGGCCGGCCGAGATCGGGATAGGGCACGGCGGCGAGAAGGGCCCGCGTATAGGGATGCACCGGGTTGCGGAACAGGGTTTCGCGCGGCGCGATCTCGACGATGCGGCCGCGGCACATGACGGCGATGCGGTCGGCCATGTAGTCGACGACCGCCAGGTTGTGCGAGATGAACAGATAGGTGAGGCCGAGCTCCTTCTGCAGGTCCTTGAGCAGATTGAGGATCTGCGCCTGCACCGAGACGTCGAGCGCCGAGACCGGCTCGTCGCAGATGAGGAGATCGGGCCCGAGCGCCAAGGCGCGGGCGATACCGATGCGCTGGCGCTGGCCGCCGGAAAAGCTGTGCGGATAGCGCGACAGGAAGCGCGGGTCGAGGCCCACTGCCTGCATCAGCGTCTCCACGACCTCCTTGCGCTCGGCCGGTGTGCCATAGCGGTGGATTTCCAGGGGCTCGCTCAGGATGTTTTGCACCGTCATGCGCGGGCTCAGCGAGCTGAACGGATCCTGGAACACCATCTGGATGCGCCTTCTCAGCCTTTGCAGCGCCTCGCCTTCGGTCTCGAGAACATCGATCTGGCCGTCGGCGCAGTCGAAGGTGATGGTGCCTTCATCGGGGGTGAGTGCCCGCATGATGATCTTGCTGACGGTGGTCTTGCCGCAGCCCGATTCGCCGACCAGGCCGAAGCATTCGCCATGCTTGATGTCGAAGCTCACATTGTCGACGGCGCGGATCTCCTTGACGTCGCTCTTGCCGAACCAGCCCGACTGGCGGGTCGAGAAGGACTTGCTGACATTGCGCACATTGAGGAGGATGCCGCCCGACTTGCGCTGGCGCTTGCCGTTGGCGCCGAGCAGCGAGCCTACCTTGACCGGCACTTCGCGCAACGCCTTCAGCCTCTCGCCGGGCTTCATGTCGAAATGCGGCACCGCCTTGAGCAGCGCCTTGAGATAGGGATGCGCCGGGTGGTTGAAGATGTCGGAGACGCTGCCCGCTTCCATGATCTCGCCGCGATAGATGACGACGACCTCATCGGCGATATTGGCGACGATGCCGAGATCATGGGTGATGATCAGCACCGCCATGTTGAGCTTCTGCTGCAGCTCCTTGAGGAGCTGCAGGATCTGCGCCTGGATGGTGACGTCGAGCGCCGTCGTCGGCTCATCGGCGATGAGCAGCGCCGGCCGGCAGATCAGCGCCATCGCGATCATGGCGCGCTGGCGCAGGCCTCCCGACAATTCGAACGGATACATGCCATAGGCACGCTTAGGATCGGGGAAGCCGACCAGCTTCAGCATTTCCTCGGTGCGCTCGCGGACTTCCTTCTCCGAGGCCTGGAAGTGGATGCGATAGGCCTCGCCCACCTGGTCGCCGATCGTATGCAGGGGCGACAGCGACGTCATCGGCTCCTGGAAGATCATCGAGATGCGGCCGCCGCGGATGTGGCGGTACTTGTCGCCGTCGACATCGAGGCTGGCGAGGTCGGTCGTCTTCTTCTTGACCGGGTCGGCGAACAGGATCTTGCCGTGCTTGATGCGGCCGGGTTTCGGCAGGATGCCCATGATCGCCTGGGCGATGACCGATTTGCCGGAGCCTGATTCGCCGACAAGCGCCGTCACTTTCCCGGGCAGGACCCGGAAACTCGCCCCTTTGACCGCATCGAAATCCCAGGCATGCAGCGCGAAGGCTATACCCAGATCCTCAATGCGGAGAATGTCACTCACCGCCGTCATTGCGGTCCGGACTTACACCTAGCGGACATTGCCACCAAAAACCTTCCCCAAACTTGGGACGGAGCCTAGCCGCTTTTCGGTCCTTAGGGAAAGGGGCAAATCTCGGACTTGATAACATCCGCGCAACGGGGGCTGCGGCGGAAGTCGTCATAATAGAGCGCCCAGACGCCGGGGCCGCCGGCCCTGTACGGCCCGAACTTGAAATATTGCTTCTCGCCCAAGCCTTTGTCGTTGTGGCCGATGCGCCCTTTGACGGTGACGACCCATTTGCCATTGGCAAAAAGTTCAATATGGCCGGTGCCCTCGGGACCGGGCTTCGAATAGACGGCAAAATCGATCCAGCCGCTGTCCGGCGTCGGCAAGGGGTTGCCGCGATCGATCACCGTGATCTTGTCGGTGCAGGCGGTGAACTCGTCGCCATTCTGAGGCCCGAAATGCTTGTCGAAGGCGACGAGCGCCCGGGTCTGATTGGTGTCGGGACGCAACCACACGGCGGTCTCGCCCTTGCCGCACTGCGCCCGCTTGCCCTTGGTGACCTCCCTGCCTGGCACGAGATTGGTCTCGACCGTGACGAAGAGCCGGCCCTCATTATAGCGGAAGGCCAGGAACGGGCTGAAGTCGCCGTCCGCACCGGCACCGATCTCGCGCTTCCATTGCGCGATCAAATAGCGGTGATCGTCCTGGGGCAGCGGTTCTTCGAATTTGACCGCGAAGCCGAACCACATGCCCTTCTCATAGGGCGCCCTGAGCTTGGGGCGTTCCCAGACCTCGGCCCTTTCGCTGCACAGAGGCTCGCTCGCGGGGCACAGCGGCTTCACGGACAACCGCAAGGCGCCCTTGCCGCTATTCACCACCTTGTCCTGGAACTCGACGGTTCCGGCACTCTGCTCGTAGTTCTTCTTGTAATAGAGGCCGCCCTCGGGGGCGAACTCCTTGCCGTCGAAGCCGTCGGTGAGCTTGTTCTCGTAAGTGAGCGTCTCGCTGGCGGAAGCCGAGGGGATGCCGGCCGCGAGAAACCCGGCCAGGAAACAGCATCGGACGGCAGTCCTGAGCGCCATCAGCTCGCCTTGCGCCGGTTCATGAGATATTTGTCGCGATGCAGCAGGATGAGCTGCTCGGCATCGGTGAGGTCGCGCGCCTTGCTGGCCGGCACATATTCGGTGACCGTCCCCTTGCCGCCTTCGATCGGCGAGTGGATCTTCATGTCGTAATCGGTGCCGCGCAAGGTCTCCGTCCCCAGCATTTTCCAGTTTCCGCCGCTATAAAGGGCAAATTCGTCGCTGGCAATGATCGGCGTCTTATATTTCTTCGACAGGTTCTCGAGGCGCTGGACTTCGTTCACGGCCTGGCCGAAGGCCGAGAAGGTGAGCCGGTCCCTCAGGCCCACATTGCCGAACATGACATTGCCGACATGGAGGCCGATGCCGTAGCCGACCTCGGGCAGGCTGTCGGCCCGCCGCTGCTCGTTGAGCTGTGTCATGCGCGCCACCGCATTATGGGCGGCAGCGAGCGCCTGGCGGCAGGCGATCTCTGAAGGCCCGCGATGCCGGGCGCACGGGATGACGGCGAGGAATCCGTCGCCGAGGAAACTCAGTATTTCCGCGCCACCTTCGCTGAACGGTGTCGCGATCGCGTCGAAGAACTGGTTGAGCGTGTCGATGAACACCTGGCGCCCGGCCTGCTCGGCGATCGCGGTCGAGCCTCTCATATCGGTCATGATGAGGGCGGCGCGGATGGTCTCGCCGTCGCCGCGCTGCACCTGTCCCGACAGCACCCGCTTGCCCGCACCGGTGCCGAGATAGGTGGTGAGCATGTTGCCGGCGAGCTGGCTCAGCACCGCGACCCGTGTCGCGACCGCAAGCCGGCTCTGGATGCTGAGCAATGCCGCGATGTCGCTCTCATTGAAGCCGCCCGGCCGGTCGGTCGACCACGAGCCCAATATGCCTTGCGTCCATTCCTCGTCGAAGCCCGAGACGAAAGCGAGATAGTCGGTGATGCCTTCCTTTTTGAGGTCCTCGAAGATGGGAAATTCCGGATGCGTGTCGCCATCGATGCGCCGGCGCATATGCTCGAGGCCATGGCTCAGCAAATGGAAATAGGGCGACTTGAGGAAGAGGTCGTTCTTCTCTTCGCCGGGCTCGACATGGCGATAGCCTTCGACCTTGAGGCCTTCGCCGCGCCGCCAGGTGAAGCCCATGGCGCGGTAGAGCGGATGCAGCATGGAGAGCGAGATATGGATGCGCTTCAGTGGAATGCCGGTCGCCGCCAGTCTCTCGCAACAGCCGCGCACGACCGTCTCGAGATCGGTATTCCTGAGCGATGCTTGTTTCAGCCAGTCCGACACCTTGTCGATGAGGATCTCGGAAGTGTCGTATGCGGCCGTCATGCAGGGCTCCATGTGGAGCGCCTCCCGCCAGGGTTGCCGGAGGGGAAAAAGCGCTCTCTATGTAACTATAGGGCCTTCTTGGCCCTTTCGGATCGGCGCGATCCGGAAGGAAAGGCTCACCGGGCAGCTAATGTGTGGTGCTCGCCGCCGGATTGCAACGGGGGTTTCGGGTTAAGGAAAAGGACGTCCGCCCCCTTGGGGCAGGACCTGAAGGCGACGCCCTGAGCCAGATAGGCGGCAAGCCCCGGGAAGATGCCGACATTGGCGGCCCGCTCGAGCCGCCGGTAGAGCCGCGCCAGGCGCAAGGTGGCGAGGAGCGTCTTGCCGCGACGGAAGATCGAAAGGCCGCCGAGACTTTTCTCATAAAGGGCGGGATGAAGGGCGAGCTGGACGCCCTTCACCATGTCCGAATCGAGCACCTTGAGCTCATCGGCGATCTTGTATTCGTAGCCCTCGATGTCGATCTTGACGAAGACCAGACCGGGCCCGGCCTTGCTCAAAAGCTCGGCCATCGAGCAGCCTTCGACCGTGACCGTCGGGCAGCCCTCGCCGATGGCGAGCGCGCTTGTTTCAGAGCTGCCAAAACCCTCGACCGCATTGAGGGTGAGGCAGGGTTTGGGCGAGAGCGCGCATTCGCTTAAGCTCACATTGGGGTAATGCGGCAGCAAGGCCTTCAGGATATCGCGGCATCTGGGATCGGGCTCGACCACGATGACGCGTTTCGCCCGCTTGGCCGCCCAGAAGGGGGTGACACCGATCCAGCCGCCGATATCGATATAGGTGACATCGGGGCCGAGCTGGTCGCTCAGTGCACGGAAGGTTCGCGGCTCCCAGATGCCGCTTTCGAGCTTGCCGTAGAATTTCCGGTATTCCGGCAGGTCGGCGAGCGTGACCGTCTCGCCGTGATAGGTGATATCGAAGACCTTCATAGGGCGCTATGTGCGCCAATTGTGTCCATTCTTCAATGCACGTGACGTAAAGGTGAGGAGCGTCCGGCGCATGGGGGTAATCCGTGGAATTTTAAACGTCTTTCGCCATCTCGCGGAGCTTGAATTTCTGGATCTTGCCGGTCGATGTCTTCGGCAATTCGGCGAAGACCACATGCTTCGGCACCTTGAAGCGTGCGAGGCCCTGGCGGCACCATTCCACCATCTCCTCCGCCGTCGCTTCCGCGCCGGGCTTGAGCTCGATGAAGGCGCAAGGCGTCTCGCCCCATTTCTCATCCGCCTTGGCGACGACCGCGGCCGCCTGCACCTTGGGGTTCTTGTAGAGCACCTCCTCGACCTCGATCGATGAGATGTTCTCGCCGCCCGAGATGATGATGTCCTTGGAACGGTCCTTGAGCTGGATATAGCCGTCCGTGTGCAGCACCGCGAGGTCGCCCGAATGAAACCAGCCGCCCTTGAAGGCCTCTTCGCTCGCCTGCCGGTTCTTGAGATAGCCCTTCATCACGATATTGCCGCGGAACATCACCTCGCCCAGCGTCTCGCCATCGGCCGGCACGCGCTCCATCGTTTCGGGATTCATCACGGTGAGCGTCTCGAGCGGGATGTAGTTGACACCCTGGCGCGCCTTCTTGGCGGCGCGCGCCGAAGGTTCCAGCGCGTCCCATGCCAGATGCCAGTCATTCACCACCGCCGGGCCATAGGTTTCGGTCAGGCCATAGACATGCGTGACGTTGAAGCCCGCTTCCGCCATGCGCCTGAGCACGATCTCGGGCGGCGGTGCGGCCGCGGTGGTGAACTCGACCACCTGCGGAAGCTTCGTCTTCTCTTCGTCCGGCGCGTTGAGGATGGTCGCCATCACGATGGGCGCGCCGCACAGATGCGTGACCTTGTGCTCCGCGAGCGCCTGCCAGATCGCCTTGGCCCTCACCGCCCGCAAGGTGACATGCGTGCCGCCCATGACTGAGAGCGACCAGGGATAGCCCCAGCCGTTGCAGTGGAACATCGGCAGCGTCCACAGATAGACCGGATGCTTGCCCATCTCCTGGGTCAGGACATTGCCGAGCGCGATCAGATAGGCGCCGCGGTGATGGCAGACCACACCTTTCGGATTGCCGGTGGTGCCCGACGTGTAATTGAGCGAGATCGCGTCCCACTCGTCCTCAGGCATGCGCCTGGGGAAATCGGGATCGCCATCGGCGATGAAGCTCTCATAGTCGATCG
>Ga0187894_10002044_pt1 | contig 24758 bp, 19 predicted proteins | sample GBC1701081metaG_FD_136650 | JGI IMG/M metagenome (GOLD analysis project Ga0187894, IMG submission 136650) | White microbial mat communities from a lava cave in the Kipuka Kanohina Cave System on the Island of Hawaii, USA - GBC170108-1 metaG ... | reverse complement strand
TGACGATGTGTATTAATAGAGAAACTCACTTGCAATCAGCGGAGGGCGACCGGTTCTTGCACACGCTCAGAACCGTTGGGGTCGGGAATGACAGAATAAAAACGAGATTGCCGCGGTCACAAAAAGCGTTCCCTCGCAATGACAGAAATTAGGCCATCCGACATTACGACAGCTCCGCAGGGGTATATACTCCGCGCGGTTGTCGGAGTGTCGGAAAGGGTCGGATCATGACGGGATATTAATGTACCCCCTCACCCTACCCCTCTCCCTCCCGAAAGGGGAGAGGGAATTTTAAATCCCCCTTAATACCCCTTTCTAAAGGGTGAATAATATTTTCCTTGTCTTTTAATTCCCTCCTTAGAAAAAGAACGGTTCTGAGCGTGCGCAAGAACCGGATGCCATGACAACAAAGGCACATAACTAAATTAACTTCTGCCTGAATGATGCTGAAGTCCAAACAGGCTAAGGGAGGATTTAAGTTTTTTCCGTAGTAAATGAATAGACCATCCGACATTCCGACAGCTCCGCAAGGGGTATATGGGCGTCACATCTGTCGCATTGTCGGAAAGGGTTGGGGGGGACAGGGAAAGGCTGGATTCCCGATCGGTGTCGGGAATGACAGGAAAGGAGAAAGACGAGATTGCCGCGGCTCCGGCTCGCAATGACACCTCTTTTTCTGTCTTCGCGAGGCCGTATTGTGGCCGTGGCGAGCTCGCTTTATTCAGGAGATTGCCGCGGTCGCACGATATTTTATCACTTCATTTCAAAGTTCGGTAACTTAATTGCCATTTGCGGAAGGCGTCCAATTGCTCCCTCGCAAAGACAGATTAAAGTAAAGGAATGGCTGCCGGTTTGAGCAATTGAGGGGCGGATCGATCGTAGAACACACAATCAAGAAGCCGAAAAAGGGCGGGAACTACAGAACCCGCTCTCGGCAATAACAATTTCCCGGCTACAACCACTGATAATTCCTTACAGGCATATACAACTATCGGCGCCCCATTTTACATATTACCGAACCCTTTCCCGCAATCGGATGTATATTTTGAAAGGGGAGGTCGCTCGATCTGAAGGGACGTATCCGCATATTCCGCGCAATTCCGATCTCCGTATAAGAAAACGAGTATACAAACAGGGAGAATACGCTATAAAAACAGAAAGTTATTCGGGACAAAAACTTTTTGATATCATATCCGAGCGCGAAAAGTCCCTCAACGATACAAACCGCATCCTCGACCTCGTACAGAACGAGATATACCTGTTCGAGAGCCGGTCGCTTTTATTCCTACGGGTAAACAGGCCCGCGAGGGAAAACCTCGGGTATTCGATGGACGAGCTGAAGCGACTCACGCCTCTCGACCTGATGAGAGACTTCACGCCGGATTCTCTGGCGATACTCCTCGAAAAGCTCTCTACGGGCGAAGAAGAGACAGCCGCATACACGACTTTCCATTATAGAAAGGACGGCACTTGTTATCCGGTGGAGGTCCGGCTGAGGGAATGGAGCTTGAATGGTATCCCGGCTTACCTGGCCGTAGCCCTCAGCGCAACCGACCGGAGCATCACGGAAGAACGTCTGAAAAACACGCTCGACGACCTGGCTAAGCTCAACCGTTACGAAACTGTAATCAACATCGTCACGCAGGCGGTCCACAAGACGATCGACCTGCACATGGTAATGGAAAACGCCGTCGACGCCATCAACGCGAACATGGACTCGGTGAACAACATATGCATATACCTCCGGGAAGGCGGGGAAGCCGTCATGCACGCCCACAGGGGGTATCCGGACTGGTTCGTGGACAGAGTCAGCAGGATACCGTTCCCTAAAGGGTTTACCTGGAAAACCATAATCGAAGGAAGGTCCCTGTATGTGCCGGATACGGACAACGACACGGTCATGGGCCCCGCCGGGAGAGAGCTCGGCACGAAGAGCTACCTGTCCATCCCCTTAAAATCGGAGAACCGGACAGTCGGGGTGACAGTAATAAACGCGGACAAGAAATTCGCGTTCGGCTCCGATGAGCTCAGGGTGCTCGAGATAGTATCCCGGCAGATAGAAATAGCCATCAGCAACGCGAGATACGCGGAGACGCTCCTGCACTCCGAAAAAGCCCTTGAAGAAAAAGTGAGACATCTGTCCAAAAAGGAAAAATACGAGAAAATAATCAACACCGTCAGCCAGAGCGTCCACAGCTCGATCAACCTCGACGAGGTAATGGAAAACGCAGTTACCGCTCTGGCTAAAAATGTCGATCATGTCGAAATGGTCTCGATTTTTATGACCGAAGGGGATGACCTGGTCCTGAAGGCGGAGCGCGGGTTTCCCGACTGGTTCAGAGAGAGGGTAAAGAGAGTACGCCGCCCTACAGGTTTAATGTGGAAGACCCTAATAGAGGGAAAGACCCTTTACATCCCGGATACGGAATTTGAGTCGGCTTTAGGTCCCGCCGGGAAGGAAGCCGGGGTAAAGAGCTATGCCGGGATGCCGATCGGATTCGGAGAGAAAGCGATCGGATGTATAACAATCAGCTCTCTCAAAAAGCATGTTTTTTCCGAGGACGAGCTCAACCTTCTCGAGATCATCAGAGAACAGATCGAGACCGCGATATTCAACGCGAAGCACGTGGAAGCGCTCATGATATCCGAGGAGCGTTACCAGACGCTTACGGAAGTCGCGCCTATAGGAATTTTCCGCGCCGATACGGAAGGCAGGGGAGTGTATGTGAACAACAAGCTCTGCGAGATCACGGGTATCACGAAGGCGGAGGCATACAGCGACGGCTGGATAGACAGACTCCACCCGGACGACCGGGAGTATATTTCCTCGAAGTGGACCGAAGCCGTGAGGACCCGGCGGGAGTTCAAGGAGGAGTACCGTTTCATCAACCGTAAGGGAGAAACGGTGTGGGTTATCGCAGAGGCTCGGGAAGAGAGGGGAATACAGGGAGAGTTCAAGGGCTACGTAGGGACGCTCACCGACATCACGGAGCGGAAGTTCTCGGAAGAGCAGATACTCTTTCAGGCGTCCCTGCTGGACCAGGTCCCGAACGCCGTCATTGCGACCGACCTCGAAGGCAAGATACTTTACTGGAGTAAATATGCGGAAGAGTTGTATGGATGGAAGAAAGAGGACGTCCTGGGCTTGAATATAATCGATACCGTGGTCCCGGCGGGTGCGGAGCAAAAAGCGATGCATATCATGAAAACCGTAACCGAGACAGGACAGTGGGACGGTGAAGTCATTCCCAAGAAAAAAGACGGCGCTACATTTCCGGCGCAGCTTAAAATATCTCCTATACGCGACGAACGCGGGAAGATCCTCGGGCACGTCAGCGTAGTCGCCGACATAACCGAGAAGAAGACGCTCGAGAACAGTCTGCTGAGGGCCCAGAGGCTCGAGAGCATAGGCACTCTTGCGGGCGGAATAGCCCACGACTTGAACAACATCCTCCAGCCGATACTTCTGTCTGTACAGCTGCTCAAACCCGGGATCAGCGGCAAGAAATACGAGAGGATCCTGAATGTGGTGGAATCGAGCGCAGAGCGGGGGGCCGACCTCATAAGACAGGTGCTTTCGTTCGCGCGGGGCGTGGAGAGCTCGAAGCAGACGCTCAACATCAAGTATTTGGTTTCGGACGTCCTTAAAATAATGAAAGAGACCTTCCCGAAATCGATCACGATAAAGACGTATTCCGACAAAGATATTCAGAACATCAAAGGGGACTTCACACAGCTCCACCAGGTGATACTAAACATATGCGTGAACGCCAGGGACGCCATGCCCGGCGGAGGGGAGCTCGTTATATCGACGAGAAACATGAGGACTGATGAATACGGGACCAGTTTGTACTCCGATATCGATCCGGGCGAATATGTAGAGATAACCATATCGGATACCGGATCGGGGATACCGCCCGATGTGATGGACAAGATATTCGACCCGTTCTTCACGACGAAGGGGCAGGATATGGGGACGGGCCTCGGGCTCTCGACCGCATACGGGATAATCAAGGAACACGGCGGGCATATATACGCCGAAAGCGAGAACGGCAGGGGCTGCAAATTCTTCATCTTCCTGCCGGCGATCCCGGCGAAAGCCCGGCAGGAATCGCAAGCTTTCGAGGACGTGAACGCCGTGCCCGTAAAAAGCGGGACGGTGCTTATAGTGGACGACGAGCCCGCGGTGCTCGATATTACGAGGGCAATACTCGAGGAGTTCGGATACAAGGTGCTGACCGCGAACAACGGACACGAGGCGTTCGACGTCATAGCGGACAGGAAAAAAAGTATAGACGTCGCGATCGTCGATATGATGATGCCCGTCATCGGGGGCAAGACCGTCATCCGCTCTCTCAAGAAGAAGCGCCCTTCGCTCAAAATCATAAGCGCGAGCGGCTACCAGAAGGAGCACGAGCTCGTGAACATGGAGGAGAACCCGCCTGACGCCTTCCTGCATAAGCCGTACAGCGCCGAGACGCTGCTCCGGACGCTGGATGAGGTGCTGGGGAAGGAAGGGGAGTGAGGGGGCAGATGATGCAGGAGCAAATAGAGTTCCTTCTCCCCAGTGTGGGAAACTGCTTCGAGCGAGCGAGAAGTAGGATGCCCTAACCCGTAAGCCGCTTGGGAAACTGTGACCATGCTCTCCGATTTGTCGAGCATGTGGATAGGATGAGGGGGATAAATATCACCCCCATCCTTCGCCTTCCCCCTTCCTGAAACAAGTTCAGGACAGGCAAGGTGGAAGGAATTATAAAGTACCCCCTCACCCTAACTATTTTGGCTCAGGCAATGTTGAGCCGGATTTAAGTTCCTTTTCTGCCTTCGTTACAACTATGACCGATTCCTCTTATTCGTCGGAATCGTTTCCCTCGGAGGGAAGAGGGAATTAAAAGGAACGACTGTATGGCAGTGATTGCTGATATGAGCAGAAGAGTTATGGTAGGATCTTAGAACACACTATTTGTGTGCGCAAAAAAACGGTTTTATAAAATTAAGGACCCCCATCCACACCTTCCCCCCGCCTCGGGGGAAGGAAATAAAATAAGACAGCGTGTGCGGGCTTAGTTTGTTGGCTCGAGCAGAAGAGTCACAGTAGAATCGTAGAAACACACACGTGTGTGTGCCTCGTGTTCAATACAACACCGACGGCATCCAGATTTCGTCGGGCGGGTCATAGTGCCCTAAAGACATAAGATTCATCACCTTTACGGCCCTGTATCCGCGTTTCAATGATTCGCGGTAGAAGCGGGCCTGGCTTAGCGGGCAGAAAAATTTAGCTAAATGAGGCGTATTGCGCGATGCCTCGTCAATCAGGACGAAAGCATCTTCTTCCGTCCGGGCTACTCCGTGCCCTAGGAACCCAGGTATGAGGTATCCCGTCATAGTTCCTTCACGCTCGGTCACCACAGGCGGGAATCCGTATTTCATAGCGGCTGCTATTTCATTACGCCTGCTTACCTTGTAAATGCTCCGGCACAAGCCGTCCATAGCTTCTATGTCTGATTCCGTGGCCGGGCGCACGCTACCCCGCGAGATTGTACGACCCGATGAAGCGTCCATAAGAGCAACGCCCGCCTTTACATCGAATCCAAGGGACGCGTAAAGGGAAAGGGAAGACATGTTAAAAGAATCCTGGAGTAGCCTAATCTGCTTAATACCGTTTCTCTCCGCATAATTGATAACATCTTGCATCAAGGCTCTGCCTATGCCGCGTGTCTGGGTGGAAGTATCGATCGTAATCGGACCCACACCCGCAACGGGGTCGGATAGCGATAGGAAATTCGATCCTGCGGGCCTGCCGTCTACGAGAGCTGCAACTCCGTAGATGTCGTCGCGATTTACAAATAACCCGATCACGTTAACCGCTAACTCCTGCGTCGGGAAATCCCTGGGAAAGTTATGGCGGTCATGGATTCCCTTGAAAGCTTCAAAACATATTCTCCCGAGCTCCTCTACATGCTCGGATCCTGCAGGTACGAGAACGGGTTCCGATGAACCCTTTCGCTGTTTCGTGTCCGATTTTTTTCCTGTCATTGTTTAACACTCCTTTCCGGATCGACGTCATCCCGTATTCTTGAGTCCCGCCGAGATGCCGTTGATGCTGAGCTTGATGTTGTCGGTAAGCGCCGTTTTTTCTTCAGGGGTGAAGTCGCCCTTGTAGAGCCTCCGCAGTAATCCCACCTGTATGTAGCTGAGCGAATCGATGTACGGGTTCCTTAGCTCGATAGACTTCTGGAGGAACGGGTTTTTATCGAGTATCCGCTTCTGGCGGGTTATTTTGAGCACCACGTCGGACGTGAGGTCGTATTCCTCCCTTATCCTCGCGAATATCCTCTTCCCGACCTCTCTCGGGTGGACGAGGAACGAGTATTCAAGCGCGATCCACATGTCCGCCCGTGTGAGGGTCATCTGTATATTGTCGATGTGCGACCTGAAAAACCTCCACCCGTCGTACATCTCGCGAAGGAGTCTGAGGTTCTTCCGGGGGTTTTCGCGGATGAAGGAATCGAGCGCGGTGCCGACGGAATAGAAACCCGTTATCAGGTGGCGGTTCTGGGTCCAGCTGAAGACCCAGGGTATCGCGCGGAGGTCTTCGATGCGCCTCGACTTTTTCCTCCTCGCAGGGCGGGAGCCGATGCCCATCTGCTGTATTACGGAAATGGGCGTCGACATCTCGAAGTAGGAGTAAAAGTCGGGGTCTTCGTACACGAGCGATCTCCAGGAAGCTCCCGCATCGGAGGCTATCCTGTCCATCGCCTCCTCCCACTCGGGCTTTACGTCCTCTCCTGTGAGGCTAGTTAGCACGACGGAGGATAGTACGAGCTCCAGATTGTCCTCCGCTATCTCGGGGTGGGAGTAGTTGCTGTATATCACCTCCCCCTGCTCCGTAATCTTTATCGCGCCTTCCACCGTGCCGGCGGGACGGGCGAGTATCGCCTGGTTAGTCGGCCCCCCTCCCCTGCTCACCGTGCCGCCCCTGCCGTGGAAGAACTTGTTCCTTATGCCGAACGAGTCCGCCACCTCTTTGAGCGACGTCTGGGCCTTGTGTATCTCCCACCCGGAGCATAATATTCCGCCGTCCTTTCCGCTGTCGGAGTAGCCTATCATTATCTCGGAGAGGTCTCCCCTCGCCCGTATGTGCTCCCTGTAGACGGGGTTCGAAAAGAGCTCCGTCATTATGCCGGGCGCGTTCCTGAAATCCTCTATAGTCTCGAAGAGGGGGACTATGTTGAGCCTGCTCGTGACAGTGCCCATGTCCGACTGGTAGAGTCCGGCTTCCTTGGCGAGGAGGAGCACCTCCATAACGTTTGCGGCGCTCCGGGTCATGCTTATCACGTAAGTATCTATGCATTCGGGGCTTATTTCATCGAGGCACTCCCTGATAGTCCCGAACGTGCGGAGGAGCTCTCCGGTCCCGTCCGATAACTGGAGCCAGCCGGGCACGAGGGGGCGGGGGTTACGTATCTCGGACGTGAGCCATGCGAGCTTCTCACGACCGCTCATGAGGCGGTAGGACGGGAGTCCGAGGCGTTCGGTGATCTCCGTGACCGCGCTCTCGTGGACGGCGCTGTTCTGGCGGACATCGAGCTTCGCCATGGGGGAACCGAAGACCTCGACCTGCCTGATGAGCTTCCTGAGTATGGAGTCCGCGATGTGGCCGCCCTTATTCTCACGGAGGCTCCTGTCGATGATATAGAGGTCTTGAAGCAGCTCGTCCTTGCCGCGGTAGGCCGGGATGCCCTCCGCTCCTCCGCCTTCGGCCTCCGCGAGCGCTGAGCGCAACTTACCGTCCATATATTCGAGCATCACCCTGTAATACTCCTCCGGGTTATGTATGCTCCGGGATTCCGCAACAGCTCTGACTTCCTTCGTTACGTAGGAGACGACCTCGACGCTCGCGGGTACGATCCTTACGGAAGAGCTCAGCTGCCTCTTAAGGCGCTCCAGCTTCTCTATGTGCTTGCCGAGGGCGAGGGACTTCTGTATCTTGAGGACCTCCCTCGTTATTCCGTGCGTGATAAAAGGGTTGCCGTCCCTGTCGCCGCCCACCCAGGAGCCGAACCTGAGAAAAGGCGGGAGTTTTATGCCGCTGACGCCGTAATTTTCGATTATCTTCTTTTCGAATTTATCGTATATCCTGACGAGCGCCCCGAATATTATCTCCCTGAAGTAGTAGTGAATGTTCCGCGCCTCGTCGAGCGGGGTTATCTTGTAAGGGGGGACCTCTTCAGTCTGCCAGAGCCCTTCGAGCTCCGCGTGAATCTCGTCCTCCTTGTATCTTTTTTCATCGGCGCTCAGTATGGGGTTTTCGAGATCCCCCAGGTGAGAGGATATCCGCCTGAATTTTTCGAGGACTATGTGCCTGTTCACCTCCGTAGGGTGCGCGGTGAGGACGAGCTCTATCGACATTTTATCGAGGAGCGACTTGAATTCATCGAAGGTTATCCCTTTTTGTCCCAGTATCTGGAACAGATTTTCGATCGAGCCCTCGCTCGAGTCCCTGACGTCGGATATGTACTTGTACTCGCGGCGCCGCCTTATCCTGTGTATCTGCTCCGCGATGTTGACGAGCTTGAAATAGACGGTAAACGCGCGGGTGACCTTGTAGAGGTCCCTGTCGGATAGGCCTCTTATCGTGGCTACGAGGTCATCCTTCTGGCTCTTCTGATAACGGCGCCTCATTTCCTTGGTGAGCGCCCTAATCTTCTCCTCGACGTCGAATATCTCCACCCCCTCCTGCTCCTTGATAACCGTCCCGAGAATGTTGCCGAGGAAACGGACGTCGTTCCGGAGCGGTTTCTCTTTGTCGGTTTTGGGCGGTTTGGGCTGACTTACGGTCTTCGTTTTTTGATGAGCCATTATAGGAATCTCCTCGACGCATATAAATCATATATCAAAGATAGACGGCAGACCACAGAGCGCGGCCGCGCGTTTCATAACGCCGAACGGAAAATATGCATACGTTACATAATACTTACCCCAACATTACATTTTTGTAATAATCGGCTTTGAGCGCAACAGACGATAGATTGAACATTGTTAATAAAGTAGAATGATGACGAGAGGGATTCGGAAAGATTTTACGATGTCCGGATGTCGTCCTGCATGCCAAGGCTCGGTAGTAACACGATTATAAGGGTGGACGGGAGGCTCGTATCACTTATTACCGTGCTGATCTCACTCCTCTGCGCCGCCTCCGAATCGCAGGGTCAGGAATTCGTGAGAGGGGGGTTCAACCCGGACGACCCGCCGGAGGCCAATATAAAGCTCCTCCCCTACCTCTCTTTCGGCGCGCAGCTCGAATTCGAATACGAATACCAGAGGAACGCTGACCTCGATACCGGGAACGACGAGGACTTTACCACCCTGGAGCCGGCGCTCGTGGCGGCGCTCTCGTTCGACCCGAGCAAGTACTTTCAAGCCTATCTTGCCATGAAATTCGCGGGCGAGTTCGAGTTCACAGACGGCCGGACGACAAAGGACAGGGCGGTACTCGAAGTGGAGCTCGCATATATTCTTCTGAAAGAGCTATGGGGCGACAGGCTCGCGTTCCAGATCGGAAGGCAGAGGTTCGAGGACGAGCGGCAATGGCTCTTCGACGATGAGCTCGACGGCGCGAGGGCTTTTTTATATTTCTACGGTGTCGATGCGGAATTCTCAGTCACGCGGGGAGGAATCGTCGACAAGGACCTCATCAACAGGGACGCAGGGGACAAGACGAATAATTACATCACGTACTGGACGTATAATTTTTCCGAAGATACGAATGCCGCAGCCTATTTCGTCTTCCGCGATAACACAAAGGACGAAGAAGAGAGCGCTATCACGTTAGGCTTCCACTCGGACGGGGACTTTACGGAGAGCCTCGGCTACTGGCTCGAGCTCGCATACGTATTCGGCACGCACGACGGAAGCGAAATCGAAGGCGTAGGATTCGATTTCGGCTCGACTTATGCGTTCGACGTGACTCCCGAGCCTTCGGTTACGCTCGCATACGCATTCGGCGGGAAGAACTTCATGCAGACCGGTCTTCAGGGGAACGAGAGCGATTTCAACGGGGCCGCGGATTTTCTGTATTACGGGCAGCTATTCGACCCCGAGCTCAGCAACATGTCCATATTTACCGCCGGTGTAGGCGTGAATCCGACGGAAGAGACATCCTCGATCGACCTCGTCTATCATTATTATATACAGACAGAAGCCAGGGACAGCCTCGCTGATGCGGGGATCGACGCCGACCCAGACGGGCGCAACAAGAGCCTCGGGAGCGAGATAGACCTCGTGCTCGGATACGAAGGCGAGGAGAGCGGGTTTGCGGCCGCCCTCGTGCTCGGTTATTTCATACCGGGGAAGGCCTTCCCGGACGACTCGGAGAACAGCTTTCTCGCGAACCTGACGCTCGAATACAGGTTCCAGCCAAGGAGGGAAAGGAACGAAGGAGAAAGGGAAGAGTGATGGATTATAATTTATACGGGACCGGGAGGGACGGTTAGACATGCGCGTGCTCGTGGTAGAGGACGATAAGAAGATCGCAGCCTTCGTGATGAACGGATTAAGGCAGGCGGGATTCGCCGTCGACCATGCGGGAGACGGGGAGGAAGGCGTACACCTCGCGATGCACGAGTCGTACGACGCCGCGGTGATAGACATAATGCTGCCGAAGCTCGACGGCCTGAGCTTGATCGACGAGATCAGGCGGAGCGGAGTAAAGACCCCCGTCCTCATATTGAGCGCGAGACGCACGGTCGACGACAGGGTGAAGGGGCTCGAGGCCGGGGGAGACGACTATCTGACCAAACCCTTCGCGTTCTCGGAGCTACTCGCTCGCGTCCAGGCCCTAATCAGGCGCTCGACGGGCTCGGCGGCGGCTACTCATCTCAAGGCGGGGGAGCTCACGATGGACCTCCTCACGAGGAGGGTCGTCCGCGCGGGGGAGGAGATAGAGCTCCAGCCCAAGGAGTTCTCGCTCCTCGAATACTTCATGAGGAACCAGGGCAGGGTCGTTTCCAAAACGCTCATCATGGAGCACATCTACGATTACAGCTTCGACCCTCAAACGAACGTGGTCGACGTGCTCGTGTGCAGACTCAGGAATAAGCTCGACAAGGACTTCGATAGAAAGATGATCCAGACGATAAGGGGGGTGGGCTATGTTCTTAAAGAATCCTAAGCTCCTTTTCAAGTCGAGCAGCTTCAGGCTGATAACGCTCTACACGATACTGTTCGTTCTTAGCTCGCTCGTAATCAACATCTACATATACACGGTGATCTCCTCTTTCATATACGAGCAGAGCAGGAGTGAGATCGTAGAAGACCTGGAAGACCTCGCCGAAATCTACAGTGAAGAAGGGATAGCGGCCTTTAACACAGAAGTATTCGAAGACGAAGAAGACCCGTTCCTCGTGCGCCTCACGGGAAAGGGGGACGATGCAGATATTATCAGGGTCCCCAAAAACTGGGAGGATTTCGACGCCAGAGAGCTGAGACCGGGCGAGGAGACAGAAGACCGGGGGTGGGTATACGTCAGGGAGGGAGAGGAAGACGCATATGAAATCACCTCGCTCACGCTGTCAGACGGCTCTTTACTCCAGATAGGCCAGACGATATCCGAGAGGGAAGACCTTTTAAAGAAGATAAGGAACGTCTATCTCTTTGCGATAATCCCCGTGATCCTCATCGCATACCTGGGAGGGCTGTTCGCAGCCGACCGCGCGCTCAACCCGATAAGACAGCTCATCAATACGCTCAACTCTATCGTCGCGAAGACCAAGATAGATATGAGGGTTCCGGTCCGTAACGAGGACAAGCTCAACGACGAGCTCATCTCGCTGTTCAACACGATGCTCGACAAGATAGAGACCCTGATGAACGGAATGAGGAGCGTGCTCGACAACGTCGCACACGACCTGCGCACGCCGATGACGAGGCTCCGCGGGACAGCGGAGATGGCGCTTGAGGCCGGGCAGGACGGCAACACGCTCAGGGAGGCCCTCTCAGACTGCATAGAGGAATCCGAGCGCATACTCATAATGCTGAATACGCTCATGGACGTATCCGAAGCCGAGACAGGGGCGATGAAGCTGAACCTTGAAGAAATGAACGTCGCGCCTCTCATAGGCGACGTCGTCGACCTCTACGGCTACGTCGCAGAGGAGAAAGGGGTTTCGGTGCACGCGGGCTTTCCCGACGAGCTGTATCTTACCGCCGACCGGAGCAGGATACGCCAGGTGCTCGCAAACCTGCTCGATAACGCTATCAAATATACCCCTTCAGGCGGAAGGATAGACATAGAGGCCAGCCGCGGGGAAAAAGAGGTCGAGATCACCGTCAAGGATACGGGCATCGGCATCTCGGACGACGAGCTCGACAATATCTGGGACCGCCTATACAGGGGAGACAAGAGCCGCTCCGAGAGGGGGCTCGGCCTGGGACTAAGCCTCGTTCGGGCAATAGTCGGCGCGCACAGGGGACACGTCGAGGTCCTGAGCAAGCCCGGCGCGGGCTCGGTCTTCTCCGTTTATCTCCCTCTTTGATCTTTCATCCGCATAGCGAAGCGAACGAATCTCTCTTCTTTCCGGGGATAGGAACTTTCCGACATCCGCCACGTTATACCCCCGCGCATCTGCCGGAATGTCGGAAGATGGGAGCTTGAGGGGGGGCAGGAATAGATTGGATGCGGGAAAGCCGGTTGACAATCGCCGGGTCCGCATTAATCTAGTATTGAACAATGTTAATCAATATTGTTCAATCCGGACGTTAAGGAGAATCCGTTGGCCGTAGATAAAAAGCGTATCGTAAAACGTCTTCCCCTGACCGACGCGCGCCGGCATCTGGGCGAGGTCATAAGAAAAGTCAGAGTCGACAAGGATTATTTCATTCTGGAAAAAGACGGGATACCGGTCGCGGGAATAATGGACATCGACGAGTTCGAGGATTATCTGGAGCTAAGGGACACGGGTGTAAAAAAACAGATTAAGAAAAGTTACGATGAGTATAGAAAAGGCAAAGCCCGTCCCGCGCGTGATTTTCTAAGAGAGATAAAAGGGTAGTCCCCGCGAATCTGCGGATTTTTCGCCCGCCGCAAGCAACTTCCACCTGAGACCTAATATTATGACACGCACGTACCAGGTACTCACCACACCGGCATTCGAGAGGGAATTTAAAAAGCTGGTCAGAAAAAATCCCGGGATCAGGAAGTATCTTGAACAGACGGTAGAGATCCTCGAGACCGATCCTCAGAACGTAACACGCTCACACGATATCAAACAGCTAAAGGACGTCAAGCCGGGTGAAGGTCAATTCAGAATACGCAAAGGCGAATGGAGACTAAGATACGATGTTTCCGGCCATGACGTCGTACTACACTCCTTCCGACACAGAAGGGAAGCATACAAATAGAACCTGATACAGTGTCTTCCGACAATCCGACAGATGCCCGGAGGTATATAGGCGGCGGATGTGTCGGAATGTCGGAAAGGATTCCTGGAATAGTTCTGAAAGGAATATCACCCTCACCCTGGCCCTATTTTGGGGTATTTAGCGTTGAGCCGAGAGTCGATGAGCCTCGATGCTTCGTAGGAGAAGACGACCATTTGGTTTTGTATCATGGCGGTTTTTCCCTGGAATATGAGCAGTTGAGAAATCAGCATAAACCGACCTGTTTATTTTGTTTTCTACTACTGTCAGGTGAGACATTTACATTGATGTACTCAGCTAAGTGCGTCCGGTTCGTTTTGAATTCAGTCCGGTCATCCAAAGACAGCGGCGACGTTACATTCGGCCAAATGCGGCCAAATTATTTTGTTTTCTGCAACCGCAGGGAGAATCATTAAAATTGTTGCATTCAGCCGAGGGCGTCCGAATTCTCTTGTTTTGATTTTCATCACTCAATCGGTGGAGATAATTGCATGTGAGTTATCTGTCGAGGGAGTCCGATTCTTCACTCGTTCAGAATCGTTGCTCGAATTCGTTCCTTGCTCGCAATTGTTGCTTGTTCACAACCGTTGCACGCTCAAAACAGTACTTGCTTGCAACTGTTCCCTCAAGGGAGAGGGGATTAATGAAAAGAAATAACTAGATTCCCGATCGTCCCTCAACCTTTCTAATTCGTAATGTCCGTGAAATATTCCGGCAACCCTGACCTGATACGGTGTAATTAAAATCAAAATCAGGAGGTGCAGTATGAGAAGCACAAGAGCATTAGAAGTGGTATCAGGGAACGTGGGCGGAGCAGGGAGCCGGATCGTTTTTGCTGCGGTGATTCTGCTTGCGGCGCTTGCGTTTAGTTCTGCGGCTTACGCGCAGGACACTAGCGTTATGAGAGACGACGGGGAAGAGATCCCCTTCGACGACGCGCTGATACGCATCGAGGTGAACTCCACGGACGGAGACGCGGGGCTTCAGATTTTCCTCGACGGGGAGCCGTGGAAGAGTATCAGGATAGAAAACCCGAACGGTCGGCTTGTCTTCGCGGTGGATAACTTCGGCAAGCTGAGGAGGCTCGGGAGCACGGAGCTATTCATGGAGAGCAACGAGCCCGATTTCCAGGAGATGACGCTCCCCCAGATACTGAAGCTCCTGCCTCCGGGGGTATACGACTTCGAGGGAACCACGATCGAAGGTGAAGAGCTCGAAGGCGAAGCGGAGCTCACGCACGACCTCCCCTGCGGACCGGAAATTACATCGCCCGGGGACGGCGACGAGCTCGATCCGGGGATGCCGGTCGTCATAATGTGGGAGCCTGTTACGCATAAGCTCGACACGACTTCGGCAACGGGCGAGTGCGGTCCGTCGACCGACATCGTAATCATAGCTTATGAGGTAATAGTTGAGCTTGAAGGATCGGAACCCCAGCAGAGATTCGACATCGTACTGCCCGCAGACGCAACGCAGGTTACCGTGCCCGCTGAATTTATAGTGCCGGGCGCCGAGTATTCGTTCGAGGTACTGGCGATGGAGGAAAGCGGGAACCAGACGATCACAGAGGTATTTTTCACGACTTCGGAATAGTACTCCATCAAAACTCAGGCGTATTTACGGGACTCCCTCCGGCGTAGCCTGTACGGCTATGAGGAATGCGGAGGGAGTCCCGCCCTTAAAAGAATGCTGCGAAGTCAGGCAAAACGCATCGGAAGAATTGCAATCCGGTTCGCGCCAGGCCTGTCCTGAGCAAGGTCGAAGGAATGGCGCTCCTACAGCAATAGATCCCTAACCCTGTAGGAGCGGCTTCCAGCCGCGATAGAAAAGACTGGATACCCGGCTCGTCAGGGCGTCGCTCGTCTCGGCGTAGGCCTAAGCCGGAGCCGGGCCGTGGCAAGCCAGATTGGTGTCGGGAATGACACTTCTTTTTTGTCTTCGCGAGGCGCCGAAGCCTTGGCGTAGGAGCCGTGGCGATCTCGCTTTATTCATGAGATTGCCGCGCGGAGCCTGTCCTGAGCGTAGTCGCTCGTCTCGGCGAAGGCCCGAGCCGTAGCCGGGAAGGGCTCGCAATGACAGAATTAAAGACGAGATTCCTGATTAAAGCACTCGGGAATGACAAGGAATTTTAATGTAACACCCCCATCCTATCCTTCCCCCCTTTATAGGGGGAAGGAATTCAAGGGTTCAAGAATGGAGGTCACTCCTTTAAATTCACAGAAGATATGCCTGACTCTCGAACCTTACGAACTTGTAATGTTTCGGAAATGGAACCGCAAGCTTCGTGCTCTATCATGTGAGTAAATACGCATGTGAGAGGAGGTATTGCCATGATTAAAAGAACATTATCAGCGTTTCTCGTATTGGCTTTAGCATTTTTCACGATCGGCGGGTGCAGCAGCGGTGGGGGCGGAGGGGGAAGGTGCCCGGCGCTGAATACGAGCATCGATGTCTGCGATCCCGAAACCGGAGGGCCTTTCTCGCTCGTTATCGACAACGGCTTCTTCCCGGTCGTGGTCGGGAGTGAAACGGTGCTCGAAGGTGTGGACGACGAAGGGATTCTGATACGCGTGGAGATGACCGTGCCCGGGGATACTGAGATGGTTGCGGGCGTTAATACGCGCGTCCTAGTGGAGACGGAGTTCGAGGACGGCGAGCTCGTCGAGATATCGAGGAACTTTTTAGCCCAGGCCCCGGACGGCACAGTCTGCTACTTCGGCGAGGACGTGGATAACTTCGAGGACGGCGAGCTCATCAATCACGACGGCGCGTGGCGCGCGGGAGAGGACGGTAACCTTCCGGGGATAATCATGCCCGCAGAGCCCGAAGTCGGGATGGTATTCCAGCAGGAGGCCGCCCCCGGAATAGCCGAAGACCAGGCCGAAGTTATCGCGCTCGGGGAGGAAATAGACGTGCCCGCGGGGATGTTCAGCGATACGGTCACTATGGAGGACTGCAACCCGCTAGAGGATGACTCGAAGGATATCAAGGTATACGTGGACGGTATCGGTCTTGCGATAGACGAGTTCGCGGAATTGATTCCATTTTAAGGGACGCAGGAGCCGCTTCTTTCGGTCACGACAATAACGGGTTGCCCTGAATCAAGCCTGCGAGCCTTCACCCGAGCGTCTTGTCCTTGAGCGCGAGGGGCGGCTTCCACGCCCCTTCGACGACGCCGGGGGCTCTCCGGCCCCAGGTGTTGTCGCGCTTGTCGGGCGCGTCGGTGAAGAACCTGACCAGGAGCCTGTGGAGCATGTTCATCTTGGGCATGATGCCGTGGAACCCTCCGACCTCGGTCAGCACCTTGTCGCCTATCTCCCAGTACCCGTAGTCACCGGGCGTGACGCAGACGAGGTTCTCGGGGGCGAGGAATTTCGGAACCGCGCCCTCGAACGGGACGGTGCCGTCGCCCGTGAGCCTGCACTCGGGGTCGGATATCCGCGCCGGGAACCACTTGTTGTCCCTGTCGGAGGTCTTGAACTCGAATTCGGGGAACCTGCCGTTCTTTACGATCTTAAGCCGCACCCTCGTAACGGAGTCCACTCCGACCACGGCGAGCCACCTGTCGGCGGTCATCCCGGCGTCCGATAATTTAAACGCGTCGATATTAGCGCGGTGGTTTTTACCGGACTTAAGCATGGCCGAAAATATCCTCTCCGCGACCTCTTCCCGGTCTGGCGTCGGAAGACCCTTAAGGCGTATCCATTCCTCGATCGACTGCACGATGCTCGGCTGCCATACGGCGGGGTCGAAAAGATTTCCGGGTACTCCGTCCGGCACTTCGAGCCCGCCGGTGAAGCTCGGCATGAGATAGTAGAGCGCCGGCGTGACGCGGGCCGATTCCCTTTCACGCGAGCTCGGAGGCGATGTGCCCAGGTTCGCCGTGCCCGTGGTGACCTTTATCACAGCCTCGAAGGAGCCCTGATAGGGCGCGGCGAGGGTCGCGACCTTGTGGACGGGGGCCTGACGCCCCTTGCTCTTGAGATAGCCCGCTATTATAAGCCCGCCCATCGAGTGACCTACGAGGTTCACTTTCGGGTCCGCGTGATAACCCGCCCTGAAATAGTGCTTGAGCAGCTTCGTGCGGTCTATAACTTCCCCGATAAACGAGTCGAGCCCGGCCTGTATGTCTTCGAGCTTCATACGCCAGTCATAACCGAAAGGAAAGACGGGCACTTTCTTGTCCTCCTCCGAGCGGAGGTTGTACCGGAGCTCCTCGATCAATTCCCTGTACGCGATCTCGTAGAGCTGGTCGGGCTTGAGACGCGCGGGCTCCTGGGCTTCGTAGCGGAGGTCGTTCGGGTGGAGCGCCAGGCGCTCGTACTTCTTCGTCATGACCGTCCAGACGTATTCCGGGGGCAGGTCGTATTCATCTTTCAAATATGTCGCGGTAATGCCGGGGACTACTATTACGGGGTACGGCAGGGGCATATATAACCCTCCTTTCCGAGGTTAAATCGAATTACGGATTATTTAGGAGCTGAAGGAGGCAAGCGCTTATTCGCTCACTATCCTGAAAATCTGCCAGCGCGCGGTGCCCGAGACGACGTACTTCTCGAACTCCTTCCCCCATTTCCTGTGTGTCTTGAGCTTCGAGAGCTTTGCCCAGGCCTCGTCGAGCTCCTTGAGACTCTTTATCTTCATCTCCGTCTCGATCGTGGATTCGTTCGCCCCGATCGAGCCCGTGATTATCCTCACGCTCCCGGGCTTCCAGCCGACCTTCGTCCCAACTTCCTTGAGCCACCTCTTCATGGACTCCAGGGCCAGATCTTTGTAACCGAACCTGGCCTCGATCCGCCACCTTGCTACGAACATGTGAAGACCCTCCCAAGCAGTTATCGTAACGATCATTTAATTCTATGCTATCCGGCACTGGCAGTAAATAGACCTAATATCTATAAAAAACACATCATAACATAGCTCCATTCGCCCGCGTCACGGTTAATAATATTCGTAAGGCATAAAACCGGCCTTGCCGTCTGTAACTCATTGAGGTACCCTCATCTTAAAGCTTCCCCCTCGGAGAAGGAGAGGAAATACAGGGGTTGGGCGTCGGCTGCAGGCGGGCTGAAAATAATGGATTCCCGCTTCCGCGGGTATGACAAAATAAATGAATAGACCCTGAATGTTTTGGGTTCTTAAATGGATGACCAGGGAATACTTACGTAGTTGCTATTAGCCAATGGCGTCCGATTCCTGCACTTGTTCAGAACCGTAGTTCAGGGTGACAGATTAAAAATTACAAAGGGGAAAAAGACAATCTGACGAAAGCCGAAAGGAACGAGCTCGCAAAACTGGCGGCAGTTCTAAAAGGGGAAAAAAGCGGGAGAAAGAAATGAGCGACAGGTTCGATTCAATCCGGAAAGGCGCAAAAGAAGCCATCGCCTGGAAAAAGGGCAAAAAGACAGGCGCGCGCGTCCGCAAATATACGGCGATGGACGTGGCTCTCATTCGCAAGAAGACGAAGATGAGTCAGAAAGAGTTTTCCACGTACTTTTTTATTCCTTTATCGACTCTCAGGCAGTGGGAACAGGGAAAGCGCGTTCCACAGGGGCCGGCTCAGGCTTTGCTGAGAATAATCGATAAAGATGCCGACGCGGCATTGGAAGCCCTGCACAGGTAAATCAGCGTAAACCAGGAAAAGGGATTTCAGAACGAAACCCCCGCGGCTGTCGTTATGCGGAGTACGGCTTCCTGATTGAACAGGTTTTTATACGTCTCCTTTATCTGCTCTATCGTGTCGTCGACCTCGGCGCTCGATTCGTTGTCGTAGAGCAGAATCAATATCCTGGAATCCTCTTTTATCACCTCTCCGCTTTCCATCATCCACTGGCCGTCCGAGTCGAGGATCGTAAGCCCTTCCTTGAAGCTGGGGGTGACGTACGTATCGACGAAGCTTATCCACTCTTCTTCGGAGACGGATCCTCCGTCGGGTTTAGAAAGACCGAACACGAGGAGGGTCTGCACGTAAGGCCGGCCGTAGAAAGGCTCTACTGTCCCCCTCACGTTCCCTGTAGAGTCCGTGCATAAGAGGCACGAGACAGTAAGGAGAATTATATATAGAATGTACCGATTACGATGACCGCGCATTATCTTGTATCCTCGTAAAAAACCTCTGACCCCGTTTTAAATAATACACTCATATTACAGCCGCCTTAAAACTCATAACTCGATCCCCTTCAGAAAACGACGGAGCTCTCTTTTTGCGCCTCTGATAATCGGCTCGCCGTGGGCGAAGAGCATGGCGTCGAAATCCAGCTTCAAATGGGAAGTGAATGCCTTCTTCAACCCGCGCTTAACCCCTTCGGGGTCGTCCCCCATGAGGTAATCCGGTACGAACTCGAGCTGGCCGTCATCCCTGATGATCGCGTCCCCGACAGATATTATCCCCTTGCCGAGCGGGATATGGAGCGCGGTCTCTTCAGGGCAGAGCGCCCCGACCTCGAGCGCAAGCACCCCTCCCGGAAGCTCGTCCCCGTGCCCGAACCCCGTAACCTTCTTATCCCTCCCGAACGCATGCAGGCCCGCTTCGTGACACCACACTTGGGCGCCGTAATAAGCCGCGAACCTTTTACTGTGGCGGTAATGGAGGCGGTTAGTGAGGTAGATATTTTCCGGGGGACTATGCGTCTTGAACCAGCTTATCCCCTCTTTCGGAACCCTGGGGTCGATGAGATACGGCGGCTTTGCGCCGGAGACGTAATATGAATGGACGTCCTGACCTATGCCTTCGTGGTACGTCGTCCAGTGGAATACGCCGGGCAGGATTTCTTTCACCGCTCACCCCCTTTAATAAGGTACGGCACACGAAGCAAATTATATTCTTTCTTCTTTGTCTTGATACAAAGAAGCAAAAATCCCAAGTTAACGCTAAAATCTTTCAATTCAACCCTCACACCTACGGGAGTGATACCCGTTCAATCCTTCGACAGGCTCAGGACGAACGGGTTTTGTTGGGTGTTTGAGTAAAAGGTGACACCCCCACCCTTAACTTTTTGTCTCAGGCATCGTCGTGCCGGAACTTAATATACATTAGTGACTTTGTTGGAAGAGCGACCGAATGCTTACACGCTCGCATTCGTTCCCCCCTCAAGGGGGAGGGAAATGATATAAAAGGCGAACGGTCGGGCTTAATTAATTGACAGGGCAGATAAGGTTGCGAACAGTCATAGAACCCACTCCGTGTGTGAGCAAGGATTCCGTTCAGCTCCCGGACCCTTCCTTTATCACGCCCTTGAGGAGCCCGGTCATATCTCCCTTTACCGCGAAGTCCCAGTCCCCTTTATACTCGACGTCGTTTATAAGCCAGCCGAATTTCCCCTTCTCCAGCACCGGGGAGTCCTTCCACGTGAACGTCTTGCCGTCGCCGGGGTTCGTGTTCTTGAACTCGACCGAGCATGAGGCTTTGTCGCCTTTCTCCTCGCACGAGAGGACCTTGAAAGAATCCGCGCCCTCGAAGAGGGACGTGAATATATCACCCTCGACGAGAGGGGGGACTTCCCCTTTCGTATCCGCCTTGTATTTTATCTCCGCGTCGTCTGCCGATTTGAGAAGTCCCGCGAGCTCCGGGGTTATGTAGGGCTTATATTCGGCGAGGTCCTTCGCCGCGGGTATGCCCCTCGTCTTTAGCTTTACGTACGCGTTATAGAACCCGGTCACCGTGCTCTCGGGGGTGTCGCCGGCCAGGGACGGTGAAGCAGCGGCTAATACCAGTATAAGGCAGGTAATGAATTTTCTCATCTCGGTGATTCTCCTCAAGGTGTGCGCTGTTTTCGGGCCCGATTGTATCCCCGCGTGCGTTCCATTGATTATAAACCGCATCGAGCGCAATCCGCAAATATTATAATCTCTGCCGTTCGGAAAGGATTCGGGAAATAAAAGTAAGATTAATATCACCCCCATCCTACCTATTTTGGCTCAGGAATCGACGAGCCGGAATTAAGCACCTTTTCTGCCTTCGCTGTAACAGCGACCAGTTCCTCACTCGTTCGGAATTGTTCCCCCTCAAGGGGGAAGGGATTAAAAGGGAAAAGATGAGATTGCCGCGGTCGCAGAAAACGTAATTTGGCTTGTGCGACCCTCGTGCATAAATGGATTAGCATACTTGCAATCGGCCGATAGTGACCGATTCCTCTATTTTGGCTTCAGTAACAATAGAAGGGTGGATAATACGATCATGCCCTCAACCAGGGGCGACCAATTCCTCACAAGCTCGGAATTGTTGCTCGAAATCGTTGCAATGACAGGAGAAAGATATCGCGGCTGGAAGCCGCTCCTACGGGGGTTATGGCTCGTTTATGCAGGAGCGCCATCCTGGCGCGATTATTTGAATTGGAATGACTGGATTCCCGATAAAGGTATTTGGGAATGTCAAAAATAAAATCCTCCCTGACCCTCCTTTACTAAAGGAGGGAATTGAAAGACAAAAGATGAGATCCTGAATATTTTGGTTTGTTCAAAGAATAACCGTGGAATATTGGCATTGTTGCATTCAGCCTATGGCGTCCGGTTCTTGTTAATTTGGCTACTGAAATAACTGGGCGGAGAGGTATTCACTTTCGCGCACTCAACCATGAGTGACCAATTCCTTGCTTGCTCGGAATTGTTGTTCAGAACCGTAGTTCAGGATGACATGTAAAAGATGAGATTGCCGCGGCTCCTGCGGAGCCTCGCAACGACACTCTTTGACTGTACACTACGTGTGTGCGCCAAATAAAGAAGGGTTAAAAACCAAATCCTCCCTCGCCCTCCTTTTTCTAAGGAGGGAATTAAAAGACAATACGAGATTCTGAAACAAGCCTGTCCTGAACCATGTCCTGAATTTATTTCAGGACCTATTCAGGGTCGGGAATGATAGGAATGTTGAGGTAAACCCCCACCCGAGCCCTCCCCCTTAATAAAAGGGGGAGGGAAAGGATTAGATTGCCGCGGCTCCTTCACGCAAGGCTTCCGTCTTCGCTAAAGCTACGCCGGACAAGTCGGAGCCTCGCAATGACAGGAGAAAGAGATCGCGGCTGGAAGCCGCTCCTACGGGGGTTATGGCTCGTTTATGCAGGAGCGCCATCCTGGCGCGATATTCCCCTATATTGGTTTCATGGCGACCACCCTCTCATGTATAACTCCCCCGAAACCCCTTATGATATAGTAGTTCCATTAAAATTTTTTTATAAACTATTCATGCCGCCCTTATTCGTGCTTATCGGACCGGGCGGAGCCGTTAACAAAATATTCCGGAGGTGATTTATGTTCTCAAATATCGTCAATAATTTCTACGACCCGGAGTTCGCCCAAAGTTTATTCGACTGGCTCGTCACGTCGGGCATTAGAATACTCATCATCGCCGCGTGTGCGTTCGTCCTGATAAGGATAATAAACGGCGTCATCGGGAGAGTCGAGTCGGCCGCGGCGTCCCGCACGACGGACTTCCTGAGCGCGTCCGAGACCGAGAGACGCTTGAGGACGCTGGCATCTCTGCTGAGGAGCATGGTGTTCCTCGTGATAGCGGGAATCGCCGCCGTCATGGCGCTTAAGGAGCTCGGTATGGACATCGCCCCGATAATAGCGGGAGCGGGCATATTGGGCCTGGCCGTGAGCTTCGGAGGACAGAACCTCGTCAGGGACGTCATAAGCGGTTTCTTCATCATATTCGAAAACCAGATACGCGTGGGGGACGTCGCAATCATAAACGGCCAGGCGGGGACAGTGGAGGAGATAAACTTCAGGACGACGGTCATCAGGGACCTCCAGGGTATAGTGCACGTATTCCCGAACGGCTCGATCACGCAGCTATCGAACCAGAGCAAGGGCTGGTCCCGCTACGTTATAGACGTGGGGGTCGCGTATAAGGAGAATATAGACTATGTGATGGAGGTGCTGAGAGAGATCGGGGACGGACTCTATAAGGATAATAAATTCAGCTCGCTCATACTCGAGCCTCTGGAGATACTGGGGGTGGATAACTTCGGCGACTCGGACGTCGTTATAAAGTGCATGATAAAGACGCTCCCGTTAAAGCAGTGGGAAGTCGGGAGGGAGCTCAGGAGAAGGATTAAAAATACATTCGATCTCAAGGGAATAGAGATACCGTTCCCGCACCTGAGCGTCTACTGCGGCGAGGCGAGCAAGCCCTTCGGCGTGAGGCTCGAGGCCGGGGAGACTGTGGTCGGAGCCGGGGAGTGACGGGTCGACCGGAGACCGGACCGGGGTCAGTACATAACGCCCTCTTGACATTTTACATAGATTGAGAATGTAGTATATTATAAAAAGATGAAGAAAAGAACGGATCCGAAGAAGGGGAACGGGCACGCCAGGTTCGGGAGCCTGAAGCTCTCCGAATGCCTCGACTGCGTATGCTACGAGGTCAGGAAGACGGCGCGTTTCGTAATAAATTATTACGATGCCGCACTCAGGGACGCCGACCTCAAGAGCAACCAGTTCATAATCCTGGTGGCGGTCGCGTACCTGAAATCGCCTAATTTCACTAAACTCGCGGATTTCGTCGGGATAGACCAGAGCACTCTCGCGCGCAACCTCGTTACGGTCGAGAAACAGAAGCTCGTGAGCGTGAAGGCCGGAAAGAACCGGAGGGAAAAGCTCATTGTGCTTACGAAGAAAGGCGAGCAGAAGATCGAGAAGTCCTTCCCGCTCTGGAAAAAGGCGCAGGGCCGTCTCGTGGGCGGTATCGGGGCTGAGCGCTGGAGGGATATCCGGAACGAGCTCCACGGCGTCGTAGGCGTAACCAAGGGCCTCAGCTGAGATGTAACTTACACCCCGCCGTTTGTGCGCGCCCGGGTATTCCTGTCTCCGGGCAAATTAAAACCCTTGTCTTTAATACAGGCCGCAATGTTAAAATAACCGGAATTTTTTATCCATATTCATCACCGATAGCTTCCTCTACCCGCCAACCGACTGCGAAAGACATGGCGTTTCCATTTTCGCTTCGTCGCCCGCGTGTGAATCATTGACAGATTTTGGAAACGGCTCGATACTTGCAATGATGTACATGAATCCGTGACATCCGATAAACCGGCACGTCCCGGTCATGCGTCGGCAGGGTGCTTTTAATTCACTTCCCTATAGAGGAGTTTGAGTAATAGGTGCGGGGACGAGCGAGCTATACGATATGACCGTTTCACGGAAGAAATAGCGAAGCGTGAGTATCCCGGAAGAATTGTTACCCACGGAGCCGAGGAATGGACAGCGACGACCGAATAACGAAAACCCCGCGCCCGCGAGGATCAAAGAAGAATACCCGGAACGTGCCCGCTGCGGAGCCGAAAACCGGAAACACTCCCGGATACGGGCCGCATGCCGCGCATACCGCGAGCCTCGAGCTCCTG
>Ga0187894_10002043_pt1 | contig 24760 bp, 33 predicted proteins | sample GBC1701081metaG_FD_136650 | JGI IMG/M metagenome (GOLD analysis project Ga0187894, IMG submission 136650) | White microbial mat communities from a lava cave in the Kipuka Kanohina Cave System on the Island of Hawaii, USA - GBC170108-1 metaG ... | reverse complement strand
GGGTATAGCAGTAGTTGATCCTAAAATTGTTGAAGACAACAACTGGGAAGCTGGTCAAATCATCGAACTTGTAGGTAATAGAAAAAGTCATGTAAAATTATGGCCAGGTTCAGCCGAAGATTATGGCACCAGCATTATAAAGATTGATGGCATTACAAGACAGAACATAGGTTCAGGCATAGACGAAAAAATTTCTGTAAAAAAAGTAGACGCAAAGCAAGCAGAACAGGTGGTCATCTCCCCAATTGAAAAATTAAGTGCAGAAGGGTTACAGGAATACATGCAGGCCAATTATATTGGCCATGTTTTAACTACCGGAGATACGCTTGTAGCAACAACTCAGCTAGGTGGTAAAACTCAACTGGTTGTAACAAACACTACACCAGCCTCAAAACCAGTAATAGTAACTACGCAAACCAAATTCAAACTAGGTGCTATGACTAAGGCAATAGATCATTCTGTTCCAAGAATTACTTATGATGATCTGGGTGGGCTGAAAAATGAGGTTCAAAAAATACGTGAAATGGTAGAGCTCCCTATGAGACACCCAGAATTATTTGAAAAATTGGGTGTCGAAGCACCAAAAGGAGTATTGCTGTATGGACCTCCAGGCACAGGCAAAACGCTCTTAGCAAAAGCAGTAGCTGGCGAGACAAATTCTCATTTTATTTCACTAAGTGGACCTGAAATCATGGGTAAATACTATGGTGAAAGTGAGGAAAGATTACGAGACATATTCAAACAAGCAGAAGAAAGTGCTCCCAGTATAATATTCATTGATGAAATTGATTCTATTGCACCAAAAAGAGAAGAGGTTACTGGTGAAGTAGAAAAAAGAATAGTATCACAATTATTGACTTTGATGGATGGAATGAAATCAAGAGGTAAAGTTGTTGTAATTGCGGCAACAAACAGACCTGATTCTCTTGATCCAGCCATACGAAGACCAGGGCGATTTGATAGAGAAATTGAGATCGGTATACCTGACGAAGCAGGAAGAAAAGAGATCCTAGACATTCACACACGTGGGATGCCACTTGATGACAAAGTCAATCTAGATCAAATTGCAAAAGTAACACATGGATTTGTTGGTGCTGATTTAGAAATACTTGCAAAAGAAGCTGGCATGCGCTCATTACGAAGAATACTTCCTGAGCTAGATCTAGAGGTAGAAAAAATACCATCTGAAGTCTTGCAAAAAATCATAATTACTGATGAAGACTTTAAGGATGCATTAAAAGAAGTCAGGCCATCTGCATTAAGAGAAGTTCTAGTTCAAGTTCCTAATGTAACATGGGATGATGTTGGAGGATTAGAATCACTTAAAGAAGAACTTCGTGAGGCTATTGAATGGCCACTAAAACACAAAGAGGCATTTGAACACGCAGATGTTGCCGCTCCAAAAGGAATTCTTTTACATGGACCTCCAGGCACAGGAAAAACCCTGATTGCAAAAGCAATAGCACACACAACTGAATCTAACTTTATCAGCATAAAAGGCCCTGAACTTTTATCAAAATGGGTAGGAGAATCTGAAAAAGGAGTACGAGAAATTTTCAGAAAAGCACACCAAGCAGCCCCTTGCATCATATTTCTAGATGAAATAGACGCAATTGCTCCAAGTAGGAGTTCTGGCACTTCTGACTCACATGTTACTGAAAGGGTAGTATCTCAAATTCTAACAGAAATTGATGGTCTTGAAGAACTACACAATGTGGTAGTTATTGGAGCAACTAATAGGTTAGATATAGTAGATTCGGCTCTACTTAGACCAGGCAGATTTGACAGAATTATTGAGGTACCAATGCCTGATGCAAAAGGACGTGAAAGCATCTTCAAAATTCATACAAAGAAAAAGCCACTAGCTGAGAACATTGATTTCACAAAACTTGTAGAATATACTGACGGATTTAGTGGAGCAGAAGTAGCTAGTGTATGTAATAGGGCAGCTATGACTGCAATAAAGCGATTTGTAAATAACAAAGAAAAATTAGTGAAATCCATCAAAATAACTCAAGAAGATTTTGTTAACGCAATTAACAAAATAAGACCCGAAAAAGCACATCAGATACCAGCAGTAACGTCATAGCTTATATGATAATTTCAAGTACTAATGTATGATGACTAAAGAGGCAATACTTTATGAAAAGTTACCAAATGAGAAGGTTAGATGCACAGCCTGCGCTAGATATTGTGAAATTGGCAAGGGACAGATAGGTCTTTGTGGAATTAGGGGAAACACGGATGGAAAGCTTCAGCTATTTGTATATGGTAAAGTTATTTCAGGAAATGTAGATCCAATAGAGAAAAAACCGGTCATACACTATAGACCCGGCACAAGCATATTTTCCATAGCTACTACAGGATGTAACTGGTTGTGTAAGTACTGCCAAAACTATGACATCAGTCAAAGACGAAAAATAGAAGGAACTGACATGACTCCAGAAGATGTAGCAAATCAAGCTATAAGATATGGAGCTCAAGGAATAGCTTACACTTACAATGAGCCCTCAGTATTCATTGAATTTGCACATGACTGTGGAATAGCTGCAAGAAAAAAAGGTCTTTTCAATATTTTTGTATCAAACGGTTACGATACTCCCGAATCAGTAAAGATGATGGGAGAATTTCTTGATTGTATTACTGTAGACTTTAAGGGAAGTGCAGAACCGCAATTTACTCGAAGATACATAGGTGTTCCTGATCCTAAACCAATTTTTGACACACTTTTAGAGATTAGAGACAAAACAAAGATTCACGTAGAAATAACAGATCTGATAGTGCCACAAGCTGGAGATAACCTAGAATACGCTAGCAAGCTTTGCAAATTTATCTATGACGAATTTGGTCCCGAGATGCCAATACACTTCTTACGATTCCATCCTGATTACAAAATGATGGAGTTTGAATCAACTCCTATAAAGACACTTGAGAAGCACTATGAGATTGCAAAAAAAGAAGGGCTCACTTATGTATATCTTGGTAACGTACCAGGTCACCCTCTAGAACATACCTATTGCTCTCAGTGTAATAACATAGTAGTCAAAAGGTATGGCTATGATATTCAAGGATGGAACATGGACGAGAATAACAAATGCAAGTTTTGTGGTAACAAGATTCCTATAATAGGAAAACTTCCAGAGAATTATAAGCATAGTAGATTCCAATTTGTCTCTTAAAGAGCAATTGCCCGTACAGGCGAACCTGTAGCCCCTTTTAGCTTTAAAGGTAAAATAACTAATTTGAAGTGTGTTCTTGAAATTTTTTCCAAATTACACAAATTCTCTAAAATTAAAACGTCTTTTTTTAGTAACATGTGATGAGCTGAAAAATTAGGATTTTTTCCTAGATCAATACTTGGAGAATCGATTCCAACCAGATTGACTTTTTTAGATACAAGATATTTTGCAGCATCAATTGATAAGCCAGGATTTTTTTCAAAATAATACTTCTTTAACAAATTCTTACTCCAACCGGTTGAAAAAATTATGGTTGAGTTAGCGGCTATGCCGTACTTTCTCTCAAAATTAAGAATATCTTTTTTTGTGATTGCTTCGTTTGGTCCTTTCTTAACCTTACATAAAATTGCATTACAAATTAGTCGTTTAAGTGGGATCTGGTCCACCTTTTGACCGCCATCTATAAAATGAAATGGCGCATCTATGTGTGTGCCTGAATGTGAGCTAAGAAAAATAAGTTCTAAATTGTAACCATCAGTTTCGTTTGTTGCCCACGAAATGAATTGAGGTTGTGGCGAACCGGGAAAACTTGGAAGTTTTGGAGAAATTTCAAGTGTAAGGTCTAAAGGAGACAACGAATTTATTTGATCCGTGTAACTAATCAATTTTGATAATTTCAGTCAAAGGTTAAATATTGTATAAATGGAGTTACCATATATGCCAACAACCTATATTTTGTTAAATTCGGATTTGGGCTCTGATGTGGAGATCATTAAACAAATCAAGGAAATACTTGATAAGGAAGGCAAATCCGTTCGATACGAAGTACAAGGAGTATATGGCGTGTATGATATAGTCGTAAAAATCACATCTGATAGCATGGATCACCTAAGAAATATCATTACAAATAAAATCCGAAAAATTGACAAAGTCTACTCTACTCTGACAATGATGGTCATCGAAGAACAAGAGTAATTGCTACATTTTTTTAATAGCTTCAACAACTTTTAGAATTTCTGATTCCCTGTTAAAAAAATGCATTGAAGCTCTGATTACTTTTTTGCTAAAAATTTCCCGTACCGCAAGAACAATGTTTTCCTTCTCAAGTCTTTCTACAACAATTTTTGGATCTTGGTTTTGAAGCGAAAATGATACTATGCTTGTTCGCTTTTCAGCTTCTTCAGGTCCATACAAGGTAACGCCTGAGATTTTTGATAACTCTTCGCGCAACAGATTTGCAAGCTTGATATTTTTTTGTCTAATATTATCAAGGCCAAGCCGTAATAGATATACTACGGATGCTTCAAGTCCTGCAACACCAGCCCAGTTACGAAATCCTGCCTGAAATTTAGCTGGCATTTCTTTATAGGCAAGCTTGCCTTCATAAAAAATGGTAGATTCACCACCTACCTGAAGAGGTTCTAGCAGTTCGCTTGATTCCTTTTTACAATAAAACACACCAGTTCCCATAGGTCCACAAAGCCACTTTGAACCATTAAACGACATGAAATTACACTGGATTTTATTTACATCAACATCAGCAATACAACCAACTGTTTGTGCAGAATCTATAAAATATGGAATATTACTTTCTCCAAGTATATTTCCAATTTCTTCTACCGGAAGAATTGCTCCCGTATTAAACAGAGCATGACTTAACACCACAAGACCCGTATTACCATCAATCATCTGTTTTAGTTGTTCCAGCTCAAAAAATCCACTTTCATTAACATCTAGATTTCTTATCTGAACTTTGCCAGAAAGACGTATCCACGGGTAGTGATTTGCGGGGTGTTCATGATCTGAACCACGAATTATAATGTTAGAAGTAGATTTCAACTTCAAGCCATTTGCAACCACATTAACTCCATCTGTTGTACTTTGGGTGAGGATTACTTCTTCTGGTTTACATTTTATCAAATGTGAAATTGCTTTTCTAACAAGGAATAGTTTCTCTCTGACAAAGTTGTCTGCAGTGCTAGAATCAGGTCCCAATTCATTATATGTCACCAGAAAGTCAGTCATCGCCTTTATACTAGAAATTGGCATAAGTGATGTTGATGCATTATTAAGATAGATTCTACCTTTAAACGGAAAATCTTGAGAAACATCATAATCTAAATTCATTATTATATTACAATGTATCTAGACACTGTGTTGTTTAAAAATCATGATAACACTAAATCTGCAAACAACACCACTCTGAATTTAGAAAGTATATTTTCACACACCAAGATTAATTCTGTTTTGTATTCTGAACCATTCATAAAAGCAGGTTTTATTGCAAAACTTGTACAAGACGCTAAAATTGATATTTTGTATTTGGATCTTGATCTATTGTATAGTGGATATCTTGCATCTGGTATGCTCCACACTCCTCAAAACCTTACTTTATTCCAACCTACCTCTGAAACATGGAATAAAATACTAACTGATGTGTTGGTAAAATCAAGCATTAAAAAATCTGTAATAATAGTAGATTCTCTTAATGGTCTTTTCAACATCTTAAACAAAAGAAAAGTGATTGGTAAACTTGTTACCTCTTTTGTTATGTTGCTTACCAGTATAGCGCAAAGCACTGACTCCTATGTTATCATAGCCAGCATGGTGAGATTCAAAAAGGAAGAAGGCTGGATACTTTCTCCGACAGGGAAGCGTCTCATTGAAGCAAACGATGCACAAAAAATATTGTTAGAACAAGATGAAGAGGGAATAGCACTAACCTTTTTGAATAATAAAGAAAAAATTGTTATTCCAGCAAGCTTGATTCCACTTTAATCCAATCTTTTTATGATGTGGTATCCAAACTGAGTCTTTACAATGTCAGAAACCTGTCCCTTTTCTAACGCAAACGCAGTTTTTTCAAATTCTGGCACCATCATACCTCTCCCAAAAAAACCAAGATCTCCACCCCTTCTTTTTGAACCATCTATAGAATACTGCTTTGCAAGATTTGCAAAGCTTTCACCCTTTGTGATTCGTGTCTTAAGTTCTTGTGCTACACTAAGCTTTTCTACCAATATGTGTGCACAATGAACTTTGTTTGCCATTGAATTTGAAAATAAAATCAAATTATAAAAAAACACCGATCTGTAATTTTTCTAACCTTACTACTCATTCTAAATTCTTAGAATGAGTACGATCGTATAATTTTTAATACACTGTTATAAAATTGCCAAACGCCGTTATAACTCCATTTTTTTGAGCAAGTTATATTAAGATCTGTTGTGAAAAGATTAACGAGTCAATATGCCAGTCGCGATATTACCAGACATAGGCGAACAAATGTGTATAGGATGTGCACTCTGTGTAGAGATTTGTACAACCCTAGGACCAGACGTATTGAGAGTTAAACCAGTAGAGGGCTGGAAGAGAGGAAAAGCATTTGTCTTTTATCCAGAAAGATGCATCTCTGATGGTGCATGTATTGGAGTTTGCCCAACAAAGGCAATCTTTTGGATGAGACCAATGGACTTCACTGTCGGACAACCAGTACCACTTTACAGAAACTCTGTTTTCGTCAAAGGTTGGACCGAACTAGTAGACTAGTCGGCCTACATTAACTTCTTTTTATTATACTTCTCTAGTTATGACTACGTTTCATCTCGTCTTCGTTGTCTAAATATATGGAAAAATTCAACCTGTATTGTTGAGCAAACCAGGCAATTTATGGCGTAAAGTACACGGTAAGATAACTAGAAAACCAACTAATTTTAGTTGGTTCATTAACAAGGAACTTGCAGGCAGCGGTATGCCAACATCTTCAACTGAGCTAGAGTGGGTTATCAAACAAGGTGTCAAGTCTGTTATTACAATGACTGAAAATCCACTTCCAGAGTCCTGGGTTCAAAATGTAAAATACCTCCATATGCCTACCGAAGATTTCTCAGCACCTGACATGGAAAAAATTGATCATACTATAGACTTTATCCACGAGCGAATCAAAAACGGCGAACCCACTATGGTACATTGTGCTGCTGGCGTTGGCAGAACTGGCACCATACTTGCTTGCTATCTTATAAAACATCATAATTTTTCTGTGAAAGACGCAATAGACAAGGTGCGTAAAGAAAGACCGGGTTCTATCCAGTCGGAATCACAGGAAATAGCAATAGGTCTTTATCACAAATTTATCAACAAGTAATTACTCAGGTATTGAAGTCATTACCATCTTTCCGTTTTCAAGTTTGATGAATAGATATCTATTGTCCTTGAAGATCAATGTTATCTCATTATCTTTTTCTGATTTGTCTTCAACTTCAAGCAGTTCTTGCCCTCTTATTCCATCAAATTTTGCCATAAAATCACTCTATCAACTCTATTTATATCCTATTTGGTTATCTCAATTTCAATTTCTTTAGAATGTGATTTATCACTAAAGGGTTCTGTAAAATCATGTTTAAGCCAAGAAACAGAAACTTCTGCTCCGATCTTATGTTTTCCACTTCCAAGCTCAGACGCACTGAATTCTATCTTCTCATTAAAATCAAGAAGCAGTCCCTGCGCTTCTGCTTCTGTCATTGGAATAAATGGCTCAAAATTCTTCGCTATCTGTACCCACACCTTTTTTTCGGCTATTTGATTAAGTTTTGGATTGCGTGTCCAAAAGATAGCCGCCTTTCTGTACGTATTCACCGGTTTTCCAAGATCACGTTTTCGTAGTCCGCCAGTGTAAAGTTTCACTGCATATTTTAGCTTGAAAGCGTTATCATGTTTATTGTATGCTCTTTCCCAATTTTTTTCATTAAAGTCCTTACGGAGTGCACCTAAAACAGAAAATTTTACACTTATTGTGACATTATCATCTTCTTTGAATTTGTTATTTAATTTCTCAAGCTCGATCTCGCTGATAAAGTTCTTTTCACTACTCAACGCATCGTAATGATTTATATCCTCAATAAGTATTTTTTTTATCTACATGGATGCTACCATAACAAAATCTTCTCCAAAAGAAGTTTATCTAAACATAACGAAATCTGATATTGGTACATTATACATAGTCCAGCATGAACTCCTCAAAGAACCAGGCATTGATTTTGCTGGCGTTGTTATGAAACATCCGCTTACTAGAGAATACCAGATGCATGTGAACACATCAAAAGGAAATCCCTTAAAGGAAATAGAAAAAGCGACAAAAATCGCCCTTGAATATACAAACGAACTAAAGAAATTAGTAAATTCAAAAATCAAGGGTGTTTAAATGAAATTTTGCCCCAAATGTGAGGTGCGCTTAAAACAAAATAGTGATGACTCAAGTTTTAATTGTCCAAAATGTGGTTATACTGAAAAAGGCGCAAAGCATAGAAAACAAGAAAAAGGAGAAAGCAGTTCAACTATTAACATTTTAGACGAAAATGAAAAAAAAGAAACTTTACCAGTAATAAAAATCGACTGTGCAAAATGTGGACACACTCAAGCTGTTTGGTGGATGTTACAAACTAGAAGCGCAGATGAACCAACCACCCAGTTTTATCGTTGCACCAAATGTAGTTACACTTGGCGTAACTACGCATAACGTTTAACTTGAACGTGTTAGACATGTGATTAAGTTTGGTATTTTCAGCTAAAACTAGTGGTTCAGACGAATGGAAGGCAATTATTTCTGCGATCTCCACGCTTGTTGAAGAAGCAACATTTGAGTCAACTGTAGAAGGGATTTCCTTTAGAGGAATGGATCCATCGCATGTAGCACTCATAGATATAGCGTGGCCAAACTCTGCATTTGAAAAATATGAATGTGATAATGACGTTAAATTTGGTGTAAGGATAGACGAGTTTTCTAAACTGATTAAAAGAGCAGATAAAAAGGACAGCATTGAGATCAGCATTTCTGATGACAATCTTTTACTTGTAACAATAGGCAAAAATAAAAAATATAGAATGAGACTGATTGAGAGCTCCGCAACAGACACACCACTGCCAAAAATCTCATACAACGCAAAGATAGGCATTACTTCTACGGAATTTGATAAAATTCTTGGTGATGTACAAGTGGTATCAGAATATCTATCCATAAACGCAACTACTTCCAAAGCAGAATTTTCCGGCAGGGGAGACTCCGGAGAAGCAGCGATAACTCTAGAAAAGGGAATGGCAGAGATGCCTGAGATTGATGTCAAAGAGGATAGTACAGCAACATACAGCTTGGAATATCTTAACAGCATTGTAAAAGCTGTAGGAACTATTGCAGGTACAGTAGTTTGTGAGTATTCAACCAAGATGCCACTCAGACTAGAATTCAAGGTTGCAAACGTAGGCAGAATTCATTTCTACTTGGCACCTCGTGTAGAAAGTTAAAGCATTTAAAGACAATCAGGAGCAGGTATACTGAATTGAAACTTGTATTGAAATTTGGTGGAACATCAATTTCTTCTGTTGCCAACATTAGACATGTTGCAAAGCTTATCTATTCCCTATCGAAACAACACAAGATAGTTTCTGTATTCTCCGCAATAAGCGGTGTTACAGATGATCTAATACGAGTCTCTACTTTAATCCAAAAAGGTAACAAAGATGCTGCAAAAAACCTAACAAAAAAAATTATCAACAACCACATGCAGATGGCAAACGGTTGCGTTAAAAATCCAAAAATAAGAAAAGAATTAATTGAAAAGATGAAGAATGTTCTTTCTGAGCTTGAGGAATTATCGCATGGGATGCTTTTACTTGGTGAGGTAACTCCCCGTTCATCTGATTACCTTATATCATTTGGCGAAAGACTGTCTATCAATTTAGTTACCTTTGTGTTACGTGATCTAGGTTGTAAAGCTCAAGCACTTACAGGCAAAGACATCGGCATAGTGACAGATTCAAATTTTGGTGAAGCTAGACCACTTATGGATACAACCAGACTCCGTGTGTCCTATACAATAGAATCACTTTTAGCAAAAAAAACCATGCCTGTTATAGGTGGTTTTGCAGGTGCAGATCAACACGGAAACATCACCACCTTTGGAAGGGGTGGCTCTGATTATACTGCAACAATAGTAGCTTCTAGCATAAAGGCAGATGAGGTCTGGCTAATGAGTGATGTCGATGGACTTATGACAACTGATCCAAAAATTGTAAAAAATGCCAAGGTCCTCAAAGAAGTCTCTTATCCTGAAGCTATGGAGATGGCTCTCTTTGGTGCAAAATACATACATCCTCGTGCACTTGAACCATTAGTTACAAAAAAAATTCCGCTCAGAATAAAAAGTACCTTTAATACGAAAAATTCAGGCACTCTTGTGAGCGCATCTCCAAGTGCTGATACTCAAAAAACTGTCAAGTGCGTTAGCGCGATAAGACATACTGGGCTAATCGATGTTAGAGGTGGAAGTATGGTAGGTGCACCTGGAACTGCTGCTACAATATTTTCTACTCTGGCAAAAGCAGGAGTTAACATAATGATGATCTCGCAAAGTCCTTCAGAATCAAGCATTTCGATTATTGTAAAAAAGAATGATCTAGATAAAGCAGTAAATGTACTTGAAATGAACTTACTGGGCAAGATAATCAAGAAAGTTGAGGTAACAGTTGATGTTGCTATAATTGCATTGATAGGCTCTGGAATGAGAGGAACAGTTGGTGTCGCTTCCAAAGTATTTGCAGCGGTAGCAAAAAAAGGAGTTAATGTTGTTATGATTGCACAAGGTTCATCTGAGCTTAATCTCGCATTTGTAGTCAAAGATTCTGATTGTAATACAGCTGTACAGGCACTGCACGATGAATTTGAGCTTGCAAAAATAAATTGACCTTACATACTAGTTTCACAAATTGGAACGAATCTGGAAAAAAACATTTATGTAAATTAGTGATTTTGACGCCATGAACAAATACATAGTTATAATTACAATTTCTATCGTTGTAATCGGCATCTTCTCTATACCATTGCTTGTAAACGAGGCTGCTAATGCAAAGACGCTAAAAAAGATACAATTTACAAAAACACTAACTTCCATGCAGGATCCAGGTCAAGGTCATGAAAGTCACCAACTTGCAATCATCCTATCCCCAAACATGAATACACTTTATGATGGTTCATTGACATATACTGCAAGCGAACCAGTTCAGATTGTTGTTCTTCACGAAATTAACAAAGATGATGCTAAAGGGCAACCAACATGGACAGTAGACGGTAATACTATCTTTGGTCTGACACTTGTAGACCCCGGCACTAACGCAGGTTCATTTGAATTCACTGGTGCGGCACTTGCATTGCATACAAAGAACACAAACAAATTCACTGCAACAGTCAGTGTAGATGGTTGGCTGCGAGGACAAACACCCGAATTAATGGAAAAGAAAATGGAAACTTCTATTGTAGAACCATCATCGAAGTTATCAAGAGCAAGTGTTCCTGCAGAAATTCCATTACACAAAGCGTTCTTTAATGAAAAACCTGTCTACTATATCATAACTGATACAAATGATAAAGCACATGCTAAAACAATCTCAGAAAAACAGAAATGGAAAGTGGAGATGGCGCCTCCCTTAGGCAAGGCTCCAAAAGAAGCACTAGAAGATGTCTATATATTTCAAAATGGCGTTAAAGGCGACGGAATCTTTGGATTCCAAGAGGAAGTCTTTTCAAGTACACCTGCACAAACTGAAAACTACAGTGCGATACGAACTGTTACCAATATAACATGGAAAAATGAGAACAAAGCTGAGATTCTAGACTCTGTACAAAAGATTCTTGATGCACAAAAAGCAGGCAACATACTACTTGAGACCACAGATGTGATCATAAACATGCCACAGATAATGTGGCCTGATGGTAAAATGTCTGTAAAAGAGGACAAGACTTTGACCGATGAAACACCATATGGAGAAGGACAAATTCTTGACATAAACACAGAAAAGATGACTGTTACTTTTGTTGCGCATAGAGGGTGGGGACCGGATGGCATGACAATCTACTATATTGTAACAGATGCAACACCTTCAGGACCTGCTGGCATGATGGGAGTAACAGACGCACCAACTCTTGCAAAAACAATAGCTACTCCAGCGGCCGTGGATCTATTCCAGTTTACCAACGGTCTAAAGGGCTCAGGACCACTGGGTTTCCAGCCAGGAATTGCTGCAGCAGTACCTGGCGACGATGCATATAGTCCATTATGGAGAATCTCCGTGATTACATGGAAAGATCCTACAAAAGCAACAATACTTGAAACAATAGCAGACATTAATGCAAAGAAATCAGCTGGTGACATAACAGTAGAACTGGCACGACCAATGAATAGTGATCACATAGTAAACTGTCCGTTTATAGATCCCTTCCAATAGGTAAGAATTTCTTTCTCTTTGAAAACGGATAAATTGTCTTAAAAAAAGAATTACCCAATGCCCGGAAAATTATACATTGTTGGAGTGGGACCAGGTCATCACGATCACATGACTTTTCGTGCAAAACAAGTAATTGAAGAAAGTGATACAATTGTAGGATATGAAACCTATGTTGATTTAGTAGCTGATCTTATTGAGGGAAAGGAGATCTATAGGTATGCAATGACCCAAGAGGTAGAACGAGCACATCAAGCTATAGATCTTGCTAAAGCAGGCAAGATAGTTTCTCTTGTTTCAAGTGGGGATCCAGGAATATACGGCATGGCAGGACTCATCTATGAAATCCTTGCAGAAACAGGCTGGGATAGAAAAGACGGGCTGTATGTTGAGGTGGTACCAGGAATATCTTCACTTAATTCTTGTGCAGCACTAGTTGGTTCTCCACTCATGACTGATTTTGCAGTTTTGAGTATGAGTGACTTATTGGTGCCATGGGAAATCATAATAAAGAGAGTAGAAGCAGCTGCCCAAGGTGACTTTGTTATAGTTATTTACAATCCCTCAAGTAAGAAAAGAATTCATCAACTTCAAGACACAAGAAAAATTTTACTAAAATACAGATCTCCTACCACACCAGTTGCAATAATAAAAGGAGCATATAGAGAATCTCAAGAAGTAGTACTTACTGATCTTGAAAATTTGGAAAACCATTCTGACAAGCTTGGTATGATCAGTACAGTAATTATTGGTAATTCGTCCACTTTTAGATACAAGGATATGATGATAAACCCACGTGGTTATACATCCAAATACAACATAGTCTCTCCTCAAACAAACAAAAAATAACATGAAACCAATCCAAGTGGGTCTTACTTTACCGCAAGGATGGCTTGACGAGTTTCCTGATAACAACTGCTACAACCAATTTCTATTTTCCAAATCTGTGGCACTAAAAGCTGAACAGCTTGGTTATGACGCAGGTTATGTGTACGATCACTTCATTCCTTACTATGGTGACAAGAGAACCATGCCTTTTTTTGAGGCTTATACACTTCTTTCAGCGATTGCAAGTGTAACATCAAAGCTAAGAATTGGGCAAGTTGTCACGTGTAATTCATATCGCTCACCAGCACTTTTGGCAAAAATGTCTTCCACCCTAGATGCTATTAGTAACGGTAGACTTGAGTTTGGGATAGGTGCTGGTTGGTTTGAATATGAATACAATTCATACGGCTATCGTTTTGATAATGCATCAACAAGAATTGAGCAACTCGATGAATCAATCACCATAATAAAAAAAATGTGGCAAAAAGAAAAATCAAATTTCAAAGGAAGGCATTATTTTGTAAAAAACGCTATTTGTAGCCCAAAACCTATGCAAAAACCACATCCGCCCATAATGGTTGGCGGTGCTGGCCAGAAGTTAATATCTGTAGTTGCAAAACACGCTACACGATATAATCACCCATTTGGAACACCAGAAATTTTACAAGCCAAAATAGAACTACTACAAAATAGTTGCAAAAAAATTGAACGCGATTTTGCAGAGATTGAAAATTCTGTTTTATTACGTGTACTAGTGGGAAAAGACAGAGACGATGTAAAACGCATTGTCGCTGGGCTAAAAAAGAAAAACGAATCCATAACAGAGTTTGTTACACGTTCTCAAGATAGTATAGCAATTGGCACTCCAGATGATGTAGTTGAATATTTGAAAAAATATGTAGACATCGGTGTTCGTTACTTTATTGTAAACTTTATAGGACTCTCAAATTCGTTTGAAATGCTCTCGCTGTTTTCAAAAAAGGTACGACCTAAGCTTAACTAGATCTTTTTATTGCTTCTATTATCTCATCTTTTAAGATAATATTTTTTCTTATAGGCGAAATTATCTTAATTAGATATGTTTCCACTGCCTTCTTGAGATCTGAAGGATGTAGTTTTTTTTGCACAAAATCTGATTCTAGCTGTGAATAATTAGTGTATGAAACATTACCACCAAACTTTGAAGATCTTTCAACTAAAATTTCTTTAAATTCATGAAGTATCAGATATCTAGAAATCTCAAGTAGTGGATTGTTTTCTATAACTCCTTCTGGGCACCATGCCTTCTTGATTTTAGATTGTATCTCCTCATCAGTATCATGAATAAATATTCCAGAGGCAGGTTTTGTTTTGCTCATTTTGCTTGAAATTTTGGAATCTTCTTCAGAAGTAAGTTCTGGTTCTGATAGTCCAGGAAGAAGATGGTGATGAATGGCTACAGGAACCTTCCAATTCATTTTTGGGAAAACTTCCCTTACAAGCATGTGAATCTTTCTCTGGTCCATTCCGGCATGAACTATATCAAGATCCATAGTGTGGATGTCCACTGCCTGCATGGGTGCGTAAAGCATCTGAGCCAAGTCAAGCTTGTCCTTTTCCGATCTTCCCATGATTGTAAGTGTCCTCATTGCACGTGGAAGAGAAATATGCTTTGCAAACTGTATTAGCTCAGTCCAGTACTCTCTTCTTGATTCGTAAAGCTTTGAACCCTGTAGTATTTCTATGCCAGGGCAGAGAAACTTAAAGGCGCTAGCATAATACTCTGAAACACTCCTTATTGTTTCTAAATTGCCACCAAGCTTATCATTGATAAAAGTGTGCCAATCTGCCAAAAAAACAGTACAGTGTACACCAGCTTTGATAAAATCATTGATCTTAAAACAAGTAAGTATGAGACTGCCAAGATGTAAAAAACCAGAAATTTCTAACCCTATGTAGTGTTTCGGGTGCGCATTTGTATTGAAAAGATTTGTAAGCTCTTCATTTGTGACCACTTCTTCGGTAGGTTCTTTTGTGATAAGAGCAATTTTTTCTGTAACATCCAATTCTAATCAGATTTACTTTGTAAGCCTATAAAGTTACGCATTAAGTTCGTGTTCTTGTTTTCTTGGTCTTGTACTAAGATATAGTGCATGTGAACTTATGATTAATGCAGCAAGGAACATCTTTGTCGCAAAAACTAGATTCCACGGTCTTGTAGGATCTGGATACGCAATTGTAAGTGAATCTATGTCAGGAACTTTACCATTTACAATACCTGCTGTAATCTGCGCATTAAGTGCTGTGAAATTATACATTAATTCATAAAGGCAAATTGCAGCAAATCCAACAAGCATTAGCTGTACAAGTGACATCTTCCAAGAAGAAAGACTAGTAGTTTTCTTCCATCCAATCCTTGTTACACAATACCATCCTATTATAGAAGAGAAGAATAGCCAAGTTGTCAATTTGGCAAAGTGTTGATAAGGAAATTCAGTTTTTACTAACACCTCTCCCAAGACATACATTCCTTTCTCTGACCATTCTTCAAGCATTGCATAGATTCCAAATGCAGTTATGGATGCCATTATGATGGCACAAGCATAGAAAATATACAAAAATATCTTGTATCCAGTTTCATGTTCCTGTAAGTGGACTTTCATTTAATTCCGATTCGTAACCTCTAAAATATAAAAATTGGTTTTGGTGCAATTAAAGAGGTTTATTAGAGTATTTATAATCATCAACTGATACTTGAAAATTCCAATAAACATTCCTGTTATTGGCAAGGAGGAGGTAGAAGAAGTACGATCCGTTCTTTTAGAAAAATCGCTTACTTCGGCTGCAAACTCGGGCGGTCGACGTGTTCAAGAATTCGAGAAACTTCTTTCTTCATTTGTTAAATCAAGATATGCGGTGGCAGTAAACTCTGGTACCTCTGCATTACAAGCAGCACTTTATACACTTGATCTCAAAAAAGGAGACGAGGTTCTTCTTCCATCATTTACTTTTGTTGCAACTGCCAACGCTGTAGTATCTGTTGGTGCAAAGCCAGTTTTTGTTGACATTCTAAAACAGAACTATACCATGGATCCTAATGATCTAAGAAAAAAAATTACAAAAAAATCCAAAGTAATAATTCCAGTACATCTGTATGGTAATATGGCTTACATGAACAAAATTTCTGAGATTGCTAACAAACACAATCTGGAAATAATTGAAGACTCAGCACAATCTCTTGGCTCAACCTACAAAGGAAAGCACTCTGGAACCTTCTCTAAACTTGGTTGCTTTAGTATGTATGCCGCAAAGGTAGTAACATCTGGTGAAGGTGGCGCTATTGTTACAAATGATAAAAAATTTTTTGAAAAGCTTCGTAAGATAAGAAACCATGGAATGCTACATGGTAATGATACTAGACTCCTTGGTTTGAACTTGAGGCTACCTGAAATTAATGCTGCAATAGCAAAAATACAGATGAAAAAGCTAACCAAATTCCTAAGTCAAAGACGAAAAAACGCTAAAATTCTAAGTGAACTTTTGTCAGATTTGGATATCACAATTCCATATGAAAGAAAAGGGGAAAAGGTGAATTGGTATCTTTATACAATAGCTACTAAAGATAGAAATAAAATTATGAAAAAACTGAACTTGAAAGGAATAGGTGCCACGGCCTACTATCCAATCCCCGTACACAAAACGCCATTTTATAATAACAAAACAAGACTACCTGTTACCGAATGGGCAGCTTCGCGTGTTCTTAGCTTACCAGTACACCCACTTGTAAGCAAACAGAATCTCTATCAAATTGCACGGATATTAAAACAAGTTGTTAAGAGATGAACTTAGGAAACATAGCTGGCGAAATATGCAAAGTACTTTTCCCAATTGATGAAGAAATATTTTTTGGAAATCCTAATTCCTCAGTTGCGGTATGTACTCTATCTAGTTTAAAACTACTAAAAGAGATTGCAGATTCCACCCTCATGTCAAAAATTGTTGTGGTAGGAAGATTACTTTCTGAGAACAAAGGAATTGATGCACTAGTTAAATACGTAATAGCAAACAAAAACATAAAGACAATTTTCATTTGTGGAAAAGATACTCCTGGGCATAGATCAGGCCATTCGTTCCTTAATCTCTATAAAAATGGAGTATACTCTGATGGAAGAATAATTGGTTCGTCTAGTCCCGATCCTGTATTGACACTAACACAATCACAAATTGATAATTTTCAGAAACAAGTACAACTAGTTGACAAAATAGGTGAAACAAGCATATCAGAAATCAAACTTTCAATTGATTCTATAATACAGATCTAGTAGCCATTTTTCTGTCTTTCTTGATTAATCTTATTTTTCTTTTGATACTCTTTTAAAATATCATCGGGCGTCATATTCAATTCAAGAGATGCTTGAATAACGAAATGCCATATGTCAATAAGCTCCTCACGAGCAGCCTCTTTGTCAAATGCGATTGGTTTTTTCCACCATTTCCAATTTGTTGTACGCTGCAGTTCTACAGCTTCATGTATTATTGCTGTACAGAGAGCAGATATTTTTCCTTCAACATCTTTTGGATATCTGTCAAGATTCATCATTCTCTCAAGATTCTTTTGCAGCTTGAAGATTGATTCTAGTCTGTCTTCCATGGGTTTGATTTTGATTTGATATCTATAACCTTTGTTAGAAGCGAACCATACTCTTGTATTGCCTAAACCTTTTTTGGATCTGGGATTTTTTCAGTTTAGTTATACCATCCACACCATATTTTTCTACTGCAAACGATCCCATTATGTTTCCATATACAGCAGCTTCTCGAATAATTGAGATTTTTGTACTGTTCTTACTTGCCAGATAACCAATCATACCTCCAGCAAACGAGTCTCCTGCGCCTGTTGGATCCACAATACTCTCCATAGAAAATGCAGGTGAAGGAAAAACTACATCTTCATAGAAAAGAAGCGAACCATGTTCGCCTTTCTTTATAATTACATATTTTGTACCCCACTCCATTATTTTTTTGGCACATTTTATCAAGTTCTGGGTCTTAGTCAGAAGCTTTGCCTCTTCATCGTTTATTACAACTGAATCCACACTTTGTATCATTTTTATGACATCATTTCTTTTTGTTGAGATCCAAAAATCGATTGTATCACACATAGAAGATTTGATCCTATCAAACTCGCCTATGATTTTCGTGTTCTGTACAGGATCATTATTTGCAAGATAAACAAATTCCGATTTCTTGTATTCTTCTGGAACTATTGGTTGAAAGTTTCCAAGAACATTAAGTTCTGTTTTGTTTGTTGTCCTGTGGCTTAATGTCTCGTCGTAACTTCCATCATATCTGAAAGTCTTTCCATTTTCACGAATAAGTCCCTTTAAATCAATAAATCTGTTTAAAATGCCGTAATAGCTTTTTGGAAAGTCCTGACCTATTACAGCTATTATTCTTGGTTTTGTAAAGTAACTTGCTGAAATTGCTGCAAAGGTAGCAGCGCCCCCAAGTGCATTTTTTAAAACCTTCGTGGGAGTTCTTATAGTATCTAGTGCTACTGAACCAAAAACAGTAAGCATGTTTTGCTGGTTTATTTACCGTGTATAAATTCTCTGGCTTCTTCTTGTGTTGGATAATATGTAAATGGAATATTAAGTGAAGTAAATAACAAATTGTATCTGCTTATTCCAACAAGTTTTAGTGACGGGGTATTTTCGCTTTTTTCATATTTATCAAGGATTGCATTATCAGCAAGGAATGGTGTCTGTACTACGATCTTATCCATGGCAGGTACAATAGTTGGATCTAATATCCCTGCACCAAGATTCTCGCCTTCAGCAGATATCAAAAAGTCTGTTTTTCCTACGTTCAGAATCATAAGTGATGGGTTTTCAAATTCTAGCTGTATTTGGTAAAGTGTACCCGCATCAGTCCTTTCCACTATCTCACTATTTTTCATAGATACATGAAGCTGTAGAACTGCAGCGTACTGGGAAAAAATAAACGCACCAACGACTCCAGCTATTATAATTGCTATTTTGGATTTTCTTTGCACATCATTCTAGAATGGCGTTCCTTTTTTAGTTCATTTAGGAAAAAAAACCAAATTCTATGTGTAAAAGTTTTGATCAATTTTCTAAGTTGCTTAGAGCTAGTAGGATAAATGAAAATACACAAATGAGTATATGAAATGGCCAAAATCAGGCTTAAATTCGGTCCAAATGAGATCGAGGTAGAATCAAAGGACTTCTACGTAGATAATCATAGTGTGGACGAAGTTATAGGCAACTTGTCTAGATTCGTGGCAGAGAATAAGACAGAAAACACTCATTCCTACGTACAAACCTATGAACCAAACACAAATTACCTAAACTCGCTTGAAGATGCTGAAATTCACGAACCAGAATTTACTCAACCAATATCAATACACGAAAGCCAGATTCGAAGTAAAATAAACATACTTGTACGAGATTCTTTTTTTGAACAACCACGAACAGTTTCAGAAGTCGTAGCGCAACTTTATGAATATGGGTGGGCTGCGAGACCTCTAGATGTATCAAAGGTATTAGCAAACATGGCTTTTTACAGAGAGATCCAAAAAGACTCACAAGAAAAACGTAGTTATTATTCTACGCCAAAGATTACGGTTTAAGCAGAGTAACCACAAATCTTACAGGAATCAAATACACCTCCCTCTAGGTGATCAAAATGCGCATTGCATTTTTTGCAAGTGTGGTGCATGTCAAAATACCCATCACTATCTATTTCCCCTACACGATTTGATTCCAGATCTATGCTTCCACATCTCATACAATGGCAACCACACTGCATAAAATCTGTTAATGTAATACTGCTAATAATCTAGCGGAAATTGAATTTGTTTCTAAACTGCAGAATAACAACTGCAGAAATTCCTATAACAAGGGGGACAACTAATGGGAACTCAGGTACTACTGTTGTACCTATGATACGTATTGTACCAGATGTATCAGGTCTGAATCCAAGCCAAACATGGGTGCCATTATTATAAAATTCCCTGTTGAAGGTTTGATTACTATTCAGATATACCTCATAGGGTTCCCACAAGAGATCTAGTGGAACAATCACAGTAACTAATTGATGCCCTTTAGCAACATCAAAGGTTATACTTTTTGTAGGCTGATTAAATTCAAACTGGTCTACATTTGTTAGAGTTCTAACTGCGACGGTGAATTTCTTGTTTTCCCATTCTACTTCTTTCAAAACCACTGGTTCATCAATAACATATTCCAGAGTCATATGACCCCCATGTTGTCGTATTCCCTTTTCTCCAATATACACAGCCCTATCATTAACCCATATCATATCAACAACCTTTGGAAAGTATATGTTCGTAATTTGTGTCTCATTATAGCTCCATGTCCAGACACCATTTTTTAAAGATAAAACATCAGTCAGATCATATCTTATGAAAATCATGTCATTTCCTGAAGGAGGTAATACTATAGCTATAGGTTGTTTCTCTAAAGTCAAGTATTGCACTTCATTACCGTCTTTGTCTGTTACTGAAAGGTTTTCCATCTTACCTTCATAGGCATCAATCTGTAGGGTTTTCTTACTTCCTTTAACTTCATGTACCACATGAGCTATACCGCCCTCATCTATTGTGATCTTAACAGTCTGTTCTGGTATATCTCCAATAGTTATTTCTTGAGCAAAAGCTTGTGACATAGACAAAAGCATCCCAGATATGATTACAATTGTAAGTAATTTACGCAATCAAATCACCTATTCTGATATTGTCACACGAATCATTTTTGCTTCTTGATGTGGACAATCATTTTTATCTCGTGGCAAGTTTACTATTTTATCTGCAACATTCATTCCTTCTATAACTTGACCAAAGACTGTATACTGTCTGTCCAAAAAAGTACTATCAGTAGTAACTATGAAAAATTGAGAACCAGCGCTGTTTGGATCCGTTGCACGTGCCATGGAAACTATGCCACGAAGATGTGATTTGGAATTAAACTCGGCCTTTATAGTATGACCAGGACCCCCCATACCCCATTTACTCTTGTCTGGTTTTTTGGTATTAGGATCACCACCCTGAATCATAAACCCTGGAATTACACGATGAAATAAAGTACCATCATAAAACGAGCCTTGTGCAAGCTTAACAAAATTTCTTACTGTTTCTGGGGCTAGGTTTGGTAAAAGCTCAAAGACTATTTTACCAAAATTAGTCTCAAGCACGGCCTTAGACATTCCCTGCAGCTACATAATTTAATCATAAGAGTCTTGCTCTTCTAGAATGCACTTTTTTCTAACCATTGAAAAACCTGCATAAATTGAATTAAACAATCTAATAATCTTAAAAATTCAGTCCAAAAAATCTAAAAGAGAGTTTTTAACCTTGAAGTCAGGCATAAGAAAACCAATGTACACAAAAGACCTTCGTGTCTAAAAATAAGATGTATAACACATGCAAGCCTCTGTAGTGCGTAAATATACAATAATATCTTTTCAGACGCTTATTAGCTGTTAAAACGAATAAACTAACTAAAATATTTTTTCGATTATTAAATATTGTATGATTCTACTGAAAACATAGTAACAGTCTTATATAGAAGATCTGAAAAATAAAAATCGTGAATCGCTCTACTCAAAGCACAAACATTAAAGAGGCAATCAACGCGCTGCTTGATAAAGGGTTTACAGATAAACAAGACATCTATTCAAAAGTAGTTGAGGATCTTGGTGTTCCAAGACCAACTGTAAGGCGAGTCGCGCGAGATTTACGAAATGAACTTTTACAAAAAATTCAGATTTTGCAATCCGAGGTTCCAAGACCTGGGTATTTTGGCAATAAAGATAATGGAAGCGTTACTGCCTAGCAAAATCTTTTCTTTTTATAATTTTGGTCTTCGCATGCGATAATTTTCATTACTATTTATATCTAGGCAGATTTCTGAAGTGAAATATGGGACACATTCCTACAGCTACAGTTGGTGCCCTTGCCGTAGTTCTTTCAGGGTTGTATTTTGTACTTCCTGAGACAATGCACTTTACCATGACGGTGTTCATTACATCTGCATGGTTTCTAGTTGCTATATGCTGGCTTGCACAAAAAAGTGCTGATTACATGCACAAACATGATTCAGGTCATGAAGTAAAAAAAAAGCTGACTGAACTTCCTAATCATACATCGCAAACGGTACCCATAAGCTCAGACGAACTACACAGAGCAAAGGATCAGCTTATGGCAGAACTAGAGGAACTACAAGACAGAGTAAAAATTAAGGACAATGAGATAGAGAACCTAAAGGCTGAGATTGACAATCTTAAAACTCTCATGCAAATAGAAGCTCTAAAGGCTGAGCTTGCTAATCTAAAGATGCTAGCAACCAAAGAAAACTCAAAACGTAAAACTAGGAAAAAATAATCTTATTTGCAATGTTCACAACAATGCCCTTCATGATTTTGTTTACAACTAGGGCAACTTACAGCTCCGCCAAAATGGCAATTACAATTACAACCATCATTTAGTTTATCTTTTATCATCAACTGATATGGACAAGTAATACGTCAGCTTAATATGTAACTTTTTCAAGAGAAATCACGTGAAATCTATTATAGGCTTAGGACTTGCTGCACTTACTGCGTTACTTGTCATGTTCCCTAATCCTACATCATCTGTATCCGAAGAATTTAATTTAGATCCAAAGCTTATTGCTGATGACCAATCAATTGTATTGGAAAAGAAGACCATACCAATGCATATAGCGGCAGACAACAAATTGCCATGGGGTTTTGTTGAAGGTAAGGTAGTAAATCCTGTAGAAGGATATCCTGTTATAATTCAGATATACCAAGATGGCAAACCAGTACACTTTGCACAAACTGATGTCAAAGAAGATGGTTCTTATGAATACAAATTTAGAGTTAGAAATGTGGATGGTGATCAAGTGATCAACATCTTCCAAGGAGATTATACTGTCAAAATCTTCAAGACAGTTTACGCTACACCTCACGCAAGTGTAGTTTAAGAAGCAAGCTCTAACGTCTCGTCAACAAGTTCACGCAGTCTAGTCATTGCATTTTCATCAACTATTTTGCCATTTTTGATCTGATCTGCAGTTACATGTACTGCTTTAGGATTTGTTAATACCCTGAAGTACGACATTAGTCCAGTAATCATATAGTGGACATTCGTGAAGCTCATACTTCCTGATGACATAATTGCAATTCCAGCTGTTTTGCCAGCAGTTTCTTTGTAATTGATGTACTCAAAGAGATTTTTCAAAGCAGAACTTAAAAGTGAATTGTAAATAGGAGAACCAACAAGCCAGACATCTGCCTCAGTAACATCTTTTGCTGCTTGTTTAGTGCTTTTGTTGTAGTTTTCTCCGGGCCCACGAAAACACTCTACTCCACTTGTTGATAAATCAATGAATTTTGTATCAGCATTTTTTGTCTTAGCATAGTTGTACAAATATTCCATCATGACTTGAGTATTAGCACCCTTTCTGGGACTACCAGAGATCACAACAACTTTCATTGTGACTTAATCAACTCATATTGTATTTAAACCAAGTAACCGGAAATACTAAGATCTACAACTTGAAATCAATCTAGAATAATTATGGTTGAATCGAAATATCCACGATTACTGCTTGTGACTTATTTTTTATATTGAATATTATTATGCAACAGCCTCAGGAATTGGCTTTTCAGGTTCTTTCTCTTTGAGCTCTTTTTGTCTTAGTTTTGTTAGATATTCTTCTACCATTGCATATTCTATTTCATTACACATATGATAATAGTAGAATCAAAAGTATAAAAGAAAATCTCTGTAACATGAAAAGATAGCGTCTTTTCATCAGTTAATCAAGGCGGGCTCGGAGGGCTTCGATCCCTCGACCTGTAACTTAGGAGGCTACCGCGCTATCCATGTTGCGCGTCGTTTAGACTCTGCGCCACGAGCCCAGCAAAAATCAAAACTAGTAACCATTTAAGCGTAATCAAGATTTGATACTATCATTTGGTGAATTTGACGCCAGCTTGGGTCATCCACTTTGTTCCATTTCTCATAATAAACAACATCCTTCAAATCAAGCCTTGGAAGCCACCCTGCAGTCTCAAGATCTGGTTTTTGCACAAACTCAGAGACATGACCAAGACACAAGTACGCAATAGGAACGACATGATCTGGGATATCAAGGAGTTTCTTAAGGTCATCATTAGAAAGAATACTAACCCAACCTAATCCAATTCCCTCCGTTCTTGCTGCAAGCCAAAGGTTTTGTATTGCACAACAAACACTGTAAATTCCCGTTTCAGGAATGCTAGTTCTTCCTATTACAAAAGGTCCAAACTTTGAAGGATCATAAGTCACACAAATGTTTACTGCAGAATCCAAAATCCCTTCTAGTCTTAAAGATAGATACTTTGATCTCTTGGGTTCTTCAACAAGATTTGAAGAGCGTTTTCTTTCAGAATCAAAAGAATCCTTGATTTTTTTT
>Ga0187894_10002042_pt1 | contig 24760 bp, 18 predicted proteins | sample GBC1701081metaG_FD_136650 | JGI IMG/M metagenome (GOLD analysis project Ga0187894, IMG submission 136650) | White microbial mat communities from a lava cave in the Kipuka Kanohina Cave System on the Island of Hawaii, USA - GBC170108-1 metaG ... | reverse complement strand
GGGTTTCATGGAGCTGCAGGCGGGCCAGGCACAGAACCGCTTCTTCAACGACCTGGAGGACTGGCTGGCGGCGCAGACCCGGCTCTCGGGCGGCACCTTGCAGGTCGACGGCGATCAGCCGCTACCGGCCTATGTCGAGGCGCTGCTGGAGCAGAGCGCCGAAAGTATCGACAAGCTGCAACGGACGCTGGCGCGCACCGAGGAGCAACGCAGCGTCGCCGGCGACTCGATGGCGCAGCTCGGCGAGCGCCTGGCGCTGCTCACCGACACGATCCACCAGCAGCAGGCCCAGATGGGGCGTCTGACCGAGAGCGGCATCGAGCTGCGCGAGGCCGTGGCGCGGATGGTCGAGCGCACGGCGCAGGCCGCCCAGGCACCGCCGGCGGAGGATCCCTCCCGCGCCCACCTTCGCAATCTCGAAGCCTACACGGCGCGGCTGCTGGAAGAGACCGTGCGCGGCCGCACGGCGCTGGCCGACGAGCTGCGCGGCGAGTTCAAGCTGTTGGCCCGCACCATCGCCGCCCGCAGCACCGGCGGCCAGGGATTGCCCCCGGCCGCGCCGGCACCGGTCGCGGCACCTCTCGCGCCACCGCCGGCCCCGACACCTGTCGCGCCCCCGACGGCACCGGCCGCCGCGCCCATGCAGACGGCGCGTCCGGCGCCACCACCCGCCGCGCCGTCGGCCCCACCGGTCGGGCCTGCGGGGCCGCGCCCCGGCGCGGTAGGCCCCGTCACCACGCGCCCGTCACCCGCTGCACCTGTCGTGCGTGGCGGCCGCGACCGCGCGGGAGACTGAGGCGTGGCAGCGATCGCTCGACGGCGTCGCGGGGGACAGGCCGACTATACCTGGCCCGGCTATGTCGATGCCCTGGCCAGCCTGCTGATGGTGCTGGTGTTCCTGCTCGCGTTCTACACCGTGGCCCAGTTCGCGCTCGGCACCGCCGTGAGCGAACGCGACACGGAGATCGGTCGGCTGAAGACCGACGTGTCGAGGCGCGACACCGCGATCGACAGGCTCAACAAGGACGTCAACGAGCGCGACCAGGCCATCGAGCGGCTCAATCGCCAGCTGGCGCAGCTCGGTGACCTGCTGAATATGGAGCGCGGCCGGGTCGGCGACCTCGATCGACAGGTCACCACGCTGACCGGCCGGTTGCGAGACGAGACGTCGGCGCGCGACAAGCTGACGGGCGACCTCACCGAGGCCCAGCGCCGCATCGAGGGCTTCACCACCGAACAGGACCGTCTCAACCGGCGCATCACCGAGCTGGGCACCGAGCGCGACACACTGTCAGGCAACCTCGCCGACGCCCAGCGCCGCATCGAGGGCTTCACCACCGAACAGGACCGCCTCAACCGGCGCATCGGCGAGTTGGACACCGCCCGTGACAAGCTGACGGGCGACCTCGCCGAGGCCCAGCGCCGCATCGAGGGTTTCACCACCGAGCAGGACCGCCTCAACCGGCGTGTCACCGAGTTGGGCACTGCCCGCGACAAGCTGACGGGCGACCTTGCCGAAGCCCAGCGCCGCATGGGGGGATTAACCGCCGACCAGGAACGTCTCAACCGGCGCATCGCCGAGCTGACCGCCGAGCGGGACAAGCTCGGCCGGCAGGCTGCCGACCTGGCCGCCGAGCGCGACAGGCTGGCGAGGCAGGCGGGCGGGCTGACCGGCGACAAGGCCAAGCTGGAGCGACAGGTCAGCGACCTGACTGCGGCGCAGGACAGGCTGGCGCGCGAGCTGGCCGCCGCCATGAGCGAGCGCGAGAAGCTGGCCGCCGAGCTGCTGGCGCTGACCGGTGATCGCGACAAGCTGGCGGCGCTGCTCAAGGCGGCCGAAGCCCAGGCCCTGGCGACCTCGGGCGATGCCCAGAAGGCAGCCGACGCCCTGCGCCGCGAGATCGACCGGCAGAAGCTGGAGCTGACCCGGATGGCGGCGTCCCTGGCCGCCGCCAACAACGAGAAGGGCAAGCTCTTTGACAAGCTGACCGAGGAGGAGAAGCTCTCCGCCGAATCAAAGGCTGCGCTGATACGGCTCACGGCCGAAATGAACGCCACGCGAGCCGAGCTGGCGCGGTTGAACGCGGCGCTCGAGGCCGCCGACGCCAAGGCCAAGGACCAGCAGACGCAGATCGTCGACCTCGGCCAGCGGCTCAACCGGGCGCTGGCCACCAAGGTCGAGGAACTGGCGCGCTACCGCTCGGAGTTCTTCGGCCGCATGCGCGAAGCCCTGCGCAACCAGCCCGGCATCAACGTCGTGGGCGACCGCTTCGTGTTCCAGTCGGAAGTGCTGTTCGACAAGGCTTCGGCGGTGCTGAAGCCCGAAGGCGTGGTGCGCATGACAGACCTGGTGCTGCGCCTGAAGGAGATCACGGCCTCGATTCCGCCCGACATCAACTGGGTGCTGCAGGTCGAGGGCCATACCGATACCGTGCCGATCACCACGGAGAAGTTTCCCTCGAACTGGGAGCTGTCGACCGCCCGGGCCATTGAGGTGGTGAAGTTCTTCGAGAGCCAGGGTTTCCCGGCGCAGCGTCTGGTGGCTGCCGGCCACGCCGCCAACGCGCCGCTCGACACCGGCACCGGCGAAGCCGCCCGCGCCCGCAACCGGCGCATCGAGATCAGGCTGACCAATCGGTAGGCCTGTCATCCCGAGCCAGGCGAGGGATCTTTCAGCGTCGGCGCAACCTGCACGACAGGCCGAGGAAGGATCCCGCGCTTCGCTCGGGATGACAGTTGGCGCGGATGGCTCAAGACTGCGCCATCTGCGAGTGCCCTGTCCTCTTGGTGGAGAAGGAAGGGCGGGCCGTGGGTAGAATTCCCCGCGCCCTTGCAATCATCGGACGAATACGGGAAACTTGCAGCCTGATTGTCGCCGGCCGCCGGGGGGACACGGGGCGTGGTCGAGGACATACGATCGGCATCGCAGCGATCACCCGCCCGAGCGGAGGCCGACGAGTCGACGACGCTGCGGGTCGGCACGCGGTTGCAGAAGTACGAGATCATCGAGGTCCTGGGCCAGGGCGGCTTCGGCATCACCTATCGTGCGCGCGACACGCAGCTCGACCGCGACGTGGCGATCAAGGAGTACCTGCCGACCGCGTTCGCCGTGCGACAGCCCGACTTCACCGTGCTGCCACGGTCGACCCGGGTGGCCGAGGATTTCCGGTGGGGCCGCGAGCGCTTCCTCGACGAAGCCAGGACCCTGGCGCGGCTGGAACACGCGGCCGGGATCGTCAACGTCCACGATTTCCTGGAGGCGAACGGCACCGCCTACATGGTGATGGCGCTGGTGCGCGGCGAGACGCTGGAAACCAGCCTGAAGCGCATGCAGCGGCTGCCGCAGCCGGCGATCGAGCGGATCCTCTTTCCCCTGCTCGACGGCCTGGAGCAGGTCCACGCGGCGGGCTTCCTGCATCGCGACATCAAGCCTGCGAACGTCCTGATCGACGGCCAGGGCCTGCCGACGCTGATCGATTTCGGCGCCTCGCGGATCGCCTTGCAGGGCCGCACCCAGGTGATGACCGCGGTCTATACGCCGGGCTATGCCGCGCTCGAGCAGATGACCGCCACCCGGCAGGGACCCGCGACGGACATCTACGCGCTGGCCGGCCTGCTCTATCACTGCATCCGCGGCACGCCGCCGCCCAGCGCCATCGAACGCGCGATCGAGGACAGGTTGATCCCGGCCATGGACGTGGGCCGTGGCCGCTACGCGCCGAGCCTGCTGGCGGCGATCGACGCCGGCCTGGCATTGAGAGCCCCCGATCGGCCACAGTCGATCGCCGAGTGGCGGCAGCTATTGTCGGGTGGACTGGCGCCGACGCGCACCGTGCCGAGCCGACCGCAAGCCGAGCGTGCCACGGTCACGATGCCCGAACCGGATGCGCGCAAGCCACGGGCATGGTGGCCATGGCTCACGCTGGGCGCCCTGATCCTGTGTCTGGCTGGAAGCGCGGCCTATTACGTCGCCACGCAACAGTCGGCCAGTCCTGACCGCCTTGCCTCCGAGCCGGATGACAAGGTGAGGGCCGCCGGGCTTGAGGAAAAAGCGCGTACCGAAGCGGCCGGCAGGAGGAAGGCCGACGAAGAGGCCCGAATCGCGGCGGAGAGGGATCGAGCCGCCGCCGATGAGGCCAAGCGGCGGGCCGAAGAGGCAGCGGCCGCCCAACGCCGGGCCGATGACGAGGCACGCGCCGCTGCCGAGCGGCAACGACGCGAGGAAGAGGCCCGCCTCGCAGCAGAGGCCCAGCGCCGTGCCGACGAGGAGGCGCGCGCCACCGCGGTACGGCAACGACGCGCCGAGGAAGACGCCCGCGCGGCGGCCGACGCCCAGCGCCGTGGCGATGAACTGGCGCAGGCCGAGGCGGAGGCGCGGCGGCGCATCGACGAGCAGGCGCGGAACATGCCGTCCGGGTCCGGGCCGAGCTTCGATTGCAGAAGGGCCGACCGGGCCGAGGCCTATCTCATCTGCGGCGACGACGCCCTGATGGCAGCGGACGGCGAGATGGGTGCGGCCTATCGCGCGCTGCGCAACCAGCTGCCCGAGCCGGAGCGCCAGCGGCTCGATGCCCAGCAGCGCGCCTGGCTTGTCGAGCGCAGCCGGACGTGCGGGATCACGGGGACCACCGCATTGACGCCAGGCAACCGGCCAGGGTTCGTCCAGTGCTTCCTGGCATCGACGCGTGAACGCGCGAGCGCGTTGCGGGCCGCCTCATCGCGCGAAGGGTTCACGTCTCCCGCGCCGACGGACAGTGTGCCGCCGGGCAGGGTCGCCAACGCCGACGCCGCACGCGCTGCGCTGGCGCTCGGCAACCAGTTGCTGGGCCAGCGGCAATGGGCCAAAGCCATCGTCGAGTACAACCGCTCGATCGCCCTGGACGGCACATCCAAGTTCGCCTTCCTCAACCGTGGCGCGGCGCGCCATGCGCTTGGCTACCACGCGCTCGCGATCGAGGACTACTCGGCCGCGATCCGGCGCGATGGTCGGTACGCGGAGGCGCTGTACGCGCGCGGGCTGGCGTATCGGAAGGTCGGACTGACGGCCCAGGCCCAGTCGGATTTCCAGGCGGCCCTCAGCATCGCGCCATCCATCGATCGGGCGTTCACCGACCCGATCTGGCGCTAGAGCACGTCCGGCCCGGGCGGAGTCACGTTGGAGATAGTCACGCTGCGGCGACGTCTGTGAAGCGCTTCATATCCGGTGGGCCTCCCAATGAAGTAGTCGGGTCCGAGAGGCATTGATCCCGGTCCGGATCGGTGCGTTGGAGGACACCGCCATGAATCGCCGTTCGTTCGTGATTTCCGCCACCTCGCTGGTGCTGCTGCCGTCGGCGAGCCGCGCCGCCGATACCGTCGGCGGGCGCTTTGTCGGCAACGGGACCGAGGCGCGGCTGGGTTTCGCCAGTGCCTACCGGCGCGAGGGCCTGACGAGCAAGGATGCCGTCGTCGTCGTAATGACTGAGAAAAGTCATGCGGGCCTCAAGAACCCGGACGCCGACAGCCTCTCCGGCAAGTTCGGCAGCGCGCTGGTCATCTCGCTCGACCGCCCCGGGGGCCTGATGTTCCGCTGCCACGTGATCCACCGGGCGATGACACGGAAGGCGATGGTGCTGGGTGTGGTGAGGGCCGAAGGCGTGAGCTTCGACGGCAACCGCGTCAAGGCCCGCTTCACCACGAACGGAACCGCCAGGCTGCTGGACGAGCCTTTCGAGGTCGACATCCAGGTCGACGCCGGCATCCGGCCGAAGCTCGCTTAGAACGCATCCCGCTCGTAGACGATCAACGCTGTCATCCCGAGCGCAGCGATTCATGTCCGGGTGCGCATGGGCGTCTTTCAGCACACCACCTTGGACAACGAGCCGGCGCCAAAAGGACTGTGGCGACTCTTTCGGCCGACGTGGCTCGTGAGGCGAATTGGTCTCCGTGGAAGGTCAGGCTAGCCATCACCGCGATGAAGTCGCCGCCAGTGCGCAGGCGGCACGCCCGCGATACGGCCAAAGATCCGCGTAAAGTGACTCTGATCAGCGAAGCCACAGGCCTGGGCAATCGCGCCGAGGCTCACGTCTCCATCGCGCAGCATTTCCCTTGCGCGTTCCACGCGGCGCTGCTGGAGCCAAGCCTGCGGCGAGAGGCCGGTAGAGATCTTGAATGCGCGCGAGAAATGGCTGGCGGAAAGCCTGCACTCCTGCGCGAGCTCCGACAACGACGCCTCCTTGACCAGCTTTGCGGAGAGCAACTCTGTGGCCCGCCGTTGTTGCCACGGCGCCAAGCCTCCGGTCCGCCGCGGCCGCTTCAGCTTCATACCGCCATAGGCGATCGCCAAGTGGGCAGCCAACGCATGCATGAGATGGGAGGTGAGCAATGGCCCGGCGTCGCACCGCAGAAGCGCCTGGCAAGCTGCGGCGTGGAGGTGATTCACCACTGGATCACGGGTCGACCATCGACTTGGCTCTCGCAGCGACGTTATGCGCGTGGCGCCCAAATCCTCCGCCAGCGCGTCCAACGCCGCCATCGTCAGCCGCAGGTCCACTACCTCGAAACGCGCGGGCATGCGAGCCGTCTGCGTCATCCGGAGATCGACAAAATACAGCGTGGAAGGCGCCAAAGCGGGTACGCGCGTGTGCTTGCCTTCTGCCCACACGTCCTTCCCGGGCAACGGCTGCACGTGATGCACGAGCATGAAGCCCTCGGCCGGTTCCGCGTAGATGAGGCGCTCGCCGCCAAGATCGGTGTCCGTTACGTGGGCGAGCCGCACATCGGCCCCACCGATTTGACCGAGCAGGACACGTGGCGCAGCCGTGAAGACTTCGAACGGTTCGAATGACGCCATCCAGCGCTCTCCCGAAACTAGGGCGTGTATGGAGATAGGCACCCGAAGCCTCTGCGCAAGCCGGATCTGCCGCGACACGGACGGGCGCCCTTGTGCGCGGGGGAGCGCCGCACCCATGACGCCTGCCAACCCGCGCGGGGTGCGATCGACTGCGCAAATCACACAAAACGCGCCGCGTTCGATCAAGAGGGGGTTGGCGGCCCACCCCACTTTACGTGTCGAGGCGAACGGCGCCTCCAGCACGAGGATGTGATCCATGACCGTACCGGGTCATGACCGATGACCGTCTCCGCCAGGGGAGCGGGCGAATCTGCGATGAAAGGACGAGAGCATGGGCACTGGACGTCGCGTTGCGCTGATCACGGGCGCATCACAGGGGATCGGCTTGGGCCTCGTACGGGGCTTCCTCGATCGCGGCTACGACGTCGTGGCGAATTCCCGCAGCCTGAATCCTGCTGTCTGCCCGGGCGCGATTGCAGTGGCCGGGGACATTGCCGACCCCGTGACGGCGGAGCGCATGGCTCATATCGCCCTGGAAACCTTCGGCCGCGTGGATACGGTGGTCAACAACGCGGGCGCCTTTCTTTCGAAGCGCTTCACCGACTACTCGATTGACGACTTTCTGAGGATCGTGAACGTAAATCTCTCGGGCTTCTTTCATCTCTCGCGGCACGCTGCGCGGGCAATGCTGGAGCAGGGGCACGGTCACATCGTCACCATAACGGCGAGCATCGCCGATCAGCCGCTGGCGGCGGTCCCATCCACGTTGGCTGCCATCACCAAGGGCGGCCTGAACGCCGTGACTCGCGCCCTGGCAATCGAGTATGCCGGCAAGGGCATACGGGTAAATGCCGTGGCGCCGGGGATCGTCGACACGCCGATGCATCCCGCAGCGGCGCACCATGCGCTTGCGGGGTTGCAGCCGATCGGGCGGATGGGCGTGGTGTCGGATGTGGTCGAGGCGGTCCTCTACCTGGAAATGGCGACCTTCGTGACCGGAGAAGTTCTGCACGTCGACGGTGGAGCGAATGCCGGCCGATAGGCACCGCAAAAGCGGGGCGTCCCCAACTGGCAAGGAGAATGGACATGATCGAACGCACCGGTGGATGCCTTTGCGGTCGGCTGAGGTACGTGGCGTCCGGCGAGCCGGTCTCTGTCGGCTTGTGCCACTGCAAGGACTGTCAGAAGCAGACCGCATCGGCATTCGCGCCGATCGCGATCTTTCCAGGCGACGCAGTGAAATTGCGAGGCGAGGCCCATACCTACACGACGACGGGAGAAAGCGGCGGGAAGGTGCATCGCTTTTTCTGCCCCATTTGTGGTTCGGGGATCATGAGCATGGCGGAAGGTCTCCCTGGCACCATCATCCTGAAAGGCGGCAGCTTCGACGAAACAAACTGGTTCCGCCCGGCTTTCAATATATTCGTTCACTCGAAGCAGGACTGGCTCGACATCCACCGCACGGGCAAGGAATTCCAGCGCGGCTTCCCACGCTGAACTTCGATATTCGCTTGCTGGCCGAGGAAATGAACGGAGCGAGTGACTAGCCATCAATCCTGACGGTCCCAGCGCCTAACGACAACATCCAACTTCCGGCTGAACAGGCACTGGTTCTGCTTCGCGCCGCTCTCCGGACCCTGGGCCGACCGAAACCCGCAGGCTCGGCGACGTTGCGACACCTTCATCTGCGATCGATACGTGTCGAGCCTGCGTTCACTCTTGCACCGGCTGGCGGCACGGCGATGAACACGCGGGGTGGTCTCCAACTCACCCGGCGCGTGCCTCCCGGGCCACCGCTATCGCGACCGCCGCCAACGCGGCCGCCGCTGTTCAATGGATGCGACTCCTGCTCGACCGTAGTGGACGAAATGTTCCATGTCGTGCGGGTTGACGCCGATATCACGCAGCAGGGTGCCGTCCATCCGGCGCAGCTCATCCATCTGACGACGAGTTTCCGCGCCACGGCCAAGGGCTCGCCGTCTTCTCAGGATCCACTCGATGACGCGGGGCCAGATCGGCCTTGATCGCCGCGATGCTTCAATTCGGATGTCATGAGCCGAGCACGGTCTCCGGGGCAGGTGCGCTTCCATTCGATTTCTCCGACGCGACTGAAGAGATGCATGCCGAATCAGCGGCAGACAGCTTCAGCCATGTAGTCGGAGGCGACGGTGCTTTATTGATGTATCAGGTTGTATAGTGATCGTTTATGCTCTTTTCTGGAGACCGTTGAGGCCAGACGATCGGGGCCCTGCCCTGTGGCGTCGAGCGTACCACACGGCGGCGATGGTTGAGGCCCGATCCGCCGGTCCAAGCCACACCCGGCAAACCTGATCCCGGGTTATGGGCGGGAAGCCACCAGCGGGCATCACCGAGGCGCAATCGAATCGCTGGCGCACGGAGGGTGACGCAAGGGCGAGCCGTGGTAGCCCGTCGCCGGATCTCCACACCTACAGGCTAGCGTCGCGTTCCCGCCGGCCGTTCGCCGCCGGCGAGCGGCACGCGCAGGCGTTCGACGATCGCGTCGGGCGTCTCGGCCACGATCACGAGTCCCGCCAGCCGGCCGGCGATCCCCTCGGCCGCGCCGCTGTCGCGCATCTCCGTGGCGATTCGCTCGGCGGTCCTAGCCACGGATTCGTCGGCCGTATCGAACAGGCCGACCGTCAGGTGCGGTTCGAAGCGGATCGCCGGTTCGCCGTACCGGTCGAGCGGCCCGTCGTGCAGCGCGCGATGCAGCTCGATCATCGCCAGGTGGCCGCGATGCGGCACCAGCGTGACGTAGGCGCGGCCCGATGCCGGATCGGCGATCGGCGTCACCCGGCGCAGCGTGAAGGCGATCGGCGCCGTCGCGGCCGCGACGTTGCAGACCTGCGCGACGAGCGCGCTTTCAGCCTCTTCCGGCAGGGCGAACGCAAACGTGAAATGCGGGCCGATGCGGCCGGCCTGGGTCGGGTGATAGCGCGCCCGCAAGCCGGCCAGCAGCTTTGAGTCCGACTCGGCCAGCTCGGGAAAGGCGACGACGTAGAGGCGCTCGGTCATGATCCGCAATGTCCCGACACGACGCACAATGGCCCGGCCGGACCGCGCGTACCAGGCAGGCGGCTGCAAGCAGCCACCGACCCGCCGCGCATCTTCGTTGCCCGACCGCCGCATATGAGCGCGCCGGGATCCTTCGCTGCGCTCAGGACTGGGGCGCGCGGCCCCGTCCTGGCGCCTTGTCCCTCAGCCGTAGCTCTTCGCCATCCCCGCCGACGGATCGATCGCCGCGCCATAGGGCGGGAACGGATAGCGCAGGCCGTTCTTCGACAGGTGGCCGATGCCCTCGACGGCGCGCAGGTACTCGTCGGGCGGGCAGGCCATCAGCAGCTCGTCGTCGGCCACGCCGCCGTAGCGGCGCTCGGCATAGCACGGCAGCGACAGGGAGGTCTGGCGCGTCGACAGCGCACGGCCCCATGAATCGGCGCAGGCGCTCTCGCCGGTCACGGTGAAGTCATAGCGGCGGTAGCGGTGGAACTGCAGGCCGTTGATGAACAGGATCATCTGGCCGGGCGTGCCGTAGAACAGGCAGATGTCGGGCGGGTCCAGCCGCGCGGCACGCAGTGGCGCGGCGACCAGGCCGTTGTACTTGCCGTGCGGCACCCGCGGCATGGTCGCCTGGTGCATCCGCGCCGCTTCCTTGTTGCCGAACCAGACGCCGTTCATGTGGTCGCCGGAGAGGAAGCCTTCGCCGGGATCGTTGAAGCCGACGACGCCGCCGCAATTGCCGCCGCGCGTATTGTCGACGGTGATGCCGAGCGTGAAGCCGGACCAGCGCGACTGCGTCACCATCTGGCACATCGTGAAGCGGTGGCCCTCGCTGGGCCGGCGCAGGCCCGGGATCTTCTCCATCTCGTCCGGGTCCTCGAACAGCTTCATGCCGATGGGCAGGGTGCGGATGCGCAGCAACTCGTGCAGCTTGGCCGTCGCCTCGACCAGCATCGCCGCCGTGATCTCCTGCGGCGCTGTCCACGGCTTGACCTTGTAGCCCGGCGGCAGGTCGGGCGCGGTGGCGTGCGGCGTGGACATGGCTTCCTCCGTGTCGAATCGATCTGCCTATTGTAGTGGCATCGCTGGGGGCGCGTCACTGGAGTGACGCGCCCCCAGCTTCAGGTCAAATTCAGGCCTCCATCCGCGATGACGATCTCGCCGGTGACGTAGTCGTTGGCGACCAGCGCGGCGACGAGGTCGGCGATGTCGTCCGGCCGGGCGGGACGCTTCATCGGCGACCGGGTGTTCCACAGCTCGTAGGCAGTTTCCCAGCCCGTGCTCATCGGCGTGTCGACCAGACCAGGGGCCACGGCGTTGACGCGGATCGCCGGTCCCAGCGTCAGCGCCAGCAGCTTCGTGGCGTGATGCAGCGCCGCCTTGCTGGCGGCATAGGGGATCGAGCCGCCCTTGGGCCGCACGGCGGCATGCGTGCCGATGTTGATCACGCAGGCCGGCCGCCCTCTCTCGGCCGATGCGCGCAATGCAGCCTCGGCCTCGGCCACCAGCACCCACGGCGCGATGACGTTGACCTCCATCATGCGCCGCCACACCGCGGGTGTCGCGGCCTTGAGGTCGGCGTGCGGGATACGCACGGTCTCGCCGGCATTGTTGACCAGCACATCGAGCCGGCCGTGCCGCGCCAGCAGCTCGGCCACCAGACGCCGTGCCTGCGCCTCGTCGGCGAGGTCGGCGGCGATGTAGTCGGCCGCGCCGATGTCGGCGAGGACCGCCTCGGCTTCGTCGCGGGCACGCCGCCCGTGAGCCACGACGGCATGGCCGTCGCGGGCCAGCCGCCGCGCGATGGCCGCACCGATGCCGGAGGTCGAGCCCGTGACCAGCGCGATGCGACGATCACCCGGCATTGGCATGCGCGGTCGTCGGCAACGGACTCAACAGCGCGGTCGAGCTGGCGGTGGCGATCAACTTGCCGGCCATGTCATGCAGCTCGGCCTCGAGGAAGGCGATGGTGCGGCCCCAGCGCTGGATCCAGCCCTTGGCCAGGTAGGTGCCGGGATGCGCCGGCGCCAGGAAGCTGACCTTGATCTCCAGGCTCGGCACCGCCAGCGTGAACCCGGAGCGCGCGACGCAGGCGTGCGCCATGGCCGTGTCGAGCCAGCCGGTCACGAAACCGCCCTGCACGATGCCGCCCTTCGGGCTCCACTCGATCGAATGGCAGTGGTCGCGCGTCGCCGTACAACGCAGCGTGACCTTGCCCGCCGCCGCATCGACGTCGAGAACTTCGGTGCCGAGCGTCGCGTTGGCCGGTTGGCGATGGGCGTTGAAGCGCTGGAGAATCTCCTGGTCGGTCATCCTGTCGGTCCGTGCTGGCAATGCCTTGCCGTAGCACGAAATGGCGCGGCTCTGGCAAACAACATGCTGAATCCGGACCCGAGCCCACTGCGCGGGTCTAAGTATCCCCTGAGGCGAAGGCTCCGGAATTAGCCGTGGACTTCCGAACACAGAATGTGATCACATGTATCCCTGCGAGACGTTGGAGCACCCGAATGCCGCAATGGCCAGACCCGGATACCCGGTCGCGGCACCTCTATGACCGCGCGCTGAAGGTCTTTCCCGGCGGCATCACACGGGTTGCGCCGTGGCAGCCGCCCTACCCGGTCTACGCCCGGAGCTGTCAGGGCGCCTGGGTCACCGATGTCGACGGCAACCGCATCTTCGACCTCGTCAACAATTTTGCGTCGCTGATTCATGGCCACGCCCATCCGGCGATCGCCGAAGCCGTGACGGCCCAGCTGGCGCACGGCACCGCCTGCACGATGCCGACCGAACACGAGGTGGCGCTGGCCGAATTGCTGTGCGAGCGGGTGCCGTCGTTCGACAAGATTCGCTTCTGCAACTCCGGCACGGAAGCGGTCATGATGGCCATCAAGGCGGCGCGCGCCCATACGGGCCGGCCAGCGCTGGCCAAGGTCGAGGGCGCCTACCATGGAACCTACGATCACGTCGAAGTCAGCCTCGATTCCAGGCCGGAGAACTGGGGCAACGACCCGCATCCCGTCGCCTATGTTGCCGGCACGCCGCAGTCTGTGCTCGACGACACGGTGGTATTGCCGTTCAACCAGCCCGAGGCGGCGTCGCGCATCATCCGTGACCAGGGGTCCCGCCTGGCCGCGGTGTTGATCGACCTGATGCCGATCTACACCGGCTGCGTGCCGGCCAGCCGCGCGTTTCTCACCGCCATCACCGATGCGGCGCGCGCCGTGGGCGCCGTCGTCATCCTGGACGAGGTAGTCTCGTTCCGCTTCGGCTATCGCGGCGGCCAGGGCGCCTTCGGCATCGAGCCCGACCTGACGACCCTGGCCAAGATCATCGGCGGCGGCTTCCCGGTCGGTGCCGTCGCCGGCAAGGGCAACGTCATGGCCGTGTTCGATCACCGCCGCGGCAAGCCACCCGTTGCCTCGAGCGGCACCTTCACGGCCAATATGATGACGATGACGGCCGGCCGGGTCGGCATGGAGCTGATGACCGAACAGGCGTTCGACCGCCTGAACGAGCTGGGCGAGCAGACCCGCAACGGGCTGGCGCAAGCGATGCGGCGCAGCGGTTACCCCGGCCAAATCACGGGCTACGGCTCGATCTTCAAGATCCATACCCACGACCGGCCGGTGAACGACTACCGCAGTGCCTGGTCGACGGCGGAAGAGAACGCCGACCTGGAAACGCTGCAACGTGGCCTGCTGCAGCGCGGGTTTCTCATCAGCACCAAGGGCAACGGATTCCTCTCAACAGCCATGACGGCGGCGCAGCTGGACGGCTTCGTCGCTGCCGTGGAGGCGGAATTGTCGAGCCTGCGCGCCGCCCGGCGCACGGCGGCCTGATGGCCGATCCGCCGGGGGCGCGGCGCATTCCCGTGCACAGTTTGTGATCACATACCCCACTGTCCCGGCACGATCCTTGCACCCCTTTTGCCCTGAAGAACGTCACGAACGGCGAGGGTAGAGGCGCAGCATGGGCTTCAGGATCTCGGTCGACACGGGCGGCACCTTCACCGACATCGTGGTGATGGACGAGGCCGGACGGCAGACAATCGGCAAGGCGCTGACGACCAAGGAGCGCATCTTCGTCGGCATGCGCGAGGCGATCGATGACGCGGCGCGCGAGCTCGACATGACGACGGCCGAACTGCTGGCGCAGGCGGACCTGCTGATCTACGGCACGACCCGCGCCACCAACGCCATCGTCACGCGCACCGTCGCGAAGACGGCCTTCCTGACCACGATGGGATTCCCCGATACGCTGGTGCTGAAGGAAGGCGGCAAGATAAACCCGCACGATTTTACGCAGGACTATCCCGAGCCCTACATCCCGCGCCGGTACACGTTCGAGATCGAGGAGCGCATGAGCGCCGAGGGCACCGTGTCGGTGCCCTTCAACGAAGCGCAGGCGCGCGCCGTGGTGGAGACATTGAAAGCGCGCGGCTTCGAGGCGGTCGCGGTCTGCTTCCTGTGGTCGATCGCCAATCCCGAGCACGAGCTGCGCATCGGCGAGCTGATCACCGAGATACTGCCGGGCGTGCCCTTCACGCTGTCGCACAAGCTCGTGCCGATCGTGCGCGAGTACCGCCGCGCCTCGGCCACCGCGATCGACGCCTCGTTGAAGCCGCTGATGCAGGACCACTTGCGCGGCCTGGAAACCGACCTGCGGGCGGCTGGTTACAAGAACGACATCCTGGTGTCGACCAGCGTCGGCGGCGTCATGCTGGTCGACGAACTGGTCGACGCCCCGATCCACACGACGAAATCGGGCCCGGCGATGGCGCCGATCGCCGCGCTGACTTACTCGACCATCGAGAGTCTGGGCGACAACGTCATCGTCTGCGACACCGGCGGCACCACTTTCGACGTCGGCCTGGTGCGCGACGGCCGCCTGACCTACAGCCGCGACACCTGGCTGGGTGGCCAGTGGACGGGACATCTGCTGGGCATCTCCTCCGTCGACGTGCGCTCGATCGGCGCCGGCGGCGGCTCGATTGCCTGGATCGACGAGGGCGGCCTGATGCGCGTCGGCCCGCAATCGGCCGGCGCCGATCCGGGCCCGGCGTGCTATGGCCGCGGCGGTACCAAGCCAACGGTATCGGACGCCGCTTGCGTCCTGGGCTATTTCGACCCCGCCTTCTTCCTGGGTGGCCGCATGAAGCTTGACGTTCCGGCGGCGCGGCAAGCGATCGGCACGGTGGCGGAGCGCATCGGCCGCTCGACCGAGGAGACGGCCTGGAACATCCTCAATCTCGCCACCGAGCTGATGATCAAGGCGATCCAGGAGATCACCATCGCGGAGGGCGTCAATCCACGCGAAAGCACGATCGTCGCCGGGGGTGGCGCGGCCGGCATCAACATCCTGCCCATCGCCCAAGAACTGGGCTGCGAACGGCTGGTGCTGCCCAAGGTGGCGGCGGCATTATCGGCGTCGGGCATGCAGTTCGCCGACATCGTCAAGGAGGAAACCGCCAGCCTGGTGACGACCTCCAAGCGTTTCAACATCGATGGCGTCAACCGCGTGCTGACCGCGCTCGAGGGCAAGTTGCGCCACTTCCTGACGACGTTGGGACCGCGGGCGCAGGCCGCCCACAGCATCGAATTCCTGGCAGAAGCGCGCTACCTGGCCCAGGTCTGGGAGCTGGAGACGCCGCTGGCCTTCCCGCGCTTCCACGGCCAGGCCGACGTCGACGCGCTGGTCGAAAGCTTCCACAAGGTACACGAACGCGTCTTCGCCATGCGCGACGAGGGCAGCCCGGTCGAGTGCGTCAACTGGAAGGCCCGCCTGGTCGTCAAGTTGGCGCCGGAAGTCAAGGCCGAGCCCGCCATTGCGGCGATCGCCGCGCCGCCGGCGTCGACGACGCGCCCCTGCTACTTCGGCGGCACCACGCCGGTGGATACGCCGATCTACAAATCAAGCGACCTGCGGCCGGGTTTCAAGGTCGTCGGCCCCGCCATCGTCGAGGAGCCGACCACCACGCTGGTGGTTTTCCCGCAGACCTCGACGACCGTATCGAGCGTCGGCAACTACATCTTCGGAATCGGCTGATCCTCCCGTCAAAGGAGCACCGCCCATGACGCAACTCCAGGCCTCCTCCACCATCGATCCCGTTCTGACCGCGGTCATCGCCAACCGCATCGACGGCGTCGTGCGCGAGATGACCAACACGCTGCTGCGGGCCGGCCGATCGGCGGTCATTAACAGCGCCCGCGACTTCTCCTGCGCCATCGCGACCGGCGACAACCAGCTGCTGGCCTGCGCCGAAGGTCTGCCGATCCACATCTTCGGCGTCCACAACCAGGCGCGCGCCATGAAGGAGTTCCACCCCGACCTCGCCGAGGGCGACGCCTTCCTGCACAACGACCCGTATTCGGGCAACACGCATCCCGCCGACCACTGCTTCCTGGTGCCGGTGTTCTTCGAGGGGGAGCACCTGTTCACGGCGGCCGCCAAGGCGCACCAGGCCGATATCGGCAACTCGATTCCCACCACCTATCACGCCGCCGCCAAGGATGTGTACGAGGAGGGTTCGCTGATCTTCCCGGCGGTGCGCATCCAGCGCAACTACCAGATGATCGACGATGTTGTGCGCATGTGCCGCAGCCGCATCCGCGTGCAGAGCCAGTGGTACGGCGACTTCCTCGCCGGCATCGGCGCGGCGCGCGTGGCCGAGCGGCGGCTGAAGGAGCTGTGCACCAAGTACGGCAAGGAGACCATCAAGACTTTCATCCGCGACTGGCTTGACTACTCCGAGCAACGCATGATTCACGGCATCCGCAAGCTGCCGAAGGCCAAGCTGGTCAATACCGGGCGTCATGACCCGTTCGAGCCGCTGCTGCCGGAGGGCATCCCGCTGAAGGTCGAGATCGAAATCGATCCGCAGATCGCGATGATCATCATCGACCTGCGTGACAACATCGACAACATCGATTGCGGCTTCAACGAAAGCGAGGCCTGCACCGTGTCGTCGGTCATGGCCGGCGTGTTCAACTCGCTGGACCCGGACATCCCGCGCAACTCCGGCTCGTTCCGGCGCGTCAACCTGCTGATGCGCGACGGTGCCGTCGTCGGCCGGCCCAAGTTCCCGCACAGCTGCTCGGTCGCCACCACCAACGTGGCCGACCGTCTGGTCAATTGCACCGGCGCCGCTTTCGCGCAGCTGGGTGACGGCTATGGCCTGGCCGAGGGCGGCATCGGCATGGGCGTGGCGTACGCGGTGGTGTCCGGCAAAGACCACCGCTACGACGACAGCCCCTACGTCAACCAGCTGATCATCGCCAACAATGGCGGGCCGGCCAGCGCCAAGGCCGATGGCTGGCTGACGTACGGGCTGCCCGTCGTCGGCGGCCTGATGTACCGCGACTCCGTCGAGATCGATGAATTGAAGCACCCGATGGAGTTCAAGCACATGCGATTGATGCCGGGCTCGGGCGGTGCGGGGCGGTTCCGTGGCGCGCCGGGCTGCGACATCGCCTTCGGGCCCAAGGAGCATCCGGTCACAGTGATCTATCCCTGCGACGGCCAGCATTTCCCGCCGAAGGGCGTGCGCGGCGGCGCCGACGGCAAATGCGCCGAAGGCTGGCATATCAGTGCCAACGGGCTGGAAACCAAGCTGCCCAACGTGACACAGATCGACATCAAGAAGGGCGAGCTGATCCGCGGGCTGGACGCTTCAGGTGCCGGCTACGGCGATCCGTTGCAGCGCGACCCCCGGCGCGTGCTGCATGACGTGCTGGAGCGCTGGGAAACCGCGGAGCGGGCCCGCGATGTCTATGGCGTCGCCTTCAGCGGCTCGATCGACGACGAGTCGCTGGCCGTCGATGTGGCGGCCACGGCGGCCCTGCGAGCCGGGCGGACGGCGGGTCCGGCGACGGCCTGATGACGCTTCCGGCGGCTGGGCCGGCGATCGATCCGGTGGTGACGGCGGTCATCGCCAACAGGATCGACGGCATCGTGCGTGAGATGACCAACACGCTGCTGCGCGCCGCCCGCTCGGCGGTGATCAGCAGTGCCCGCGACTTCTCCTGCGGCATCTGCACGGGCGACAACCGGCTGCTGGCGTGTGTCGAAGGGCTGCCGATCCACATCTTCGGCGTCCATGAACAGGCGCGCGCGATGACGGCGGCGCACCCGGTGCTGGCCGAGGGCGACGCCTTCCTGCACAACGATCCCTATACCGGCAACACGCATCCGGCCGACCACACGTTCCTGGTGCCGGTCTTCATCGACGGCAAACACCTCTTCACCGCCGTCGCCAAGGCGCACCAGGCCGACATCGGCAACTCGATTCCCAGCACCTATCACGCCGGCGCCCGGGATGTGTACGAGGAAGGTGCGCTGATCTTCCCGGCAGTGCGCATCCAGCGCGACTATCGCATGGTCGACGACATCGTGCGCATGGGACGCAGCCGCATCCGCGTCGCGGACCAGTGGTACGGGGACTTCCTCGCCGGGCTCGGCGCCGCGCGCATCGGCGAGCGCCGCCTCAAGGAGCTTTGTGCCAAGTTCGGCACGGCGACGATCAAGCGCTTCGTTGCGGACTGGCTTGATTATTCCGAGCAGCGCATGATCGCCGCGCTGCGGCGTCTGCCCCCGGCACGGCTCGCCAATCACGGGCGGCATGATCCGTTCGAACCCATGTTGCCGGACGGCATCCCCATCCATGTCGACATCGCGATCGATCCGCGCGCGGCGCGCGTCACGGTCGACCTGCGCGGCAATCCCGACAATGTCGAAGCCGGCCTCAATCTCAGCGAGGCCTGCACGGTCTCGGCCGTGTTGACCGGCGTGTTCAATTCGCTCGATCCCGATATCCCCAAGAATTCCGGCTCCTTCCGCCGGGTCGACGTCCTCATGCGCGAGGGATCAGTGGTCGGCCGGCCGCGATTTCCGCATTCCTGCTCGCTGGCGACAACGAACGTGGCCGACCGCCTGGTCAACTGCACCGGCGCAGCCTTCGCGCAGCTGGGCGATGGCCACGGCGTGGCCGAAGGCGGGTTGGGCATGGGCGTCGCCTTCTCGGTGATCTCCGGCAGAGACCATCGCTTCGACAACGCGCCCTACATCAACCAGCTGATCATTGCCAACAATGGCGGCCCCGCCAGTCCGCAGGCCGACGGCTGGCCGAACTATGGCCTGCCCGTCGACAGCGGCGTGGCGTTCCGGGACTCCGTCGAGATCGACGAGCTCAAGCACCCGATCGAGTTCCGTCACCTGCGACTGGTTGCGGGCTCCGGCGGTGCCGGGCGGTTCCGCGGCGCGCCGGGCGGCGACATCGCCTTCGGACCCAAGGAGCATCCCGTCACCGTGATCTACCCCTGCGATGGCCAGCACGTGCCGCCGAGGGGCGTGCGCGGCGGACACGATGGACAGACGGCCGCCGGCTGGCACATCGGCGCCAACGGGCACGCGCAGAAGCTCGGTAACGTCGTGCGCATCGATATCGCCAAGGGCGAGTCCATCCGCGGCGTGGACTGCTCCGGCGGCGGCTATGGCGATCCCTTCGAGCGAGAGCCGCGACGCGTGCTGCGCGACGTGCTCGAGCGCTGGGAGACGATGGACCGGGCCCGACACCTGTACGGCGTCGTCCTTACCGGCAGCGCCGACGACGAGACGCTGGCCGTCGACATCGACGCGACGCACTGCCTGCGGTCGGAACTGCGCGCCGCCCAGTCCATGATGCCGGGCGCAGCGAAACCTGGGAGCGCCGGCTTCCAGCCGGCTCATGCCCTCCCTCGGAGCGCGGGCGTCTCGCCCGCATCATGAGCGGGCCAGAGAGCCGCGCTCCGGGCCGGCTGGAAGCCGGCGCTCCCAGAACTCACAGCGACGGATTATCCAGGTCCAGCCCCATCAGCACGCGGCCGTAGGTCGAGCCGTTGACGTCCCAGCTCTGGGTGAAATGCCGGCCGGCGACGCTCATGTCGCGAAACAGCCGCGACATCGGGTTGTGGTCATAGATGCCGCTGCTGCCGCCTGCATCCCAGAGCAGCTCGACCGCGCGCGTGGCCAGGCGACCGCCGAAGGCGGCATGGGCGCGAAACTTCGCCCTCTGCTCATCGTCGGGCAGCGCATCGCGCGCGGCGATCTCGCCGGCCTCGTCGCAAACGCCGAGCAGCATCTGCCGCGCGGCGGCGATCGCGGCCGCCGCCTCCGCCACCTTGACCTGCTGGGTCGGGTAGCCACCGACCTTCTGGCGCGACATCAACGCCACGCGGCGGCGGGCGCCATCGAGATAGAACTCCAGCGCCGCTTCGGCGATGCCGAGAACGGCGCTGCTGATGAACGTGCCGAAGATCGCGTAGCTGGGAATCCGGTAGAGCGGGCTGCGACTGTGCACATTGCCGGGCGTGACACCGCCCTTGAGATGCGCGATCGACAGCGTCCTGTGCTCGGGGACGAAGACATCCGACACCACGACATCGTTGCTCGACGAGCCCTTGAGCCCGACCGACCGCCAGGTGTCGACGATCTCGATCTGGCTTCTCGGCAGGGCATAGTGGCGATCCTCGTCGACGCGGCTGCCATCGTCGGTGACGGCGGAGAACAGGCACCAGTCGCAGGTATCGACACCGCTGACCAGCGGCCAGCGCCCTGACAGCACGTAGCCGCCATCGACACGCCGGCCGCGACCGCAGGCGGCAATGAAGATGCCGCTGAGGAAATGCGTCGGATCCTCACCCCACACCTCGCGCTGCGCCTGGTCCGGCCACTGCGCCAGCATGTAGTTGTGGCTGACGTGCTGCGCCATGCTCCAGGCGGTCGAACCGCAACCCCGCGCCACGGCGCTCAACGCGTCGACCACGGTCCGCAACGCTGCCTCGCAGCCGCCGAACCTTGCCGGTTGCAGCAGGCGCGCGGCGCCGGCCGATTTCAAATCCGCCACGCTCGCCGGCGGCATCGCCCGCAGTTCCTCGACAAGGCCGGCTCGCTCGCGCAGAACCGGGATCAACGCCCGGGTACGCGCGAGGACTTCCTCGGCATCGCTGGCTGCGCCGACCGTGAGCCTCGCATCGTCGTTCATCGCTCGTTGGCCAGAGAGCATCGGCCACCCACCTCGCTTCGCGACAATATCAGATACAGCACCATTCCCGTTTCGGCGAGAGCCCTGCCAGCGCCTTGCCGCTCTGATGGTCGAACAGGACCAGGCGGTCCGGCCGCAACGTCACCCAGACACGGGTCGCCTGCTCCAGGGGTTCGTTCGAGCGCATGACCACGACAAACGGCTCGTCGTCGATCGTCGCCTGCCCAGGGCCATCGAAGCGCAGCACGACATGGTTCACGGAGCCCATCGGCTCGATGATCTCGACGACGGCGGGAATCGCGCCGGTCGCGGCCTCGTGCGACAGCGCCACGGCCTCGGGGCGGACACCCAGCACCGCCTGGCCGCCGGTCTGCCTCACCCGCGCCGCCACGCCGTCGTCGGCAGGCAGCGTCACGCCGGCCAGATCCCAGTCGGCCTCGCGCTGGCGCAGGATCAGTGTCTGGTCCTCCGGCCGCACCGTCACGGCCAGCAGGTTGATCGAGGGCGTGCCGACGAACTTGGCCACGAAGATGCTGGACGGCCGGTCGTAGATCTCCTGCGGCGTGCCGACCTGCAGCAGGTCGCCGGCATTCATGATGCCGATGCGATTGGACAGCACCAGCGCCTCGGCCTGATCGTGGGTGACGTAGACCGTCGTCACGCGCAGCCGTTCGTGCAACGACTTCAGCTCCGTCCGCGTGCGTTCGCGCAGCTTGAGGTCGAGGTTGCTGAGCGGCTCGTCCATCAGGAAGATGTTGGGGCGCCGGATCAGTGCCCGGCCGAGCGCAACGCGCTGGCGCTGACCGCCCGAGAGGCGGGCCGGCTTGCTGTCGAGCAGCCGGTCGATACCCAGCATGCGCGACACCTCCTGGAGCCGCCGCTCGATCTCATCGGCAGCCACGCGGCGGACCTTGAGGTTCAGCACGAGATTCTCGCGCACCGTCATGTGCGGGTAGAGCGCATAGCTCTGGAACACCATCGCCACGTCGCGGTCGCGCGGATGGGTCTGGGTGAAGTCGCGGCCGCCGATGAAAACCCTGCCGGCAGTCGGCATCTCCAGCCCGGCGATCATGCGCAGCGTCGTCGTCTTGCCGCAGCCCGACGGCCCCAGCAAGGTAAAGAACTCGCCGTCCTTGACCTCGAGATCGAGGTTGTTCACGGCCCGAAAGCCGTTGGGGTAGACCTTCTGAATGCCCTCGAACGCCAGCGCCATGGTCGGGATCCCGCTACTTGACGGCGCCGAGCGTCATGCCGCGCACGATGTGCCGTTGCAGCAGGTACACGACGGCCAGCATCGGAACGAGCTGGATGACGACGGCGGCGCTGAGATCGCCCCAGAGGATGGTGTAGGGCATGACGAACTTCGAGATCGTCACCGGCACGGTGACGGCGTTCACCGACGTCAGCATCAGCGCCATCAGGTACTCGTTCCAAGTGAAAACGAAGATGAAAATCGACGTCGAGGCCAGCCCGGGCAGGATCACCGGCACCACCACCCGCCACAGGATCTGCAGACGGCTGAGGCCGTCGAGCAGCGCCGCCTCCTCCAGCTCGGCCGGCACGTCGGCCAGGAAGCCGCGCAGCAGCCAGATCGCGAACGGCAGGTTGAACGCGACATAGACCAGGATCAGGCCGATATAGGTGTCGAGCAGGTTGAGATCCTGCCACTGGATGTAGAACGGGATCGCCACCGCTATCGGCGGCAGGAAGCGCAGCGACAGGATCCAAAGAGCGATATGCTTCTCGCCCGGCACCTTCAGACGCGCCAGCGCGTAGGCCGCCATGACGCCCAGCCCGACGACGACGATGCAGGTGACGACCGTGACGACGATGCTGTTCAGCAGGACGCCGGAGAACTCGAACTGCGCGAAGAGGTCGCGATAGTTCTCCAGCGTCGGCGTGAAGACGAAGGACGGAATGGCGCTGTTGATCTCGACCGTCGGCTTGAACGATGTCAGCACGATCCAGTACACCGGGAACAACCACAGCAGCACGATCCCGGCGGCGGCACCGTTGCCCAGCCGCAGCCACAGCCGCGGCCACGACAGCAGACGCGGGGCGGGAACGTCCAGCGCGACCTTGGCATCGTTGACGGTGGTCATGAGCCCTCGGCTCGGGACAGCGCCCGCAGGAAGAAGAAGACAAGGATGTTGACGAAGACCACGGTGACCCAGGCGAGCGCCGCCGCCGAGCCCATGTCGCCCTCGGTGAAGCCCGTGACGTAGCTGTAGACGCTGAGGACCTCGGTCGACGTGCCGGGACCACCGCGCGTCAGCACGAAGATCATGTCAAAGACACGGATCGAGTCGATCAGGCGGATGAGGACGACGACGATCGCCACCGGGCGGATCAACGGCATCACGATGTGCCACAACTTCTGCCGCTCGGTGAGGCCGTCGAGCTCGGCCGCCTCGGTCACCTCGACCGACACCGACTGCATGCCCGACAGCAGGATCAGCGTCACGAACGGCGTCCACTGCCAGACGTCCACCAGGATGACGGCCGGCAACGCCCAGGTCGTGCTGGCCATCCAGTCGGCGGTGGGGATGCCGATGCTCTGCAGCAGGTACGTCAGAAGCCCGTAGGTCGGCGCCAGGATGTAGCGGAAGGTCAGCCCCATGCCGACCGGCGAGATCAGCACCGGCACGATCAGCAGGGTGCGCAGCAGGCCGATGCCGGCCATCTTGCGGTCGAGCAGCACGGCGACCGCCAGGCCGATGGCGAACTCGAGCGTCACCGCGAACGCCGAGAACAGGATCGTGACGATGAAGCTCTGCGTGAAGACTTCCTTGTCGAGCAACTCGACGAAATTGTCGAAACCGGCGAAGGACGCCATGTCCGGCCGGTAGAGGGTGTAGTTCTGGACCGACAGCCATAGGGAATGCACGGTCGGGTAGACCGACATGGCGAAGAGGTAGAGCATGCTGGGGCCGAGCAGCAGCAGGACGACCCAGCGCTCGCGCCGCTGCCAGCCGCCCGCCGCCGCGCCCGTGGCCATGCGTTGCACTTGCATCGGCTCTCCCGTCACTGGCGCTGGTACGGCTTGAGGTTCATCTGTCATCCCGAGCGCAGCGAGGGATCTAGGCTGGCCTGGCCGCCGCGCATAGATCCCTCGCTACGCTCGGGATGACAGTCAGGCTTCATGGCTTGACAAGCTCACCATGAAGGCGGATCTCAGCTGGCATCACTTCTTGTAATAGCCGCTCTTGGTCATGATGCGCGTCGCCGCGGCCTGCATGTCCTTGATTCCCTGTTCCACCTTCTTCTGGCCCGTGACGATTGAGGCGACCTCGGTGCCGACGCTCTCGTAGAGCGCGTTCGACTCCGGGATCGGCAGGAACCGCATGGCGACTGGCAGCGACTCCTGGAGGCCGGCATAGTACGGCCGGATCCTGGTGTATTTCTTCAGCAGTGAGGCGCGCGCCGGCTGGCCCGCGTTCTCCACCCATGCCTTGCCGATTTCGGGGTCCTGGGCGTCACCGCTGCAGCAGAACTTGATCCACTCCCAGGCCGCGTCCTTGTTCTTGGAGAACACTGGCAGGATCAGCCCGAGGCCACCCATGTGCGGGGCGTGCCGTGCTTTCGGCCCGGTGCCCTTGGGCACGACGGCGACCTTCCAGACGTCGGCGAACTTGGTGTACTTCGGATCGTTCATCGACGAGCCGCCCCATTCGACCGGCGCGTAGACCCAGGTGCCGTTGAGCATGGCCGTGTTGGCCTCGTCGTCCGAGGCGTTTAGCGACGTCGGCTCGAGGTAGGGAACCATTCGCATCAGCGTGTCGAACGCCTTGCGGCCCTCCTCGCTGTCGATGCCGACCTTCCAACCGCCGGGTCCCATCTTGTCGAACCAGTCGCCGCCATAGGAACGCAGCATGGTGATGAAGACGTGC
>Ga0187894_10002041_pt1 | contig 24763 bp, 23 predicted proteins | sample GBC1701081metaG_FD_136650 | JGI IMG/M metagenome (GOLD analysis project Ga0187894, IMG submission 136650) | White microbial mat communities from a lava cave in the Kipuka Kanohina Cave System on the Island of Hawaii, USA - GBC170108-1 metaG ... | reverse complement strand
TAGCCGGGCAGCGCATCGAGGTCCTGCAGCAGGATCACCGACGGCTTGGGCCCCTTGTCGACATACTCGTACCAGCGCAGGCGCATGGCGCGATCGTCCTCGGGCTTGCGGAACGAGGGCTCGGCGGCGCGGATCGTGCCGGTGCGCGCGAAGCCGACGATGGGCGGCAGATTGGGATAGAGGCAGCGCAGCGGCTGGGTGTTGTAGCCGTGCAGGCGGCGTTGCGGTGCCACCAGTTCCAGCGCGTTGCACACTGTCGGCGTGTCCAGCGCCTTCAGCGCCCGGAAATCGGCGGCCGTCAGCGTCACTTTCTCTGCCATCAACTGTCTCCCGTTCGTCCACGCGTCACTGCCGTGGGCGCCGGAAAATAGGCTGCGGCCCGCCGCAGCAGCAAGCACAAGCGCCGCATGGCTTGCCTGCGGCGCTGGCTTTACCGTCGTGATCCGCCCCTTGCGCTGCGGCGATGGTGGCCGGAAACTGCGCCCGACCTGGGGAGCGCACGCCATGACGGTTCTCACGCAAGCACAGATCGACGATTTTCGGCGCGACGGCTATCTGGTCGTGCCCGACGCGGTGAGTCCGGCGCAGCTCGCGGCCCTGCGCGCCGAGATCACCGCGTGGGTCGAGGAGAGCCGGGCGCACCGCACACCGTTCGGACCACCGACAGTCGATGGCCGGCCGCGCTTCGACATGGGCACCGAGCACAGTGCCGAGAAACCGGCACTGCGGCGTATCAACAATCCGTCGGATATTTCGGCGGCCTATCTCGACGTCATGCGCCAGAGCCGCATGACCGACATGGTGGCCGACCTGATCGGTCCCGACGTGAAGTTCCATCACTGCAAGATCAATCTCAAGCTCACCGGCGCCAAGACCGAGGTGCTCTATCATCAGGACTTCGCCTACACGCCGCACACCAACGACGACATCGTGACGGCGCTGCTGTTCCTCGATGACATCGACGCGAACAACGGTGCGCTCACCGTGGCGCCGGGCTCGCACAAGGGCCCGGTCTATTCGCTGTTCGACGGCGACACCTTCACCGGCGCCGTGGCACCTTCTATCGAAGCCGACCTGCTGTCCCGCAGCGTGCCCTGTTACGGGCCGGCCGGCAGCGTCTGCCTGATGCATACCCGACTGGCACACGGCTCGACGGCCAACCGCGGCAGCACATCGCGCGGACTCTATATCTGCGTCTACACCGCCGCCGATGCCATCCCGCTGGCGCGCAACCCGATGCCCGGCCTGCACGAGGGCGAGATCGTGCGCGGCAGGCCGGCGCGCATGGCGCGCCTGACCCAGGGCCTTGTCGAACTGCCGCAGCAGCCCAAGTCGGCCTCGTTTTTCACGGTGCAGGGCCAGGCGTCGGCGAACACCGCCTGAGATCGTGGCACCTGGCGGGCGATCTGCAGGGGGAGGATGACGAATGGCTGGCAAGCCACGCGTGATCGTCGAGGCGCCCTCCGTGCTGGGCCTGTTCCCCAAGGGCGTCGAAACGCTGCCCGATGCGCTGCTGGCGGCGGGTCTGGCCGAGCAGCTGGACGCGCGGCGCGCCGGGCGCGTGCTGCCGCCGCCGTATGATGCGCAGCGCGATCCCGTGACTCTGCTGCTCAACCCCCAGGGCCTGGCGGACTACGCCGTGGCGCTGGCCGATACCGTCGGCGCTGTCGTGGCTTGTCGTCCGTCGGGCCGCTCAGAGCGTGTGATCTTTTTTACCTTCCCCCGCTTGCGGGGGAAGGTGGCGCGCAGCGCCGGACGGGGGGTGCTTCAACAGAAATGGTGCTCGCCATCGAACGTTGACACTGTTGCGGCACCCCCATCCGCCCTTTCGGGCACCTTCCCCCGCAAGCGGGGGAAGGTAAAGAATCATAAACGCTCAGCACGACAAGAGAGTCATTACTCAGCCGCCCGCCGTTCGCCCTCGGCGCGCCAGGCGCGCCACTCGGCCAGCGCCTGTTCCATGGTCATGAACATGGCGCCGTGTTCGAGCAGCTTCAGGATCAGGCGCTCGAGCATCATCATGCGATGGCCGCGGCCGATGACGTGCGGATGGAACGTGTAGGTGAGGATGCCGCGTTCGCGGATGCGCGTCATGTAGGTGAAGTCGTCGACGAAGTTCTCGAGCACCTGCGTGGCGTTCGACAGTCCCTGCTGGATCGCGCCGTTGGGATTGCGCATGTATTCGAAGTAGGGGAAGTCGTCGAGCGACCAGCTGATGGGCATCTCGACCAGGGTCGTCTCGCGGCCGCGCACGAACGGCACCTTCAGTTCGGCGACGTCGCCCTGGCGCGCGAAGTAGCAGTCGTAGTCGTCGCCCATCAGCGAGCTGTCGTACTGCATGCCGTGCTTGAGCAGCAACTCGATGGTGTGCGGGCTCAAGTCCCATGACGGCGAGCGGTAGCCGCGCGCGGTGCGACCGCTGATCTTCTTGATCGCCTCGTTGCCGCGCACGATCTCCTCTTCCTCCTCGGCGCGCTCGACCGTCGCCGGCGGCCGGTGCGTCCAGCCGTGGTGCGCCAGCTCGTGGCCGGCCTCGACATAGGTCTCGACGCTGCGCCAGGCACTCTCGATCGTATGTCCCGGCGTGAAGAACGTCGCCTTCACGTTGTAGCGGGCCAGCAGATCGACAATGCGCGGAATGGCGACGAGGTCGAACTCGCCCCGCGAAATCGGCGTCGGCGTGGTCATGCCGCGGGCGATGAAGCCCGACATGTGGTCGTGGTCGAACGTCAGGCAAGCGATGTGTCGGCGCATGGCGGCTCTCCGCGGTGTCGGTGCGGGCGCCATAGTCTGCGCCTGTCCGTGGCGCCGCAAGTCGGTTGCCTTTCCGTGAACCGCCGTTCATGATGACCATGGAGGCTACGTGCAAGTGCATGGATCCACCGGGTGAGGCGCAGGGACGAACGATCCCACACGCAAGAGCGCCCATGCGGGGGACCGTCGACGGGAGGGACCCTTGGTATTGAAGGAATGCGTAAGCGGGCGCGCACCGGGCGCGGGAAGGATCGCTGTGCCATCGCCGGAGAGGGCGCGGTAGCCGATGTCGGCTGCCGAGTCCCTCGCCGATCGTGGCGCCGCAGCGCCGATCCTGACCGTCCAAGGTGTTTCCAAGAAGTTCGGCGGCGTGACCGCCGTCCAGGACGTGTCGCTTGAAGTGCCCGACGGCGCCATCGTCTCCGTGATCGGCCCCAACGGCGCCGGCAAGACGTCGCTCTTGAACATGGTGTCGGGCTTCTATCGCCCCGACTCTGGCGCCATCGCGCTGGACGGCAACGACATCACGTCGCTGCGCCCCAGCCAGATCGCGGCCCGCGGCGTCGCCCGTACGTTCCAGAACATCGCGCTCTTCAGCGGGCTAACCGTGCTCGACAATCTGATGCTGGGCCGCCACGTCCACATGCGGTCCGGCGTTCTGGCCAGCGCCCTTTACTGGGGGCCGGCGCGCAAGGAGGAGATCGCCCACCGCGCGCGCTGTGAGGAGATCATCGAGTTCCTCAAGCTCCAGGACCTGCGCAAGCAGCAGACCGGCGCGCTGTCCTACGGCTTGCGCAAACGCGTCGAACTGGGCCGGGCGCTGGCGCTGGAGCCCAAGGTGCTGCTGCTCGACGAGCCGATGGGCGGCATGAACCAGGACGAGAAGGAGGACATGGCGCGCTATGTGCTCGACGTGAACATCGAGCGCAACGTCACCGTGGTGCTGATCGAGCACGACATGGGTGTCGTGATGGACATCTCCGACCGCGTCGTGGTGCTCGACCGCGGCCGGCGTATCGGCACCGGCACGCCCGACGAGGTGCAGCGCAATCCCGACGTCATCCAGGCCTATCTCGGCACGGCAAAGGGGGGCGGCCAAGCATGAGCCTCGTCGACTCGTCCGATACCTGTACACTGCCCAAGCTGCTGGCGCGCAACGCGCGACAGTGGCCGGCCGAGCCCGCCATCCGCGAGAAGAACCGCGGTATCTGGCAGACCTACGGCTGGGCGGATTACCACGCCCAGGTGCGCGACTTCGCGCTCGGCCTGGCGGCGCTGGGCTTCAAGCGCGGCGAGAAGCTCACGGTGGTGGGCGACAATCGCCCGCGGCTTTACGTGGCCCAGCTCGCCGCCGCCGCGCTCGGCGGCTACTCGGTGCCCGTGTACCAGGACTCGATCGCCACTGAGCTCGTCTATGTGCTCAATCACGCCGAGGTGTCGGTGGTGGTCGCCGAGGACCAGGAGCAGGTCGACAAGATCCTGTCGCTGCGGGACCAGCTCCCGAACCTGCGCTGGATCATCTACGACGATCAGCGCGGCATGCTGGGCTACGCCGGCATGGCGATCGTCAAGTCCTTCCCCGATGTGGAAGAGGCGGGCCGTGCCTTCGCCCGGCAGAACGCCGGCTACTTCGAGGCCGCGCTGGTCCAGGGCCAGCCCGACGACGTGGCCATGATCGCCTACACCTCGGGGACCACCGGCACCCCCAAGGGAGTGATGCTGAGCCACCGCAACATGATCAGCATCTCCGAAAGCTTCGTGGCGGCCGAAGGGATCACCCGCGGCGACAATTGGCTGGCCTATCTGCCCATGGCCTGGGTCGGCGATACGACGTTCTCGGTCGGTGTCGGGCTGGTGGCGGGAATCACGGCGAACTGCCCGGAGAGCCCGGAAACGGTGCAGCGCGACCTGCGCGAACTCGGGCCGAGCGGCCTGGTTGCGCCGCCGCGCATCTGGGAGAACATGCTGACCAGCATCCAGGTGAGGGCCGCCGATGCCTCGCCGATGAAGCGCTGGGTATACGAGACGTTCCGCGCCGTCGCCGAGCAGGTCGAACTGTTGCGATCGGAGGGCCGCGAGGTTCCCTTCGGCCGGCGGCTGGCCTACGCGCTGGGCGAGGTCCTCGTCTACGGTCCGGTGCGCGACCAGTTGGGCCTACGCAACACGCGGACCTGTTACACTGGCGGCGCCCCGCTGGGGCCCGACAATTTCCGCTTCTTCCGCTCCTTAGGCATCAACCTGAAGCAGGTCTACGGCGCGACGGAAGCCTCGGCGCTGATCGCCGTGCAGCCCGACGGGGAGGCCAATCCCGATACCGTGGGCCGTACCCTGCCCGGCGTGCAGGTGCGCGTCGATGCGCGCGGCGAGGTCCAGGTCTGCGGCGACAACGTCTTCAAGGGCTACTACAAGCAGGACGATGTGACGCGCGACACGCTGACCGCCGACGGCTGGCTCAAGACGGGAGATGCCGGCTTCGTCGACCCCCAGGGCCACGTCGCCATCATCGATCGCGCCAAGGATGTCGGCAAGCTGGCCGACGGCACGCCGTTTGCGCCGCAGTTCGTCGAGAACAAGCTCAAGTTCAGCCCGTACATCCGCGAGGCCGTGGCCTTCGGCGACCAGCGGCCGTTCGTGGCGGCGATGGTCTCCATCGACATCAATACCGTCGGCAACTGGGCGGAGCGCAACGACCTCGCCTATACCAGCTACCTGGACCTGACTCGCAAGGCCGAGGTCGCGAGGTTGGTGCTCGGCGAGATCGACAAATGCAACGCCGGCCTGCCGGAAGCGGCCCGCGTGCGGCGCTTCCTGCTGCTCAACAAGGAGCTCGACGCCGACGATGCCGAGATGACTCGCACGCGCAAGGTGCGGCGCCGCTTCGTGGCCGAGAAATATGCGGCGGTGGTCGAGGCGTTCTACGGCGCGGCGAAGGCCGTCGAGGTGACGATGGAGATCACCTTCGAGGACGGCCGCAAGAGCACACTGACATCGACCATCGACATCCACGACATCCCCGGCGCCGACGCGCTGCGGGCGGCAGCCTGAGGTAGGGCTATCGCATATGGCCGCTCCGAAGATTAACCTCAGAGGCACAGCGACGCAGAGAACAAGGCGGATGGCGCGCCCTCGGCACGCACCAATCCGCGATTTGTCTCTCCTCTGTGCCACTGTGTCTCTGTGGTTGACCTTTTCACGGGTCGGCCACGACTGCATAAGCCCTGTGAGGACCAGGCCATGGAGCTAGACTTCGCGCTCCTGCTGATCGGTAACGGCGTGCTGATCGGCCTGATGTATTCGCTGATCGCGCTGGGCTTCGTGCTGGTCTACAAGGCGACCGACGCCATCAATTTCGCGCAGGGCGAGTTCGTGATGTTGGCGGCCCTGATCTCGGCTGCCATCATCGTGATGGCCGAGCTGCCGTTCTGGGTTGGTGTCATCGTCGCGTTGGCCGGGATGATTGGCTTCAGCTTCGGGCTGGAGCGGGTCGTCTTGCGGCCGCTGCTCGGCCGGCCGATCGTGGCCGTGATCATGGCGACCATCGGCCTGGCGGCGATCCTGCGCGGCGCCGGGCCGTTCATCTTCGGTGTCGAAACCAAGTCTTTTTCGCTGCCGGTCGGCGATGAGCCGATCCATCTCGGCCCCTTCATCTTGCAGCCGGTGCAGCTTACCGGCGCGCTGGTGTCGCTGCTGTTCCTGGCCGGCTTCACGTGGTTCTTCCTGAAGAGCCGCATGGGCATCGCCATGCGCGCGGTGGCCGACAACCAGCAGGTCGCCTCGGCCATGGGCATCAACGTCGAGCGTTATTTCGCCCTCGCCTGGGCCATGGCGGGAATCGTCTCGGCGCTGGGCGGCGTGGTCTGGGGATCGATGCTCGGTGTCGACGTGCATCTCGCGCTGGTCGGGCTCAAGGTGTTTCCGGTCGTGATCCTGGGCGGGCTCGACTCGGTGATCGGCGCGGTGGTCGGCGGCCTGATCGTCGGCATCGTCGAGAACCTGGCCGCCGGCTACCTCGATCCGTATGTCGGCGGCGGCACCAAGGATTTCGCGCCGTACGTGCTAATGATCATCGCCCTGATGGTCCGGCCCTACGGCATCTTCGGCAGCCGCAAGATCGAGCGGGTGTAGGCAAGGGGGCGGATAGGGCTATTGCATGGTGTTACCACGTGCGCGCTGAGAGTGGCCCGTGCGGTCGAACCGCTCAATGGGTCCTTCGCTTCGCTCAGGACGACATGAAGGTCATGCACTGATGTTCCATCGCGAGTCCGGGTACTTCAAGACGACCTACGGCGCCGATATGGCGCTGTATCCGCTGCCGATCGCGCGCTGGACGGTGGGCGTGCTGGTTGTCGTCTTCCTGCTGCTGCCGCTGCTGACCACCGCCATCACGGGCGACCGCTCGGGCGAGTACTACGTCTCGATCGTCAACATCATCATGATCGCCGTGGTCGGCTCCCTGGGATTGAACATCCTGGTAGGGTACACGGGCCAGATCTCGATCGGCCATGCCGCCTTCATGTCGGTCGGTGCCTACACTGCCGCCAACCTGGCCGTACGCCTGGATCTGCCGTTCTGGGTCACGCTGCCGGCCGGGGGGCTGATGGCGGCGGCAATCGGTGTGATCGTCGGCATCCCGTCGCTGCGCATTAAGGGGCTGTACCTCGCCATCGCGACCTTGGCGGCCCAGCTCATCATCGAGTGGGTCATCAACCATGTACCCTGGATCTCCGGCGGCGCGCAGGCCTCGATCGAGGTGCCGCGGCCGACGATCTTCGGCTATCCCCTGAAAACCCAGCGCGAACTCTACTATTTCCTGCTGTTCTTTGCCGTCCTCGCGACCGTCGGTACGCTGAATCTGGTGCGCAGCCGGATCGGGCGTGCGTTCGTCGCCATCCGCGACCAGGACATCGCCGCCGAGATCATCGGTATCAACATCTTCCGCTACAAGCTGATCGCGTTCGCGATCTCCTCATTCTACGCCGGCGTCACGGGCGTGCTGTACACGTACTACCTCGGGATCGCGAACTACGAGAACTTCCAGATCACGACCTCGATCGATTATCTCGCCATGATCATCATCGGCGGGTTGGGCTCGGTGCTGGGCTCGATCTTCGGCGCAATCTTCGTTACCCTGCTGCCGATCGCGATCCGGCTGTTCATGGAGGACTTCGGCACGCTGATCTTCTCGCAGGCCGATCTGAACAACATCATCCCGGCCGTGCGGCTGAGCGCCTTCGGTCTGCTGATCATCATCTTCCTGGTGCTGGAGCCGGAAGGCCTCAACCGGCTCTGGCGCAATGTCCGAAGCTACTTCAGGGTATGGCCATTCTCGTATTGAGCGTACGCAACCTAGGGAGGGCTTCATGGCAATGATCAACCGAAAGAGGGGTGTGCTCGCCTTCGCGACCGCCGCGGTCGCCGCGCTTGGCATCGCGCCGTCGGCGCTGGGGCAACAGGAGATCGTCATCGGCTTGCAGTGCGACCGCACCGGCGCCACGCAGACCGTCGGCGTCGTCTATTGTCCGGGTCAGCACGACTACGTGAATTTGGTCAACTCCAAGGGCGGCGTCGAGGGGCGCAAGATCAAGGCGATCGAGATCGACCACGAGTACAAGGTGCCGCAGGGCGTCGAATCGTATGAGCGCCATAAGAAGGAGGGCGCGGTCAGTATCATGCTGTATGGCACGCCGCACACGCAGGCGCTCACCGCGAAGTTGACCGAGGACAAGCTCCCCGGTACCTCACCCGGCTTCGGCACCGCCGCCGCCGCCGACGGCAAGCGCTACCCGTACATCTTCCCGATCGCGGCGACCTACTGGTCGCAGGGCGCGGCGGCGGTCAAGTTCACCAAGGACAAGTTTGGCGGCGACCTCAAGGGCAAGAAGATCGCCTACATCTTCTACGACAACCCGGCGGGCCGCGAGCCGCTGGTGATCCTCGAGGACCTCGCCAAGATCGAGGGCTTCGAGCTCAGGACCTTCGCCGTGCCGCCGCCAGGCGTCGAGATGGGCGCCCAGGTGCTCGATATCGCCCAGCGCTTCCGCGCCGATTACGTGATCGCGCACCTGTTCGGACGCTCGCCGTCCGTGTCGATCAAGGAGTTCAAGCGCGTCGGCTATCCGTTGTCCAAGGTCATCAGCCTGGTGTGGGGCGCCGCCGAGGCGGATTTGGAGGCGGCCGGCGGCGGCAACGTCGCCGAGGGCTACAACACCATCCAGTTCGCCGGTGTCGGCACGGACTACCAGGTCCACAAGGACATCGCCGACATGTACAAGAAGGACGGCAAGCAGCCACCTAGAGAGATGAACTCGACGGTGTACTACAACCGCGGCATCTTCCACATGGCGGCGCACATCGAGGCGATCCGCAACGCGCTGAAGGCCAAGGGCGCCAGCGCCACGATCACGGGCGAGGACGTCAAGAACGGTTTCGAGAAGATCAAGGGCGTGACCCTGGGCGGTCTCTTTCCGCCGCTCGAGCTTACGCCGGCTGATCACGAGGGTGGCGGCTGGGTCCAGATCTTCACAGTCAAGGGCGGCAAGCTTACCAAGCAGAGCGACTGGTTCCGCGCCTATCCGGAGGTGATCAGGAAGCACATCGGAGGCTGACGCCAAGAGAGGCTGAGGTTCTTGTACCTCCCCACGCGCGGCGTGGGGAGGTGCCTCCCAAGCGGCGGGGGAACCCCTTCGTGGCCTCGAAGAGCAGGCACGACGTCGGCTCCCCATCCGGCCCCTCATCCTGAGCACGCCCCGTTTCGGGACGTGTCGAAGAGCGGCCACTTTCCCCACACACAGCGTGGGGAAGGGAAGAGAGAGGATCCCCCCAACATGCTTGCTCTCAACAACATCGAAGTCGTCTACGACGGCGTCATTCTGGTGCTGAAGGGCATTTCCCTGCAGGCGAAGGAAGGGTCGATCACAACCGTGCTCGGCGCCAACGGCGCCGGCAAGAGCACCACGTTGAAGGCGATCTCCGGCGTTCTCTACAGCGAACGCGGCGAGGTCACCAAGGGCCATATCGAATTCGATGGCAAGCGCATCGAGGGCAAGCGCGCATCCGACGTCACACGGCTGGGCATCGTGCAGGTATTCGAGGGCCGTCGCGTCTTCGAGCACCTGACGACCGAGGAGAATCTGATCGCCGGCGCGCATATCCAGCGCGAGATACGCAAGGTCCGCGAGGGGATCGAGCTGGTCTACAGCTACTTCCCGAAACTCAAGGAGCGGCGCACGCAACAGTCCGGCTATCTCTCCGGCGGCGAGCAGCAGATGCTGGCCATCGGCCGCGCGCTCATGAGCCGGCCCAGGGTGATGCTGCTGGACGAGCCGTCGCTGGGCCTGGCGCCCATGCTGGTCCAGGAGATTTTCGACATCGTCGAGCGGCTGGTGAAGCAGGAGAATCTGTCCGTGCTGCTGGTCGAGCAGAACGCCACCCTGGCGCTCGCCATCGCCGACCATGGCTACGTGATGGAGAACGGCCGCATCGTGCTCGAGGGTGCGGCGGCCAAGCTGCGCGAGAATTCCGACATCAAGGAATTCTATCTCGGCCTCAACGAGGTCGGCTCACGCAAATCCTACCGCGACGTCAAGCACTACAAACGCCGCAAACGCTGGCTGTCCTAATTACCTTCCCCCGCAAGCGGGAGAAGGTATGACGACTACAGCGCTGGCTTGAGGCCGAGCGAGGCGATGTAACTCCAGCGGATCGTGCCGTTGGCGAAGCGGGCGCCCTCGAGGTACCGGGCCAGCGCCGCGTCGATGCGTGCCGGCGACAGCGGCAGCGGATCGCCCCACCGCGCCAGCGGCCGGTCGGCGACGGCGACGATGGCGTCCCAGTCGGCCGGGCGCGGGATCGACACCACGGTCGAGGGCGTGTCGAGGTTCTTGTATGTCCAGAAGCTCCAGCCGATGCCGTGGCGCTCCTGCAGCGCGCGGAAGCTCTCGTTCCATGCGTCGGTCAGCTCGCCGGTCTCGCCCAGGAACAGCGGCACATCGTAGCGGTAGCTGAAGTCGAGGTGGCGCTGGATCGAATCGCGGCGCGTGCTGGCCCAGAAGCTGTGGAACGTATAGGCGAGGTTGGGTGCGAACGGTGGCCCGAACATGTCGAAGCTCGAGCTCCACTGGCCGCCGGCGAGGAAGATGATGCGGTGCGGATCGACCGACCGGATAGCGGCGACCGCCTCACGGTAGAACGGCTCGAGCTTGCCGTTCAGGTAGGCGACGTCGTGATAGGGCGCGATCGGCTCGTTGAGCAGGTCGTAGCCCAGGATCGTCGGATCGTCGCGATAGCGCGCCGCGATGTGGCGCCACAGCTCGATGGTGCGCTGCCGGTACGCCGGCACGTAGAACATCAGCGGATAGCCCGGCCCGTCGTCGTGGTTGATGCCGGTCTGGCCGCCGGGCGCGGCGTGAATGTCGAGCATGACGCGCAGGCCGTACGCCCGCGCCCAGCCGATGACGCGGTCGAGCCGGGCGTAGCCCTCGCCCTCGAAGCGCGCCGGCGTGGTGGCCGTCACGAAGTGCCGGTAGTGCAGCGGGATGCGCACCATGTTGAAGCCGACCATGGCGATGAAGCGCAGGTCGTCCTCGGTAATATAGATGTCACGGAAGGCCTGCCAGAAACGGGCTGCCGCCGCGGGCCCGACCAGGCGCTCGACGGCGCCCTCGATCTGGCGCGGCGCCTTGGCCCGCTCGAACTTGAACATATAGCCCTCGGGCATCAGCCAGTTGCCGAGGTTGATGCCCTTCAAATGGAGCGTCGTGCCGTCGGGCGCCACGAAGCGGCGGCCCTCGATGCGCACAAGACCCTCGCTGGGCCGCGCGGCAGCCGGCGGCGACAGGGTGGCAATGAAAGGGAGAGCCAGGAGAAGACGGCGACGCACAGACACCGTGGCTTTGTGATTGCTGGATAGAGTAGATCGCAACACGCGTTCAGCGATAGTAGATACTAGCAAAACGCGCGCCATCCGGCGTTGCGGCCGCGCCGTCGCCGGGGAATGACGCCGACCATGTTCACCGTTTTGTGGGTTGCGCTCTGCACGGCCGCTCTCGCGGTCCTCACCGGCCGGATCCGGCTGCACCCGGTGGTCGCGCTGGCGGGCCTCGTCGTCGCCTTCGGCATCGCCGCCAACATGACCGCCAACTCGGTCGGGCGCGCCTTCGGCATCGGCTTCGTTGCGACCCTGGAGCAGGTCGGGCTGGTGCTGGTCGGCGGCGCCATCGCGGCGGCGTTTGTCGAGGGCTCTGGCGCCGCCGCACGGGTCGGCGCCGCGGTGGGCAGCCGCGGTATCGCGATGCCGCTGGGCCTCGTGGCCGGCGTCGGCGGATCGCCCGCCGCCGCGCTGGCGCTGGCGCTGCCGGTCGTGCGCGCGGCGGGCCCGCGCGCAGCGTTGCCGTTGTCGCTGGCGCTGCTGGCGTCGCACGCCCTGGTGCCGCCGTCGCCCATCGCCATCGCCGCTGCCGCCGTGTTGAAAGCCGACGCCACGTCCGTCTTCGTCGTCGGTGCGCCGCTGGCCGCCATCGTTGCCGTCACCGCCTGGCTGCTCGTGCGCCGCGCGCCGCCGGCCGACCTCGCGGTCCCGGTGGAGTCCGTCGGCCGCCCGACCGTCCGCGACGGGCTGGTGCTCGCGTTGCCGGTCCTGGTGCCGCTGGCGTTGCTGGTCGTGCAGTCGGTGGCGCAGATCCCCAGCGAGCCGCTGGGCCGTGGCGGTGCGCGCGAGTTCTACACCGGCATCAGCCGGCCGCTGATGCTGATGGTGATCGCGATCGGCCTGGTGCTGCTGCTGACCTGGCGCTGGGACGAGAAGGCGCTGTCGGAGCGCGGCTGGATGGGCGAGGCGCTGCGCGGCATCGCCGCGACCCTGCTGGTGGCGGGCATCGCCGGCGGCTTCGGTCGCGTGATCGACGAGACCGGCATGCCCACCCTGCTGGCGGAAGACGTCTCGGGCCTGCGGCTGGGCGTGCTGGCGCCGTTCGTGGTCGCGCTGGTGATCAAGACGCTGATGGGATCGTCGCTGGTCGCGACCCTGACCGCCGCCGGCATGGTCGAACCGCTGCTGCCGTCGCTCGGGCTGGCCGGCGACGGCGGCCGCGTGCTTGCGGTGCTGGCGATCGGCGCCGGCGCGATGGCGGTCAGCCACATCAACGATCCGCATTTCTGGCTGACGGCGCATGCCGCGCGGCTCACCCCGGGCCGCACCTTGCGGGTCTTCTCGCTGGCCACCGCGATCCAGGCCGTGCTCGCCGTATCGATCCTCCTGCTGCTGTCGCTCGTGCTGCACTAGCTTCGGCGCGCGCGTGGACGCACGCGATCCGAAAGAACTACACTGGCCGCATCGCACAAGGAGGCCACCATGGCGGCTGCCGACGACCTCAGGCGCATGATCGCCGACGCCACGCGCATCGTCGGCTTCACCGGCGCCGGCATTTCGACCGAGTCGGGGATCCCCGATTTCCGCTCGCCCGGCGGCATCTGGACCCGCTACCGGCCGATCGAGTTCGGCGACTTCATCGCCTCGGAGGAGGCGCGCCGCGAGTCCTGGCGCCGCAAGTTCGCCACCGACGCGGTCATGCGCCAGGCGACGCCGAACGCCGGCCACCGGGCGCTGGCGCGCCTGGTCGAGCAGGGCCGCATGAGCGCCATCGTCACCCAGAACGTCGATGGCCTGCACCAGGCCTCAGGCGTGCCCGAGGACAGGATCATCGAGCTGCACGGCAACGCCACCTATGCCGCCTGCCTGGACTGCGGCGAGCGCTACACGCTCGACTGGGTGCGCGCCCTGTTCGACAAGGACGAGGCCTTGCCCGAATGCGACAAGTGCGGCGGCATCATCAAGACCGCCACCATTTCCTTCGGCCAGTCGATGCCCGAGATCGAGATGGAGCGGGCGCGCGAGGAAACCATGGCCTGCGATCTCTTCATCGTGCTGGGCAGTTCGCTGGTGGTCTATCCGGCGGCGGCGTTCCCGATGATGGCCAAGCGCAACGGCGCCCGGCTGGTGATCCTCAATCGCGATCCCACCGACCAGGACGATACCGCCGACCTCGTGATCCACGACGAGATCGGTCCTACCATGAGCCGCGCCGTCGGCGTGAACTGAGAGATGCGCCATGGCCGTGCTCTTCGCGCAAGACATCAATGTCCACTACCGCCAGGCCTATCTCGAGCTTGCGGGGCAATTCGATGGCGCGGTGGAAGATTGTTTTCGGGGGCAACAGAACGGCATTTGCGGCGCCGCCTCGCCTGACATCCTTTTTTTGACCACCGGACTGCACACCGGCAAGGTCGGGCTCACGATCAACGTGTTTGAAGAAGCCCCCGGCATCGACGCGCTATGGGACGAGATTGTTGAAGTGTCGTTTCTGGCGCCGAGGAGCGCGATATCGCTGGTGGAATGGGCCGCCGAAAACGGGCACACGATGGCGATGGCGCCCGGCGTCTATCGCGCGCGATATCATGCGCGCAACATGCAGGCCGGCAGCGACCTTGACACGAATACGACGCCTGCCGTGGTCGATACGTACCGGCTGGATTTGTGGCAAGCGGACAGGACGGCGGACCGCGTCATCAAACAGACCTCCGAGATCGCAGCCTACTGGCATGATTGGGCGGCAAGCCTTGCGAGACCGGGCTGACCCGTTTACCGCCAGTGATCTCGCAACACCGTGCATCCATTCGATCGAGGCATGCTCTAGGCCGGCCATGAAAGGTCGACTATAGACACCGTGTCTTGAGAAGAAGGGATCGGCATGGGCAGCGTTTCGCTCTTTCACTGGCTCATCGTCCTGGTGGTGGCGTTTGTCTGGGTTTTTCCCATCTGGAAGATCCTGCAGCGCACGGGGCGACCGGGCGCGCTCGCACTGCTGGCCATCGTTCCGCTGATCGGCCTGGTGCTGCTGTGGTGGATTGCCTTGTCGCGCTGGCCGTCGCAGGACGGCAGCACAGCGACAAGCGTACGGCCCTGATCGGAAATATCAGGCATGTGGCTGAAAACTGCGTTGCTGTTTGTCATCGGCCTGGCATGGGCGAGCGGCGCGCTGGCGCAAGGCGCGCTGAAGATCGATTGCAGCAAGCCCGCGACGGCGGCCGACAAAGCGGGCTGCGCCCGGCTGGCCGAGAGCCTGCAGACGATGACCACCGCCTATGAGCGTTTCGCGACGTCGCTCGAAGGCGCCGCGCGCGATCACCTGATGGCCGACCTGACGCGCTGGCGTTCCGCCGCCGAGACCTTTTGCGTCGCCAGCGCCGGCACCGAGCCATCGTCGGTCGCCGAGGCGCGCGACTGCCTGATCGAGCGCACGCAGGCCCGCCTGCGCCGGCTGGACGTCATGCCGCGCGGCCGTGACTACCCCTTCATATCGGATCATATGCGCGTCGAGGCCGGCGCCAAGGACGGCGTCCGCTTCCTGTTCGTCGCTGGCTATCCGCGCTTCGATCGGCCCGACGTCGACAACAACCGCACCAACGGCGCGGTATCGCGAATTGCCGCCAACACCATCGACAAGTTCAAGCCGCGGCTGGGTGAGCAGACCACGGACGAGAGTCGGCGCCTGATCTTCGACTTCGACTACGCGCTGGTCTTTGCCACGCGGCACCTGGTGACGGTCATCACCACGCACGCCGGCTACCTCGGCACCACGCACACCGCCGGTGGCACCCAGGCGACCATGGTGGACCTTGCGACCGGCCGGATGTTGGTGCCGGCGGATTTCCTGACCGACGGCGCGCTCGCCTCGATGCTGCCGATCGTGCGCGAATATCTGCGCGTGCAGTTCCGTCAGCGCCAAGGCTTCGACAAGACCATGGAAGCGGACAAGCTCGCCGAGCTGCTGCGTGAGCCGGGGCGCTGGATCGCGCGCGACGATCGGCTGGAGGTCGTGTTCAACGCCGACGAGATCGGCCCCTACGCATCCGAAGCCTATTACGTGGCGTTTCCCTATAAATACGCCAGCGCCTTGATCCGCCGCGACGGCCCGCTGGCGTCGAAGCTGCCGTGAGGCGATCGCTTCATGGTGAGCCTGTCGAACCATGAAGCGATCCGCACCATCGTTGTGTCAGGCTTCATGGTTCGACAGGCTCACCATGAAGTAGCCGCCGTCATCACAGCAGCGGTGTCGTCGCGCAGGCGTCCGGGCGCGGCTTGGGGCCGCGCTTGTCGGGCGGCACCTTGCAGTTGTCGAGCCGCTGCTCGTCCGTCCACTTGCCGCCCAAGCGCTCCTTGCCGGTCCGCGGCCCTGATGGTGTAGCGGGCGCTGCACGCGGGCGCTCCGCCTGTGGCGGATCGGCGGGCGGTCGTTGCTGGGCGAGAAGCGGCGCGCCGTTGCCGACCGCAACCGACAGGGTTGTCGCGAGCAGGGATGCCAGACGCATGAGCGGTCCTCTTTGCCGAGGGCCCGTCACTCTGGATCCGGGCAGCGCCGCAGTCACTCCGTTTCCTGCACGTGAATTCGCGGTGGCCGGGCCGGTGCACCCGCCCGGTGCCGGCATCTTGGCAAACCGCGTCCTTGGGTTAGAATCGCCGATCCGATGCAGACACGGCGTAGGAGGGGTCGGTGAGCGAAATCGTGACCAGCCCGCACACCAAGGTCGAGCCGAAGACCGAGCGGCCGCGCCTTCACAAGGTGATCCTCGTCAACGACGACTACACGCCGCGCGAGTTTGTCGTCATGGTGCTGCGGGCGGTCTTCCACACCAGCGATGAGGAGGCCTATCGCATCATGATGGCGGCGCACCAGCTGGGTGCCTGCGTCGTGGCCGTCTTCACCCGCGACGTCGCCGAAACCAAGGCGACGGAAGGCACCGAGGCCGGTCGCCGCAAAGGCTACCCGCTGATGTTCACCACCGAGCCGGAGGAATAGGAATCCCTCTCCCGCAAGCGGGAGAGGGAGGGGCCCATGGTGCGTAGCACCATGGGAGGGTGAGGGACTTCAGCCGTTGGCGGCCGCCTCCAATCCCGCGATGTCGAACTTCACCATCTTGAGCATGGCCTCGGTGACACGCTTGACCTTGGCGCGGTCTGGATCGCCCATCAGTTCGCCGAGCCGCTTCGGGATGATCTGCCAGGACAGCCCCCAGCGGTCCTTCAACCAGCCGCATCGCTCCGTCGCGCCGTTTTCCTTGAGCGCGTCCCAGAGCCGGTCGATCTCGGCCTGCGTTTCGCATTCGACCATGATGCAGAAGCTGTGGTTGAACGCATCGAGAGGGCCGGCCTCGATCGCCATGTAGCGCTGATCGCCGAGCGTGAACGACGCGATCTTGACGCTGCCCTCGGGGCCGCTCGGAGTGTCGGCGGCCAGGCCCGAGATCGAGTGGAGCTTCGAACCGGGCACGAGGGAGGTATAGAGGTCGAGCGCCGCCTTCATGTCCTTCTCGAACCAGAGATGTTGCGTAACTTTGGTCATGACTTTCCTCCTGCGACATCGCGCCCACCCCTCAAGGACGCTGCGGGCAGGGGCAGCCCGACACGGCCGCCTTACTTTTTTGTGGTGTCGGCGGCGCCCAAGGCGTAGGGCTCGCGTCCTTTGCTACCGTCCGGGGCGGCGATTGTGACAGTGACCGTCATGAGATCATGCCGACTGCATGTCACCGGCGCGTCCGGGTCGGGCGTGACGACGCTGGGGCGGGCGCTCGCGGATGCGCTCGCCGTCCCGCATCACGACATGGACGATTACTACTGGCAGCCGACGATTCCGCCCTATCGCGTGAAGCGCCCGCCTGCCGACCGCTTGCGGCTGATGCAGGAGATGTTCCTCGGCCGCGCCGACTGGGTGCTGAGCGGCTCCCTGATCAGTTGGGCGCTATCCATTGTGCCGCTGCTCGACGCCGTCGTGTTCCTGCGCGTGCCGACCGACGTGCGCATGCAGCGGCTGCGCGACCGTGAGGCGCGCCATTTCGGTGCCGACGCGGTGTCGGCGGGCGGCTGGCGGCACCCGGAAACGGAGGCGTTCCTCGCCTGGGCCGCGCACTACGAGGACGGCACGCGCGAAGGGCGGACGCTGGCGGCCCATGAGGCCTGGCTTGCCGGTCTCGCCTGTCCGGTCATCCGTCTCGATGGCTTGGCGCCACTGCCGGATCTGGTGAACCAGGTTGTGGCTGCCCAGCGACCAGCGGCGCCGGGATCGAACTAAGGTGATTTGCCTGGCGATGACAAGACTTGGTCACGAATGCGCCGCGCGGGTCCGAGAAAGCCGCTGTAGCTTCTTAGTTTTTCTATTGCCATGGTCGCGACCGCGGCCGGGATCTCAATCTTGACGCGGCGTTCGTTCGCAACGGGCCCGCTCTGCGCGGCTGCCGCTTCCCCGTTCGGTTTGAAGTTGAACATGAGCTTCTGATCTTCGGGGAATGCCGTTCGTAGTGCCGATGCGACAGACGTGATTCTGTTTCCGCTTAGGGCTTTATTGTAGCCTTTAGTACCTGGCGTGCTGGCATGTCCCAGTAGATTAATCGGGCAAAAGCCCTGGCTGATGGCTGTCGCAAGCTCTGGTGCCTTCTCCCATAGTTGCTTTACCCAGCCGTCTTGCAGCCTGCCCAGTTCCGGCGGACTGACCTGTTGCTGATCCTCACGTTCGAAGATCACAATATGACTGAGGAGATGCGCAGGCAGTGCAATGGGAGGGGGTGGCGCTGGAGGCCGATCCTTCAGGACAAAGACGTAAGGGACAGATATGTCTCGCTGTGCCGACGATTGAATCGTACGTCCCGGAGCGGAAACAATGTAGACATTTATGCTAATGCCTTGGTTCGTGCTTCCGGCAGAGAGGCTCAACAGTAGCCGAAGATCGGTTCGATCTCCCTTCGGAGGCGGCAACTCAAGATCGAGTCCGAGTTGGACGGCCACCTCTCCCTTTCCGGCTTTTTCGACATGTACCAGCATTCCAGGACTAAATTGAATTCCATCTGAACCGTAAGTTACTTGCGTTCGAAATACTACATAGTACTTTCCGACTCCATCGTCTGATATTTCTCTCTCAGGGAGAAGTTTTCCTTCCTCGGAGACGACTACATATTCGACGTTTACATGAAATTCCACTTCACGCAATTCATCCCACTTCACGTCAATGATCCTGGGAGGAACGAAATTGCCGATCATAACCAAGGGTTCTGAACCAAGAACAGTCTTGTTGAGACCGAAGCGCATCATATTGACCGTGTAAGTGACGCGAGTGGCATCACTAAATAGGGCACCGCCGCTCACGGGAAAATAGAGTTTCATCACAAGCTCCCTTGCGGCGTTTGCGCGAAAGGAGGTCGCGCTCGGTGCCTTGCTACCCGCGGCACCGTCATCGAAGCCGTTCGGCTTCTGGTGCATTCAGTCAATAGATGGCTAAGCGATATCGCGATATTGCGATATTGCCATTTGGTAGCTGCACCGGCAGATTCATCCAACTGACGTTGGACAGTCTTCTGAGTGATGGTTGAAGGATTGCCCTGTGTACGGCGGATGTCGCCGAAGGAGGCACGTGGACAGGCCGGTCCAGTCTCTCTATTTTCCACCAATCGGAGCGCGTGGTTGTCAGAGGGACGGATGCGCGACATAGCTGTTTTCTCCGGGCGGTCGCATCCCACCCTGGCCAGCGAGATCTGTGCCGCGCTTGATGTGCCGCTTCTGCCATCCCGCGTCCAGCGCTTTGCCAACGACTGCCTCGAGGTCCAGCTGCAGGCGAACTGCCGTGAGCGCGACGTCTTCCTGATCCAGACGCTCAGTCCGCCGGTGCAGGAGCATCTCGTGGAACTCCTGCTGATGATCGACGCGGCGCGCGGCGCATCGGCGTCGCGGATCACCGTGGTCATGCCGCACTACGCCTATGCGCGGTCGGACAAGAAGGATGCACCGCGCATCTCCATCGGCGGCCGGCTGGTGGCCGACCTGATCTCAGCCGCGGGGGCTAGCCGGGTGCTGACCATGGCCCTGCACGCACCGCAGGTTCACGGCTTCTTCAGCGTTCCGGTCGATCATCTGCACGCGTTGCGCGATCTCGCCGGCCACTTCCGTCGCTATGATCTTGCCAACACTGTCGTCGTTGCGCCCGACCTCGGCTATGCCAAGGGCGCCACGGCATTCGCACGCCTTCTGGGTGCGGGCGTCGCCATGGGCGCCAAGCAGCGCTTCGAGAACGACCGCGTCGAGATCAGCACCATCATCGGTGAGGTGCAGGGCAAGGACGTCATCGTCATCGACGACGAGATCGCCAAGGGCAGCACGATCCTGGAGGTGCTGGCGCATCTGCGCCGCCGCGGCGCGCGATCGATCCGCGTGGCATGCACGCACGGCCTGTTCTCCGGCGGCGCGCTGGAGCGCCTGGGCAATCAGGACGACATCCTGGAGATTGTCTGTACGAACACCCTCCCGGTCGATGGCGACGGGCACCACGCCAAGCTCGTGGTTCTTTCCATCGCGCCCACCCTGGCCGAGGCGATGCGTCGGATTCATGCCGGTGAATCGGTGAGCGAGCTGTTCCATGCCTAGCCGCTCGATCCTCTGAAGCATCGGTCGCGGTAATCGGTCGTCGGATGATGAAGTCGCCATACCGCTGCGCGGCTCGCCGACAATATCAATCGCAGTTGCCGGCACCGTTTTGCGCTCTATTGTCAGCGCCCGTGCCGGTTGGGGTGGTGCGTGGCGGAGACCTGGATGCGTCGATTGACTGTTGCCTTTGCCGAAGGACAAACCACCGCCATCGCCTTTGGTGCCGAGGGTCCGCCTGACCTGGTGTTCCTGCACGCCACCGGCTTCAACGCGCTCACGTACCGCTCGATCCTGGAACCGCTCGGGCAGCGCTATCGTGTGATTGCGCTGGATCAGCGGGGGCACGGTCGCTGTCCGCTGCCGGCGGAGCCCACGGCGCTGCGCAGCTGGGATCAGTATGTGCACGACTTCCTGACCGTGGCGGCGCCGCTATGGGGGCAGGCGACGCCGCCGGTGATCGCCGGCCACTCGATGGGCGGCGCGGTCGCCTTGATGGCGGCGGCCCGCCGGCCGGGCCTGGCCGATCGCCTGGTCCTTTTCGATCCCGTCATGCCGCCGGACGGGCTGCGGTTGCGGCTGTTGCCGCTGGTGCCCCAGGCGCAGCGCATCGCCCGCATTCCCATCGCCGCTGGGGCCCGGCGGCGGCGCGATCGATTCCCATCGCGTGTGGCGGCGCAGGACAGCTATCGCGGGCGCGGCGCGTTCGCCACCTGGCAAGCCGTCTTCCTGAATGACTATGTCGAAGACGGCTTCAGGGACACCGACGCCGGCGATGTGGCGTTGTCCTGCACGCCGGGCTGGGAGGCCGCGACGTTCGCCGGCGTGCGCCCTGGCGCCGCCGCGGCGCTGAAGACCATCGCGTGCCCCATCGACATGCTGCTCGCCGCACGGGGCTCGGCGGTTCGGCTCGATGCCGAACACCTGCGGCTGCTGAAGCCGGACCTGCGCGTCGAGATGGTGTCGGGCACCAGTCACTTCCTGCCCATGGAGGTGCCCAACATCGCGCGCGAACGCCTGGCACGCATCCTGGCCGAGCGCGCCGGCATGGGTTCGATCATGCCAATGGCAGCTGGCTAGCTGTACTGCCTTGTCCCGCAGGTCGCTTGGTTTATCTCACTGATGTGAAGCCAGCCGATTGCGGGCGTTGATGCGCTTGTTCGATTGCGCCAGCGACGCCAAAATGGCGGCTCGCCATCAGGCATGACGTGAGATTTTTGCGCGTTAGCGAAACGATATGCAACGCACTGCGAGTAGAACGAAGTCGCCATCGCCCGGGCAGGACCACGTCCGCGCTGCGCCCACCCTCAATAACAAGATCGAACCACCGGCAACGGACGGGCTGGTTGCCCGTTCGCGGCTGTTCAAGGTTCTCGACACGGCGCCCGCGCGCGCCGTGATCTGGATCGCGGCACCACCGGGTGCGGGAAAGTCGTCGCTCGCGGCAACCTGGATCGATTCGCGCCGGGCCGCGGCGAGCGTGCAGTCGATCTGGTACAGTGTGGACGATGGCGATCACGAGCCGATCGGCTTCATGGCGCAGCTGCGGCGCGCGCTGGCGCACGGCCTGGATATCGACATCGACACGTTGCCGCGGTTGACGCCGCAGGGTGCGGCCGAAATCCAGTCCTTCGCACGCCGCTGGTTCACGGACTTGCGCGCGCGCACGCGGCAGCCCTGGCTCTTCACCTTCGACGATGTGCATCGATTGTCGGAGTCGTCCGCGACCTGGCAACTCTTCGAAGCGCTGGTCGGGGCGCTGAAGGCCAACGACCGCATCGCGTTCCTGTCGCGCGCTGAACCGCCCGAGCTCTTGAAGGGCATCAAGCCCGGCAAACGGCTGGTGGAAATCACCGACTTGCGCGTGCGCCTCGACGAGTTCGACGATTTCATGCGCGTGCGGACGGCCGGCGGGACGCTGACCCGCGAGACATTTGACGATTGGGTAAGGCATACCGGCGGCTGGATCTCGGAACTGTCCACCGGATCCAGCCAACGCCCCTCGCTGCGGCTGTTCGCCGGCGGCAACTCGGCACACGCCGTCGCCCTGGGACAGTTCGCCCCGCCGGAACGGACCGTGCTGCTGCGCACGGCCTTTCTTCAGACCGGCAGCGAGGCGGAGTGGCATGCGCTGGGCGGCGATGATGCCGTCACCCTCCTTCAGCACCTGGCAGCCGATAGTGGACTGGTCTCGCGCCGCGTGAATGGGAGCCTGCGCAAGCATGATCTGTTTCACGGACACGTCGCCGAGATAGCCGCGCAATCGCTGCCCGTCGATGTCTTGAGCCAGGCCCGGATCGCCACCGCACAAATCCTGGCGGCGCGCCAGGAATACCGGCCGTCGATCCGCCTCATGGTCGAGGCCGGCGCGATCGACGCGGCGCGCGATCTGATCCATGAGATCGGCCACGCGCTGACCCAGTCCGGCCGCAACCGCGAGCTGATCGATCTCGTCGCGGCACTGCCGGAAGCGGTCCAGGCCGAGCCCAGGATGCGGATCTGGGATGCCTATGCGCGCATGCCTTTCGAGCCCTGGACCGCGCAGCGGATCCTGCACGAGGTCCGCCTCGCGAGCCGTCCGCACGAGCAACCGGTTGCCTATGCGCTGGCGATCAGCGGCGAGATTCACGCCGCGCTGTCGGACTGGTTGCAGTACCGCACGCTGCCGCCGCTGGTCGAGGAGATCGACGGCAACCGTGCGGTCCTGGAAGCCCTGCCGGAGGCGCTCCAGCGGCATGTCGCGGTCGCCCGGTCGATGGCGGTGATGTTCGCCTGGCCCACCCATCCGCACATCCGGCAGACGCGACAGCAGATCGAAGCCATGCTCCCTGGGCTGCCACCGCCCCAGCAGCTGCTTCTCGGCGCCGCCCTGGTCACCTACCTCTCGTGGTGGTGCAGCGACGTCAGGGCCGCGCGGACCTTCCTGGACATGCTGAGCCCGCTCGCGCGACGCGCCGACATGCTGCCGATGGGGGTCATGCGCTGGCATTTCAGCGCCATCTCCTGCGCCTATCGTGATGGCGACGGCGGTGCCGTCCAGAGACTGACCAACGACGCGATGGCGTTCGCGGAAAAGTGGGGTGTCACGAGCAGTCTCTCCAGCGTTTTCTACCTCAACGTCGTGGCCTACGCCGATGCGGGTGACCGGGCGAATGCCACGGCGATGCTGCAACGCTATGTCGAGTGGCTGTCGCGCTGGCGGCGCACCGATTTCAATGCCACACATCATTTGAAGGCGCTGATCGCGTTGAATTTCGGCGACGAGATCGCCGCGATCGCCGAAGCCCGCCAGGCCCGGGCCTATGCCGAAAGCCTGCGCGGGCCGCACCAGGTTGCCGAAGAGGACGCGCTGCTGGCCATGGCCCTGTCGGTGCAGGGCGATCCGGCGGCCCTGACCCATATCGGGTCGCTGCGGCATGTGGCCGGCCAGACTCATAACGCCAATTTGCGCCTGCACGGCGATCTGGCCGAGGTCGCCCTCGCGCACGCGCAAGGTCGAAACGACGATTTCCAGCGTCTGTGGCCGGCGATGGCGCGCGCGGCGCTCGAACTGGGCGAGCGCCGCATCACGGGCATGAACCGCATCTACCTGGCACGGCTGTCGGACGTCGCCCTGGCGCAGGACACCGACATCGACGCAACCCGCCGGCTGATCACGCTGTGGCAGCTGTCGCCGCCGGCCAACGCGATGAGCGACTCCTGGCCTTATCCCATCGAGATCCGCACCTTGGGCGCCTTCGCCATCACGATCGATGGGCAGGCCGCCACATCGGGTCAGGTCAAGGCCGGGCGCAAGCCGCTCGAGCTGCTGTGGCACCTGCTGGCCGCCGGCGATGACCCCCTGGCGCACGCCGACCTCGCGGACAGCCTGTGGCCCGATCTCGAAGGCGACCGGGCGATGCACACGCTGCAGACGACGATCTACCGCCTGCGCAAGCAGCTCATCACGGAAGCCATCCGAAACGCCGACGATCGCGTCTGGCTCAACGCGACCGTGGTGCGCACCGATCTGATGGCCTTGCGCCAGGCGCTGGGCCAGCTGCAGGACCCGACCGCGTCGAGCGGCGCGCGTCTTGCCGCGCTGGACCGGGCATTGCGGCTTTACCAGGGGCCGTTCCTGCCCGGCGTGCAGCTGCCGGCGATCCAGGCCGAGCGCAACCGCATCGCCGACGCGCTCGCGCGTGAAGGGCGGGCCTTGCTGCAGACGCAGGACCGCAGCGATCCCATGCTGCCCCTGCGCGAGGCCCGCCTGCGCGCCTGCCTCGATCCGGCCGGCTGAGAGCAATCCCCCGAGACCGCAGCCTCGCTGTCATCCTGAGCGAAGCGAAGGATCTTTTGGACCGTCGAGTCGCACGAGACCGGCACACTGAAGCACGGTGCGCCATTGATGGTCCCGTGCGGCAGAACGGCTCAAAAGATCCTTCGCTACGCTCAGAGGATGTGACTTTTTACTAGCCGAACCGCTGGGAAGCAGATTCTCTGTCATCGGGTGGAGGTCTGGATGATGGCAGAGGAAGTGGCGCTGTTCGAGGACATGGAACCGCAAGTGGC
>Ga0187894_10002040_pt1 | contig 24765 bp, 20 predicted proteins | sample GBC1701081metaG_FD_136650 | JGI IMG/M metagenome (GOLD analysis project Ga0187894, IMG submission 136650) | White microbial mat communities from a lava cave in the Kipuka Kanohina Cave System on the Island of Hawaii, USA - GBC170108-1 metaG ... | reverse complement strand
GAGGAGGAGTTCGCCCGCGAGGTCGCCGCGAAGTAGGATCATCCGACCAAGGGAGGATCATCCCGTGAAACGCGCGTTCCTGATCGCCATCCTGCTCGCGGTCGCCGGGTGCGGCGGCCACTACTACCGCGTGACCGACCCCGCCTCGGGCCGCGTCTACTACACGCGGGACGTGGACACGAAGAGGCGGACGGGAGCCGTGGACTTCAAGGATGCGAAGTCCGGCTCCAAGGTGACGCTCCAGTCCTCGCAGGTGACCAAGATCAGCGAGGCCGAGTACCAGAAGGGCCTCGCGAGCAAGTAGCCGCGTTTATCATCGGGCGGTGCGGACGGCCGCCTTCCTTCTCGGATTCGCCGCGCTCGGGGCCGTGGGGTGGCTCGCGAGCGGGCCGGCCGCGGTCGCAGGCGACGAGCCGAGGCCCCCGGAGCCCCCTCCCTTCCCGGCGACGCGACCGGACGAATTCGCCGGGAGCGCCGCCTGCGCCGAGTGCCACGGCGACCTCCACGCGCGCTGGTCGAAGACCGCGCACGCGCTCACGATCCGCGACTTCACGGGCGCGGAGTCGGCGCGGCCGTTCGACGGCGAGATCTTCACGGCGCGCGACGTCGAGCAGAGGCTCGGCCCCGGCCCGGTGATGGAGTGCGAGGGGCCCGGGGGAGAGAGGGGAAGGTTCCCGGTCGAGAAGGTGATCGGCATCCGGCGCGTCCAGATGTTCACGACGACGCTCCCGGGCGGCCGCATCCAGGTGCTCCCCGTGTTCGTCGAGGTCCCGCCCCGGAAGTGGTTCGACTACAGCGACTTCATCTTCGGCGGGCCGTCGAAGCTCGAGATCCCGAAGGACAGCGCGTACTCGTGGTACGGACCCCACCGCAACTACTCGAGCCGCTGCGGCATGTGCCACATGACCGACTACGCGATCGGGTACGACCCCGACGCCGGCACGTACGCGACGACGTGGAAGGAGCAGGTCGTCGGGTGCGAGTCTTGCCACGGGCCCGCGGCCTTGCACGCGGACAAGTGGCGGCGGCAGAGCGACGTCCGGGACCACATCGTGAACACGGTGAAGCTCCCGATCGAGCGGGCGAACGAGGCCTGCGCCCAGTGCCACTCGGAGAACCTCATGGTGAAGACGGGGTTCCTGCCGGGGGGCGATTTCTACGGGAGCTTCGAGGTCGCCGGGCTCGAGGACGAGCGCCACCTCCATCCCGACGGTCGCGCGAAGGAGCTGATCCACAACCACATCCCCGTCCTCGAGAGCCGCTGCGGCCCGATCCGCTGCACGAAATGCCACGACCCGCACGGCCACGCGGACGCGGAGGGCCGCACGATCCCGGGCGACATCATGCGGCCGCTCGACGACGACTGGACCTGCACCCAGTGCCACGAGGACGTCGCGAAGGACCTCAAGGCCCACACGCACCACGCGCCCGAGAGCGCCGGGAGCCGCTGCGTCAACTGCCACATGCCGCCGCTCGTCATCGAGGGCGGCCACGGGCGCGTGCGCGACCACACGATGTCGATCCCGTCCATGGAGAACACGCGGAAACTCGGGCTGCCGAACGCGTGCCGGAGCTGTCACGCGACCGAGACGCCGGGATGGGAGTACCCGCACTTCGAGGCCTGGTACCCGGACGCCGACGCGCGGAACCACCGGGTCCCGCTCGCGCGGGCGATCGCGGGCGGCCGCGCGCGCAAGCCCGAGGCCAAGGGCCCCCTCCTCGAGCTCCTCGCCGATCCGAACCCCGTCTACCGCGCGGGCGCGGCGTCCCTCCTCGCGTCGTACGACACGGACCTCCGCCCGTCGCTCCTCGATCCCCACCCGCTGGTCCGGCGTGCCGCAATCGAGGGCGTCGCGCGCCGGCACCCCGAGGCGCTCGGGCCGATGCTCGACGACAAGAGCCTCGTCTTGCAGCGTGCGGCGGCGATCGCCCTCGCGAGCCGCCGCGACCGGACGGACTACGACTTCATCGCGGGGCGCGCGGAGCTGCGCGGCCGGATCGTGCGCGTCCTTGAGGCGTGCGCGAGCGAGCGGCCCGACGATGCCGACATCCGCTTCCTGCTCGCCACGCTCTACCGGATGGACGGCCGCAGCGACGAGGCGAATCGGGAGCTTTCCCGATACCGGCTCCTTCGCCCCTGGATGAGGTAGCCGGTACCATGACGCCCCCGATGGAACAGCTCGCCGCCTGGCTCGCGCTCGCGTTCCGAACGGCGCTGCCGGCGGCGGAAGCCTCGCGCATCGCCTTCGGCGATGGCCCGAAGGCCTCGGACTTCCCCCGCCAGGTGATCGAGCACGAGATCGAGGATCTCCGCGCGCTCGAGGCGCTCGGCGTGCGGGTGATCACGGTCAAGGACGCGGAGTTCCCGGCGAAGCTCAAGAGCGAGGAGGGTCCCTACGTCCTCCAGGTGGCGGGGAGGGCGGGGCTCATCGGGGAGGGAGGGGTCAAGTGGGTCGCGGGCCACCGGCCGCTCGCCAGCTTGCTCGAACACGGCGACCGCGCGGTCGCCGTCCTCTCGAAGGGGCTCCTCCACGCGAAGACGCTCTTGCGCGAGCTTCACGATCCGATCACCGACGGCCAGGTCGCCCTCGTGAGCGCGGAGCCCCCGCGCGCGACGTGGGGTCCCGTGCGCGACCAGCGCCGCGACGAGCTCGTGCGCCGCGTGGCGGGCTGAAGATCCGGAGGTGATTCCCGGCGCGCGTCCCGGGATCAGGCGGCGAACACCCGGTCCAACTCCGCCTTGAGACCGCTGTCGAGCGGCGTTCCCGCCGCCGCGAGGTTCTCCGCGAGCTGCGCCTCGGTCGTGACGCCGACGAGGACGCTCGCGACGACGGGGTTCGCGAGCACCCACGCGAGCGCGACACGCGCCATCGGCATCCCGGCCGCCTTCGCGAGTTCGCGGAGGCGCGCCACCCGCCTCGTCGGCTCCTCGCCGAGGTAGCGCTGGATGAACTGGTTCCGCCGGGCGTCCGCCGCGCGAGAGTCCGCCGGACGGGCGCCATCGAGGTACTTGCCGCTCAGGACTCCCTGCGCGAGCGGCGAGAACGGGAGGATGCCGAGCCCGTGCTTCCGGCACGCGGGGACGACCTCAGCCTCGATCTCGCGGTCGAGGAGGCTGTAAGGGGGCTGATTCGAAACCGGCGGCGCGGCGCCCATCTCCTTCGCCGCCTTGACCGCCTCCTCGATCTGCGAGGCGCTCCAGACGCTCACCCCCCAATAGTGGACCTTCCCCTGCCGGATCAGGTCGTCGAACGCGCGCACGGTCTCCGCGACCCGCGTCTCCGGGTCGTGCCGGTGGCACTGGAAGATGTCGATGGAGTCCGTGCCGAGGCGCTTCAGCGACGCGTGCACGCTCTCGAAGAGGTGCTTCCGCGAGAGTCCCTTGTCGTTCGGGCCGGGCCCCATCGGGAAGAAGGCCTTCGTCGCGAGGACGTAGCTCGAGCGCCGGATCCCCTCGAGCACGCGTCCGAGCTGCTCCTCCGCCTTCCCGCTCGCGTAGACGTCTGCCGTGTCGATCAGGTTGACGCCGCCCTCGAGCGCGCCCCGGACGATCCGGCCCGCCTCGCGATCCCCGAGGTGGCCGCCGAAGTTGAGCCACGTCCCGAGGCCGATCGCGCTGACCTTCAGTCCCGAGTTCCCGAGCCGGCGGTACTCCACGGAATGGCGGTCTACGCCCCCGGACGGTCGCGCTTCGTCGGGATCTCGGCGTTCCAGGAGACGCGGACCTCGCCCTGCGCGAGGTAGTCGGCGATGCGCGCCATGACCGCGTCCAGGTCGTCGATCGGCCGCGCGCGCCCCTCGAAGAAGACCTGGGGCGGGTTCCCGAACTTCTCGACCCAGGTGTCGAAGCCGACGCCCTCGCCGAAGCGGAGGCAGAGGGTCTCGCCGTGCCAGAGCCGCTGGCGGATCGAGTCGAGGCCCTTGAGGGCCCCCTCCGATGTGCCGGTGTGCGTCGCGTCCATCCCGTTCATCCCGCGTGCACCTGCCGCGGTTCCTCGACCGCCGCCTCCCCCTCCCCCGCGCGCACCCCCTCCTCCTCCTCGCGCAGCCGCGACTCGAACTCGCGAAGCTCTTCCTCGATCTTCAGGCGGCGGTCGCGGTCGCGCACGAGGTCCTGACGGTACCTCGTCAGGAAATAGGAGATCGTTTCCACGCGGATCTTGATCGAGCCGGTCGGCTTGTTCTCGTCGATGTCGCGGAAGGAGAAGAAGGGCGTGCCGCTCTTCTCCACGATCTCCTCGACGACCGTGTAGATGGGCGCGTCGTGGCCGCACTTGAAGCTCGACAGTTCGAGGCCGACGAGCAGCGGATGGCGCGCCACGAACTTCGCCGCCCACACCTTGCGGTTCGTGTTCTCGCTGTAGCAGTTCTTCCAGACGTCGGTGATGTCGCGCGGGTCCTTGATGAGCCCCTGCTCCACGTCCTCGCGGAAGAGCGGCAGGAGCGTCTCGTCGTCCACCGGCAGCGTGTCCTGCGTGCGGGTCGGGTAGCCGCGCTTCTGCAGCTCGATGAGGATCTCGTGGTTGATGCCCGGGTCGTTGTGGTACGGCCGGCCGAGCACCACGATGCCGATCCGGAGGTCGCGCTCGAGCTCCTTGAGCGTCTCGCGGCCGCGGTCGCGCAGATCCTTGTCGAACGCGCGCAGCGCCTTCCAGCCTTCCGCGCAGGCGCGCCCGTTCTCCTCGCGGGAGACGCCGAGCACGGGCTCGAAGCCGCGCCGCATCTGCTCCTCGAGGAGCACCTCGTCCGCGAAGTCCACGAACGGGGAGAGGTAGGCGAGACCGTGCTCCGCGAAGACGTCGCCCTCCTTGGTGAACGCCGCCTTGACCGCCTCGGGCGTCGCGGTGACCGTCGGGCACGCGCGGGCGCTGAGCGTCTCGCGGAGCGGCGTGGGCAGCCCGTCCACCATCGGGAAGAGGATGTGGGTGAGCGGCTCCTTCATGTGGTGCACGTAGATCAGGTTGTGGGCGTGCGCGATGCACACCTTGCTCGGGAAGCAGGGGTCGATCGAGCCGCGGCGCGCGCCCTCGCGGTAGAGCGCCTCGGACGTCACGTCGGAGAAGACGAGGTTCTTCGCCGGGACGCCGAGACTCTGCAAGTACGCCGTGAAGAAGGGCGCGAGCGAGTACATGTTGAGGACGCGCGGCATCCCGAACCGGAGCGTGGTGCGCCGGCGGATGAGCTCCGCGCGCTCCTTCGCCGCCTTCGTCCACGCGCGCGCGGGCGGCGGGTCCGCGATCACCGCCGGCTTGAAGTCGCCGAACGCGCGCTTCGCCGCGTGCTCGACGAGGTTCGGGTTCGTGCGCTTGACCTCGTCCATCCCCGCCTTGATCTTCCGCATCGCGTCGATGTTCTCGACCTCGCCCTTCTCGCAGGTCGCGATGATCAGGCGGCGGGTGTCCGCGGCGAGCTTGTCGCCCGGCACGACCGGCGCCTGGGGGTCAGGGGGCTCGGGGGCAGGGGCGCCCGACAGGTTCACGTCGATGAAGGTCCGGAGGCACTTGTTCTTGCAGAAGTAGCAGCGGGTCGATTCGTTGCGCGAGGTCTTGTAGCCGATCCGCGAAACCTCGTCGAGGCCGATGAACTGCGTCCGCGTGCCCGCGTCGTAGAGGCGCGCGGCCTCGAGCGCCGCGCCGATCGCCCCCGACTCGCCCGTGTGCTTGTGGACGAAGACGTCGGGCACGGTGCCGTTGTCGTCGCGGAAGCGGTCGTGGATGAAGTCCACCTGCGCCTTCACCGCGGCGAGGTTGTGCTGCGTCCCGCCCTGGAGGACGAAACGCCTGCCGAGCTTCGCGAGGTTCGGGATGCGCGAGACGTAGAGCCAGATGTTCTTCGGGAGCACCGCGGCGAGCCCGGCGAGGATCTCGTTCGGGGCCCACCCCTGCCGCTGGAAGTCCACGATGTCGCTCTGCATGAAGACGGCGCAGCCGTAGCCGAACTCGGGATAGTTGCCGGCGGCGAAGGCCTGGTCGGCGTAGTCGCGCACGTCCACGCCGAAGTTCCTCGCGGTGCTCTGGAGGAAGTAGCCGTTCCCGGCCGAGCACTGCGTGTTGAGCTTGAAGTCCTTCACCTTGCCGTTCTTGAGAACGATGATCTTGATGTCCTGCCCGCCGACGTCGCAGACGACGTCCACGTCGTCGTAGAAGTGGAGCGCGCTCTCGGTGTGCGCGACGGTCTCGACGATCGCCGCGTCCGCCTTGAGCACGTCCTTCAGGATGTCCTTCGCGTAGCCGGTGGTGCCGACGCCGAGGATCTCGAGCATCGCGCCCTGTCCCTCGACGTACTTCCGGAGCTCGAGGATCCGCTGCTTCGTGTCCTCGATCGGGTTGCCCGCCGAGAGGCCGTAGGCCTTGAAGAGGATCTCGCGTTCGGGCGAGAGGAGCACCGCCTTCGTGGAGGTCGATCCGCCGTCCACGCCGAGGAAGGCGCCGACCCGCTGGCCCGGCTCGAACGTCGCGGGCGTGAAGGGCTCGGGCCGGTAGCGGTCCTTGAACCCGTCGAGGTCCTTCGCCTCGCGCGCGAGGCCCTTGCCCGACGCCTTCTTCTTCTGGCCGGTCGCGGCGCCGTTCTTCAGGTAGCCGCGGAGGGGCTCGACGCCCCGGTAGGCGCCGGAGGTCTCGGGCTCCTCCTTGCCGAACTCGATCGCGCCCAAGGCGGCGAAGTACTGCGCGTCGTCCGGCACGACGATCAGCGACTCCGGGTCCACCCCTTCGGGCAGCGGGACCTTGCGCTCCTCCCACACCTTGGGGATGTTCGTGCGCCAGGCCTCCATCATCCCCTTGATGAAGGTGTTGGGGCCGCCGAGGAGGAGCACCTTCGGACGCAGCGTGTTGCCGCGCGTGAGGACCGAGAGGTTCTGCTGGATGATCGCCTCGAAGAGCGAGGCCATGAGCTCGTCCGGCGGGACCCCCTGCTTCTGGAGCCCGTTGATGTCGGTCTCGGCGAAGACGCCGCACTTGCCCGCGACCGGGTGGAGCTTCAGCCCCTTGTAGCCCATCGCGCAGAGCTGCGCGGCCGGGATCCCGAGCTTCAGGTTGATCTTGTCGATCACGGAGCCCGTGCCGCCGGCGCACTTGTCGTTCATGGAGGGGATCTTCCGCTTGCGGCCGGTCTCCTGGTCCTCCTTGAAGATGATGATCTTCGCGTCCTGCCCGCCCAGCTCGACCACCGAGTTGCACTCCGGGTAGAGCTTCTCGACGGCCAGCGAGACCGCGTTGACCTCCTGGACGAACTTCGCGCCCAGATGTCCCGCGAGCGAGGAGCCGCCCGATCCGGTCACGAAGACGCGCACGTCCTCCGGAGGGGGGTTCCCCATGGCCTCCCCCATCGCCAGCAGGAACTCGAGCGTCTTCTCCGCCTGGCGCGTCTCGTGCCGCTGGTAGTCCTTCCAGAGCACGGCGTCGCTCGCCGCGTCGACGACGACGGCCTTGACCGTCGTCGAGCCGACGTCGAGGCCGATCCGGAACCGGATCACCGGCCGTTCCCCATCCGCTGGGCCACGTGCGCGACGAACCGCGCGGCCGTGCCCGCGTAGCGCGGGTCCTCGGGGACGTGGTAGAGGCCGGAGCGCATCTCGGGGTGCGCGGCAACGTAGGCGCGGAGGTCCGCCTCGGTGCGTCCCGCGTCCGAGAGAGCGCGCGCGAACTCCTCCTTGCACTTCTTCCGCGCCTCGCCGAGCGCCATCTGCACCCGCGAGTGGGCGTTGATCTCGCCCTCGCCCGAGGTCTCGACGGGCAGGTAGATCATGTCGGGGAACTTCGAGACCACCGCCGCCTGGGCCCCGTCCGACTGGGTGGACGGCATGCAGCCGAAGGGCTTGAGCGAGAGCACCATGTGGCAGAGGTTCTTGTGGAAGTAGTAGATGTTCTTCGCCACCTCGAGGTGCCCCTCGCCGCCCTTCGAGTTGGCGTTGTAGAAGGGGTGCCCGAGCCGCTGGAGGTGGAGCTGGTTCACGAGCTTGTGCGTCGTGCCGCCGAGTGCCTTGCGGAACCGGTCGTAGGTGCGGGCGAGCAGCCGCTCGAGGAGCGCGATCCGGCCGACGCGGTAGCCGAGCGACACCGGGTTCCGGAACCCCTTCGCGCCGAACCGGTTCTTCTCCTGCTGCTTCACCTGCCAGACGAGGTAGCAGAGCCAGGTGAGGATCGGCTCCACGAGCGCCTCCGCCCCCTCTCCCTCGAGGAACCGGAACATCCGGTAGTTGCCGTCCCCTTCGGTCGTCTGGGCCCAGAACTCGCCGGTCACCTTCACGACCGGCTTCACGCGCAGCCGGTCCACCTCGATCGCGCCGAGGATCTTCGCGCACTCCGCGAGCGCGTCCGTGTGCTGCCGCGTGAAGAAGTACTTGAGGAAGCGCGCCATCGGGCCCGCGACCGGGACGCGGCGCAGCTTGTCGGCCGTCCGCGCGAAGGAGCGGTCGCGCACCGCGGCGTGCATGATGTCCGTGCACCGCTCGAGCGCCCGGTCGGTCGCGCCGGCCTCGACCTCGTAGGGCCGGATCTGGTACCCGACCTCGTTCAGGAGGTCCCCGATCGCGAGCGCCGAGACGATGGTCAGGAAGAAGTCCATGTCCATCTTCAGCCCGGCTTCGACCTGCGCCTGCTCGAGCCCGCCGGTCTGGGAGAAGAGGAGGACCCGGAACCCGTCGAAGCCGGAGTTGCGGAGCGCGAGCCGGTACTCGGACTCGTACATGCCGAACCGGCACGGCCCGCATCCGCCCGCGGTCAGGTAGACGTAGTCGGAGAGGATCTTCGGCTTCGGCACGCCCTTCTCGCGCAGCTCCTGGAGGTGCTTCACGAGGTTCCCGACGGTGAAGTACGTCGGGTTGCACTGCCCGGTGTTGCCGTACTCCTTGCCGAGCTCGAAGGAGCGGACGTCGGGCACGCCGAGGCGCTCGCAAAGGTAGCCGAACCCCTCGAGGGTCCCGAGGACGAGCCTCTCGTGCTTGACCGTGAGGCCGCTGATGAGGATCGTCGTGTGGGACTTCTGCGCCGCCGTGAAGGGGTGCTCGACGGGCCTCCGGAAGTGGTCAGGACGATCGAGCAGCCCCGCTTCGCCGAGGCGCCGCGCGCGCTCCTCGTCCACACGCCGCCGGATGACCTGCTCGCGCTCGGATGTCGTGCCAGCCATGTCTCCCTCCGCCGCGCTCCACGCGCGCGCGGTGGATTCTGGCACAGAGGGGCGGACGGGGGGATCGGATTCCAACCCTAGACGGGGGCCGCTCCCGTTCGTGTTTTCCGATGAAGCGGCCTCATTCCATCGCCCGATCAGCCCTCGACGTAGAGCTTGTCGGCGCCCGCGGCGCGCGCGGCCTCGTAGAGCTCCGCGCGGATGGCGAGGACCGCCTCCCGCTTCACCCCCTCGAGCGCCGCGTCGTACCAGAGCGCGCGACGGTCCCCCGGCGCGAGGTGTTCGAGGACGACCGCCACGTTCGGCCCGCCGAACCGGCGTCCGAGGTCCTCGACCGTCTGCCGGTACGCCTCGCGGTACCGCTCGTGGTCCGCCACCACGAACTGGAGGCTGTCCGGGCGAACGCGCTCCGTCGTCTCGAGATCGGCGAGCCCAGGCCGGAAGACGTCGTAGTACGCGTCCGCGACGGCCGGGCCCCCGACGCGCGCGAGCTCCCGGTAGAGCGAGAGCGAAGCCTCGGCCCGCCCGCACTCCGCCTCGAGCCCGTGGCCGCGCCGGCGCATCGTCTCGTGGTGATGCCGGACGAGATCGAGGATCGCCCCCTCGGCCTTGCCGTCGAGCGGCACGGAGAGCCTCGTGAGCGCCCCCCGGAAGACGATCCCGTACGCCGCGGCGGGCGGCACGTCGAGGCCGCCTACGCCGGTGCGCGGGACCCGGCCTTCCCGGCGCTCGAGCGCGATCTCCCCGAGCCGTTCCCCGAAGGCAAGCCACTGCGCCTCGATGTCACGCATCGCGCCCGTGGTGTAAGGGGGCTTCGGGGGCCAGAGGAGGAAGAGCGCGAGCGCTGCCGCGAGCGGCACCGCGACGTAGAGCCACCGGCGGCGCCGGGCGTGCAGGCGGCCGACGACGCGCCTGACCGCGTGCGCGTCGGGCGTCTGCTCCTCCATGATCCCCGCGAACCTGCGTACGTCGTCGAGTTCCGCCTTGAGCAGCGGATCGCGCGCGAGCTCCTCCTCGACCTTCCGCGCCTCGTCGGGCGGGAGAAGCCCGTCGATGTACTCGTCGAGCCGGTCCTTCCAGTCGTCCTTCATGGCATCATCTTTCACAGGTATCCCGATCGCCTGAGCAGCCCCTCGATCCTCTGGCGGAGCTCGTGGCGGCCCCGGGCGATGCGCGACTTCACCGAGTGGATATTATCCTTCAATTGCTCCGCGATCTCGCGAGCCTCGAGGCCGTGGAGGTACCGCATCATGAGCGGCTCGCGGTAGATCTCGGGGAGCCGGTGGATGGCTTCGGCAAGGATCTGCCTCAGCTCCTTCCCCTCGGCCCCATCCGATTCCACGGCCGGCACCTCCTCGGTCAACTCCGCGCCGTGCCGCTCCGTCCGGAGCAGGTCGGTCGCGCAGTTGAAGACGACCCGACGGAGCCACGCCCCTACGTTCTCGACGGGGCCGGAGCCGCGGAGGTAGCGGTGCGCCCGCACGAGCGCGGTCTGGACGGCGTCGTCCGCGAGCGCGCTCGACCCGCACCGCTGTTCCGCGACCCGGAGCATCCCCGCGTAGTGGCGTGCGACGATCGCGTCGAACGCCGCCCCGCGGCCCGCGCGGAACGCCGCGACGAGGCCGCCGTCGTCCGAAGGGAGCGGACCCTGGGCCATCCTTTTCCTATTAGACCGAAGCGGAAGCCTCCCGGGATGCAGGAACCTGGGACGGGGACGTCGGGACCTTGACCTTTGGCGCTTGACCGTCGATCTTGCTCCCCATGCAGCGTTTCAAGCGAGCGATGAACCGCAAGAAGCGGATGGGGAAGCCCAGCAAGCACGTCCGCCGCCGGCGGAAGAAGGCCCAGCGGCTCGCGCGGGCCAGGTAGGGCTCCCTTGGAGATCCCCTGCGGGAGCTGCGGGGCCGAACTCCGCCTCAACCCGAACCTCCAGGGGACGACGGTCTCGTGCCCCCGCTGCGGGGCCGCGGTCCCGGTGCCGAAGGGGATGGCCCCTCCCGCCGCGACGCCCCGCGCGGGCCCGCGGCGACGCGACGCCCAGGGCCCCCCCGCCCCCCGCCGCTTCGGGACGAGCTATACGTTCTGGCTCCTGGGCGCCCAGGCCGCCTTGGCGCTGCTCGGCGTCTCCTGCCTCGTCGGCGCGTTCCGCCGCGCCGGGGGGGACCCCGACTGGTCGTACCTCCGCGAGCACCCCTTCGCGCTCCTCGGTGCCGGTGCGTTCTTCCTCTTCGCCGTGTGGGCCGCGGCCCGCGTGCCGGTCCTGACGACGCTGGTCGCGGCGCTCGCCGTGCTCGCCGCGTGCGCGTGGCGCTTCTCGGAGGCGGGGACGGTGGACCTGTCGCGCACGATCGCGCTGTCGGTCGCGATGCTCGCGCTCTGGCTCGCCCTCTCCCACCGCCGCGCCGTGGCGCGGTGAGCCGCGTTTACACTGCGGGGCGCGCAGCCCCAAGGCGCCCCGGAGGGACCCGTGAGGACGTGGCTCAGCGCTTCGCTCGCTCTCGCGTGCAGCATCGGCGTGGCGCAGCCGCCGCCGGTCGCGGACGTCACCGGCGAGATCCGCTACCTGAAGTACGGGGTCGAGGCCCGAGGTCGCACCGTGGCGTGGAAGGACCTCCGGTCGATCGAGGACGTGCCCCCCGCGGCGGACGCGCTGAACGCCGAGTTCGCGGAGCGCCAACGGCAACGGCCCAAGGAGGTCGTCGCCCACGTGCGGCTCGGGACCTGGGCGCGGGAGCGGGGGCTCGCCGCCGAGGCGACTGCGGAATTCGAGGCGGCGCTCGCGATCGACCCCGAGAACGGCGCGGCGCGCCGCGCGCTCGGTTGGGTCCGGGTGGAGAAGGAATGGAAGCGCACCGAGGACCTGCTCGCGGAGCGGCTGCGCGCGCTGCAGCCCGACACGACGAAGGGAAGGCTCGATCTTGCGAAGTGGTGCGGCGAGAACGGCTGCCCCGACGGCGAGTGGAGGCTCCTCGTCGGGGTTGCCGTGGCCAACCCCAGGGACAAGGGGATGATCGCGCAGATGAAGCCCCTCGTGGCAAGGCGGCGGCAGCACACGGCGCTCCTCGCCCCGCTGTCCGGCCGGTGGCTGGCGGTGGTCGACCGGACGAAGCACCACCAGGCGAAGGTCTACGCGATGGAGGCGATCGACTTCCGCAAGGTGGATGCAGACGGCAGCACGTGGACGGGGTCAGGGAAGAAGCTCGAAGACCACTACAGCTTCGACTGCGTGATCCGGGCATGCGCCGACGGCGTCGTCACCGACGTCGAGGACGGGTACGACGACATGCCGCCGGGCGTGGCCGGGAAGTACGACGAAGCCAACGGCGTCGACATCGAGCACGATGCGAGCGAGTCGACGGAGTATGGCCACATCCGCAAGGGGAGCGCGTTGGTGAAGAAAGGCGAGAAGGTGAGGGCGGGCCAGCCGATCGCCCGCGTGGGGAACTCCGGGGCGAGCGGGGTGCCGCACCTCCACTTCTCGCTCTCGACCCCGGTCGCGGACGACGCGGGGAACGGGGAGTGGATCGGCGTGCCGTGGCGCCTGCGCGGTTTCCGGGTCGTGGACGTGGGCGGGAAGCCGTGCGACTTCGAGGCAAGGGTCGCGCGCGTGTGCGAGGGATGGACCGTCCTGTTCCCGGAGCTCCCGTAGGCCGGCGCGCCGAGCTGCGCTTCGCCGTCAGGCGAGCTGCGCGAGCATCTCGGACGCGCGCCCGCGCAGGCAGTGCGTGTAGAGCGGCGAGAGCGGCGTCTCCTCGAGGTTGATCTCGACGGTCACGGCGCCGCGCGACAGGGCGAGGCGGGGAAGATCGGCCGCGGGGTAGACGACGCCCGACGTCCCGACGCTCACGAGGAGATCGCACTTCGCGATCGCGTCGCCCGCGGCGCGGATCGTCCCCTGGTCGAGCATGTCTTCGAACCAGACGATGTCGGGCCGGAGGTACGAGCCGCACTCGCAGCGGCGCGACCGGATCGGCGCCTCGAGGTTCTCGGCAACCGTCCGGCACCGCGCGCAGCGGACGCGCCAGAGCGATCCGTGGAGCTCGACGACGCCCCTGGACCCCGCGCGCTGGTGCATCCCGTCGATGTTCTGGGTCAAGACCGTCGCGCCGGGCGTCGCCGCGATGATTCTGTGCCCGTCGTTGGGCTCGCAGGCCGCGACGAACCTGCGCCGCTCGTCGTGGAAGTCCCACACCTTCGCGGGATCCCTCCCGAAGGCGCGCTCGCAGGCGTACTCCTCCCAGTCGTACTTCTCCCAGATGCCGCCGCTTCCCCGGTAGGTCGGGATGCCGCTCTCCGCCGAGAGCCCCGCGCCCGTGAAGAAGACGACCCGCTCGAAGTCCTTGAGCCGGATCATGCAAGGAGCTTCCGGAGGAGCGCGGCCGCGAGCTTCGCGCGCGGCAGGAACGACGCGGGATCGACGCTCTCCGGGTCCGGACCGGTCGAGACGTGCGGGTTCCTCCCGACCGGCCCGAGGCCGTCGAGCGTCGGGACGATGTCCCAGAGGTGGCAGCCGTCGCTCCCGCCCCCGCGCCGCTGCGCCACCAGCTTCATCCCCATCTCCGCGCCGAGCGCGCACGCCTTCTCCCCAAGCGCACGGCTGCCCTCGTTCGCGGGCCACGGCGGGTACCCCGGCAGCTCGGTCACCTCGACGTGCGTGCCCGGGACCGAGCCGGGCCCCGCGAGCGCGAGCGCCCTCGTGCGGCCCCACGCGAAGTCCCCGGGCGTCCACGCCCGCAGGTCGAGGCTCATCGACGCACGGCCGGGCACCGAGTTGACCGTCGTCCCGCCCTCGATCGTGCCCACGTTGAACGTGACGCCGCGCGGGTAGTCCGTCTGCGACTCGATCCGCTCGACGGCGCGCGCGAGCTCGCGGATGGCGCTCGCGCCCTTCTCGTGCGAGTGCCCCGAGTGCGCCTCGCGCCCGGTCGCCGAGACCCGGAACCGCCCGGACCCCTTCCGCTCCACGACGAGCGTCGTCGCCCCTCCCTCCGCCTCAAGCCCCGGCTCGAAGACGAGGCAGGCGCGCGTCCCGGGCTTGACGAAGCCGCGCGCGAGGGGCGGGAAGTCCGCGCAGCCGCCCTCCTCGGTCGCGTTGAAGAGCAGGGTGACGTCCGGCGACCCGCCGAGCTCGCGCAGCGCCATCGCCATCACCACGATGCCGCCCTTCATGTCGCAGACGCCCGGCCCGTGGATGCGCCCCCCCTCCTCGCGCCAGGGGAAGTTCTCGCGGTAGACCGTGTCCAGGTGGCCGACGAGAAGGCACGTCGGCCCCCGCACCCCCACCCGTTCCAACACCAGGTGCTCGCCGATGTGCCGGGCCCGGAAGCCCAGGTCCGCGAACATGGCCGCCACGAGCGCCGCGACCTCGCGGACGCCCGCGCGGTTCCCCGTGAAGGAGTTCACCTCGACGAGCCGACGCAATGCCCCGATCGCGTCCACCCGGGCAGCTTACCCGCCCGGGCGAGCAGACCGTCCCGATCCGAGACAGCGAGGGGACGAGAGTGCGGCAATGCCCCCCGCTTGGTCGATGCGACACAGGGCATGCACGACGAGGAACGGCGCTCGCGGGGGGACCTCCTCCTCACGTCCCTGTCTTTGGGCGTCCCGGTCGCCGTCTACAACCTGCTCCTCGTCGAGCGCAAGTACTCGGTCCTCTTCGGCCGCGGCGCCTTCCTCCAGGAGCCGCTCGTCGGGAGGGAGAAGCTCCTCTACCTCTTTGGGCTCGCGGCGGAGGTCGTGATCCTCGTCCTCACCGGGACCGCGCTCCTCCGCGCGCTGCTGCGGCGTCTCGTTCCCGGCCGCGGGTGGACCGGGGTCGCGGGGTTCCTCGCGGCGGCCGCCTACTTCGTCGCGGTCACGGTCGAGTTCGACGTCTACCGCTACTTCCGGGACGGCATCGACATGGGCCTCGCGCGGGACCTCGGGGGCGGCGACCTCGGCCGCGCGCTCGCGTTCGTGAAGGCGGAGCTCCTGGGGATGCTGCCGCTCGTGGTCGCAGCGCTGGCGGCGGCCGCGGCGTGGATGTGGGCGTGGCGGCGGTACGGCGCGAGGCTTTCAGGGGGCCTCGGGGGCAGCCGGCTCGCCTGGCTCGCGTCGCGTCGGGGCATCGTTCTCGCGAACCTCACCCTCTGCGCCCTGCCCGGCGTCACGCTCTTCCTCCCCGACCGCTGCGCGCGGGCGCTCAGCCACGTGCAGGCCCATCGGGTCTACCGCGTCCCCCTCGCCTACGGCACGGACTTCGACCGCGACGGCTACGGCCTGATGACCCGGCCCGTCGATCAGGCGCCGTTCGACGGCACGCGCCACCCCTACGCCCCGGACACGCCCTCGAACGGCATCGACGAGGACGGGATCGGCGGCGACCTCCCCCGCGCCGCCGCGCGCGAGGCGATGCCCGAGTGGGACCCGGCGGGGCTCCGGCGCAGCAACGTGCTGATCGTCGTCCTCGAGACGGCGCGCCGCGACCTGCCCGAGGCGGAGGTGGACGGCGAGCCGGTCATGCCGCGGCTCGCGGCGCTCCCCGGCCAGCGCCTGCGCGTGATCTCGCATTTCGGGTTCACCGGGCCGGCGATCTGCGGCATCCTGAACGGCACGGTCGCGCAGGAGGAGCGCGGGACGTCGCTCATCGACCGCTTCCGGGCGCTCGGGTACGCGACCGGCGTCTTCTCCGGCCAGCCCGAGGACTTCGCCGACATCGCGCGGAAGACGGGCATGGATCGCGCCGACGTCCGGTGGGACGCCGCGCGCTTCCCGCTGGAGCGGCGCCTGCACACGGGCACCGAGCTGACGTCGCTCGTGATGCCGGGCGACCTCGTCGTCGGGAAGTTCGAGGAGTGGGTCAAGACGCTCGGCGCGTGCCCGTTCTTCGCCTACTTGAACCTCCAGGAGATGCACTTCCCGTACGCGTCGCCCGGGATCCCGGTGACGATCCCCGGGGAGCCGATCCCGCGCGGCGAGATCACGGCCGGGAACCGCGACTGGCTCCGCCGCACGTACTTCAACGCCGCGCGTCGCGTTGACACGGTGCTCGGGCAGGCGCTCGACGCGCTGCGCACCCGCGGGGTCTTCGAGGACACGATCGTCCTCATCCTCGGCGACCACGGCGAGGAGCTCTTCGACCAGGGGTACCTGGGCCACGGCGTGAACCTCACGCACGAGCAGAACGAGACGTTCCTGAAGCTCGCGAACGGCGCGATCGAGCCGCCTCCGGGCCCGATCGGGCTCTGCGACGTCGGCCGCGTCGTCTTCAACGTGCTCCTCAAGGACCCCGCGGGGCGCTTCCCGATCGGGGGCCCCGTGCTGGCGATGGTCGGCGGCCCCCGGACCCCCCGCCAGATCGGCCTCTTCGACGAGCACGGGCTCCGGAAGTACGACTTCATCAAGGGCGAGTGGACGCGGGAGAGGAGCCCCGGCATGGCCCCGGAGCCCATGGACGAGGATCCCGCGGTGGTCCACGCGTGGGAGTCGTACGCGCTGGGCCTGAAGTAGTCGTTCAGCGGATCCGCTCGGGCAGGACCAGCCCCGGGTAGCGCTGCCGGTTGCGCTCCCACCACGCGACCCACCAGGCGGCGTCGTGCGAGGAGTGGTACTCGACGCCCGCGAGGTCCGAGAGGCTCGCTCCCACGCCCTCGACCGTCGCCTGCGTGTCGTCCGCCACGATGGCGGCAATCATCGCGGGGATCGCGCGCTCGTCGCCGATCGCGCTGAGCGCGCCGGAGATCGCGGCGTAGCCGCCGAGCGTCCGCACGCGCGCGTAGGCGGCGATCAGCGGGTCCACCGCCCACCGGTGCCGCTCGCGACCGAGAGCGCGCGTGGCGGCCTGGAAGAGGTCGCCCGCGGCCTCCGGGTCCGCGAGGGCGGGCAGGTAGACGCGCCGCAGGAACGGCTCGTCCGGGTCGAGCGCGCGGATCCAGCCGTGCACGATATTGCGCTCGCCGGGCCCGAGCGGCTCGCGGTCGAGCCACGCGCTCGCGGCGTCGAGGAGGCCCGCGCGCTTCATGACCTCGGGCAGGCCCAGATCCGCGTCGCTCTCGAGCTCGAGCGTCTCGAACGCGCGCAGCTCGCGCCGGAGGTCGTCGCCCGCGAGCCAGCGGACGCGGCGCACGAAGTCCTCCGCGGACTCCTGCACGATCTCGGTCAGGGGGCGGCCCCGACTCCCCTCCCGCCAGGTGGCGTAGAGGGCCGGGTCGGAGCGGAAGTCGCGGAACGCGAAGGCCGAGAGGTAGTGGAGCGCCCACTCCCGCACCCCCTCGTCCGGATCCGTCGCACCCAGGTGCTGGATCTCGAGCGACCGCGGGTGGCCGTCGTCGAGTGTGAACGCCTTGAGCATCTGGCGGCGCTTCTCGGGGTTCCGGACGTCCCGGAACACGGCTTCCATGACCTCGAGCCCCTCGTCCGGCGGGAGGCGCGAGATCTCGAGGGCGATGTCCATCACGCCCATCCAGGACGCGCTCGCCGCCTCGACGCGCGAGAGGAAGGAGCGCGCGGGGGACGCGCGGGACGGCGAAGCGACATCCGGGGCCTCTTCGCGGGGGGCGGGGGCGGCGGACGCGTCGTACGCGGGCAACGTGTGCTCCCGCGGTGCGCCGCGCGGCTCCGGCGGGAGCGCGCGCCCGGCGAGGAACGACACCGCGGCGAGGCCCGCCGCCGCGATGACGCCGGCGACGGGGACCGCGGCGGCCGCGGGAGCTACCGCCGCGGCGGCGAGCGTCCGCCGGTCCAGCGCCAGCGGCAGGAGCGCGAGGCACCACGCGTGGCGGCCGCCCCCCTCGCGGTCGAGGCGCTGACGCAGCCTTTCCAGGGCGCGGTCGATCCGCGTGTAGACCGTCTTGCGCGGTACGCGCGCACGGCACGCGATCTCGGCGGGATCCATCTGCTCGAAGAAGCGTTGGACGATGGTCGTCCGGTAGGGTTCCTCGAGGCCCTGCACGGCCTCGACGACCCGGCGCTCCCAATCGAGACGCGCGACGACGTCGGAGGGGTCGGCCGCGTCGGCAGGCCGTGCCTGGAGCCGCTCGCGCGCGAGCCGGCGCACGTCGGTCCGGCGCTGGAGCCGCACGAGGTTCCGCACGACCGCGGCGAGCCAGCCGCGTACGTTGTCCGCGCGGCCGGGCGGCCGCCGCAGCGCCGCGAGCCACGTCTCCTGCGCGACGTCCTCGGCGAGGTCGGCGTCGGCCACGAGGCTCCGTGCGAGCCGGCGCACGAAGTCCCCGTGCCGGAGCAGCGCGTCGGTAGGTACCACGGTCCCGCCCATGTTAGTCCGCCGGCACGAATCTCGTCGCGGTCATCTCGCGGGTGAAGAAGAGCGCGTCCAAGACCTCGGGCCAAGGGGCCTCGATCGAGCGGTCGTAGGACATGGGAGAGCAGAACATCGGGGCCTCGAACGGGCTGTCGCCGCGCAGGGGGACGAGCACCAGGGGGTGGCCGTACCGGCCGAGGAGATCCTCGAAGGAGCCTTCCTTGGGCTCCGGCAGGTCGAACTGCGGCTGGAAGCGGCCGGCCTTTCCCTCGAGGGCCGCGAAACCGATCGTGAAGACCTTCTCCCCGTACCAGTCGTGGACGTACTGGCCCATGTTCTTCCACCGCTCGTACTGCTCGGAGCTGCCCCCGATCTTCACCTTGGTCAGGTTGTGCGCCTGGTGGGAGGTCGCCGCCCACGCGAGGATCTTCTTGTCGGGGTAGCGGACGTCCGCGAGCCACTGGAGGTTCTTCGCCATCTGCTCGTCGCGCATGTTGCCCGGGAGATCCTTGTCCTCCTGCGTCATCGCGAACTCGAACTTCTCGCGCACGAGGTAGTTGTCGACGCAATGGGAGAAGAGCTCCGTCTCGGGCTCGCCGTGCTTCTCCGCGAGCTTCGCCCGGTTGTCGTCGATGAGCTTGCGGATGCGCTGGAGCGCCGCGTGCGCCGCCTCGCGCTCGGCTGGCGTCGGGGCGTACGGGGAGTCGTTGAGCTTGCCGTCGATCGCCGCGAGCGCCTCTCGGTCCGCCGCGGTGACCTCGCCCGCGGGCAGGAGGAACGAGCAGAGGTCCGGGAAGAACTCCGAGGCCGCGGCCCCCGAGCCGCGCGTGTCGAAACCGCTCAGGCGGAGCGACTTCCCGGATGCCATGTACTCGAAGAGCGGCAGCACCTCTGCCACGCGCCAGATCCCGAAGATCGACGCGTGCATGGCCGCCTTCCCCTTGCCGTCGGCGAGGAGCCGGTTCGCCTTCTCGCACTCGTAGAGGCCCGACTCGAACGCGATCACGTCGAACCCCATCTCCTCGTGGAGGAACCGCGCGAGGCGCGCCTTCGCCCGGAAGGAGGCGCCGTCCATGTGGCTCTGTTCGCCGAGCTGGACGATCCGCACCCGCTCGAGCAACGGCTTCAGCCGAGCGAGGTCGGCGGTGGCCCCTTCGAACTCGAGCGTCTGCACCTTGATCGCGTTCTTGTCGAGCCAGGCGCGGATCTTGGCGTCGAGGGGCTGCGACTTCTTCTTCTTGGGCGGGGCCGCCGGCGCGCCCGTGACGCTCACCTCGTCGATCCAGAGCTCGCCCGGCTGGACGAGGAGGATGAAGATGGCGGCGCTCGCGGTCCCCTTCGGCACCTCGTTCGAGATCTTGATCTCCTTCCAGTCGTACGTGCCCGCGATCGATTTCACGTCGGCGCCCTGCTCGATCGTCTCGCCGCTCTTGTCGTAGAAGAAGATCTTGAGCCAGCCGTTCTGGACGCCCTGCGCCTTGAACGACGCCGTCACCGAGACCTTCCCGCCCGCGCGGAGCGCGCCGAGGTCGGTCCGGAGCACGTCGAACGGCGGGCCGCCGGTCTTTTTCAGGTGGAGCGACCGGCCACCCTCCTTCTTCACCTGGCGGTCGAGGTCCTGCTGGGTGTTGCCCGAGTTGTCGACGAAGACCCAGCCGTCCATCCCCTCTTCGAAGCCGCCGTTCGGGAGGAGGTTCTCCTTCCCCGCGGCGGCGGCGGCGGCGAGGAACAGGACCATAGTGACGGCGCGCATGCTCGGCCCTCCCCAATCGAATTGCCGCGGAGGGGCCGGATTCCTCAAACGCATCCCTTGCGCCATCGAAGTGCGGGATTAGGGACTTGTTGAAAGGCCCGCCGGCATGGCTATGCTGTCGAGAGGCTCCTCTCCTATACGCTACTCGCCTCCGCTCGCCTCTCCTCGACTCGACTCCTCCGAAGGCTTGCCCCTCGGGGGCTTCGGCCGGAAGAGCTTCGGCAAGGCCGTCTCGGGGGCCTCGGTGATTACGAGACGCTCCTCCTTGGGACCGCGCTTCTTCGGCTTCTTCTTCGCCATGTCCGATCTACGTTATCATCATCCTGTGCCCCTTGGGGGGGCTGGCAGCAAGGGAGAGAATACCCACGACGGGATTCGAACCCGCAAGGCCCGGGAAGGACCGGCCGCTTGCAAAGCGGCTGTGGCTACCAGTTTCACCACGTGGGCGTGTCTGAGTGCGGGGGCGGCGGGCCTAGGCATTGCGCGCGACCGCCCCCGCTTTGCACATGGGCCGCTCAGTCGGCCCGAATCCTCCTCCTCACGTTGTTACCTCCTTGCGCGTGGCGTAGGCGCGGACGGCGCCGACCATCGCGTCCAAAATGGGAAGATCCGACTCGGCGAGATCATCGGGCACGACAATCGAGCCCTCGGGCTTGCCTGGAATGTGGATGGGGAAGCGGATGGTCCCTTTGGGCGCCTTGTCCACGGCGGCGCCGTTGCCATCCGCCGCCGGTTCGGGCTTCTTGCGCGGCATCTTCGGGGAGGAGTTCCGCGCCGCCGGTCTCGGCTTGGTGAAGTAGGGCGACACCGTCTCCTTCGCGTCCTTAAGAGCGCCGACGTAGAAGCGTACGCACTTGTCGAGCGTCGCGCCGGTGGCGCCGGTGGCGGCGAAGCGCTCGCGGAGTTGGGCTCCCGTCGCGCTTGCCGTGTCGAGGTCGCCGACGATGCTCTTGAACGCCGGCAGGACGTACTTCTTCACGGCCTCGGGCCAGCGGTCGCTACCGAACGCCTCAACAAGAGCGCGAAGCCCGTCTCGCGTAGCGTGCCCACGGTCGATCAGTCCAATGAACTTGAGCGCGTGGATCACATGGCTCTGCGTCCCGCCGGCCATCTTCGGCATCACCTCGCGGTCGATGCGCGGAGGAACCGCCGCACTCTTCAGGGTGTCGATGAAGGTCGTGAACGTCGGGTACGGCGCGTAGGGCGGGATCTTGGGTTCGTTTTCGGCCATAGGAGTTCTCCATGTACCGGCGCGTCACACGTCCGGACAGAAGGAGTCTAGCATGAGTGCCCCCACGGCAAGCCCCCATTTCAAGGTGATGGTTCGGGCCTTTGCGGACGAGCCGGTAGAGCTGCTGGCGTTCGGCCGCCAGGGCTCGTCGGTCCTAGTTTCGAGGACCGAAAACGGCCATATCATCGGGTTTCCAGAGGCCAACGTGTTCCGCCGCAACCCGAGCCTGCTACGTAGGTTGCGTCGAGCGCTAGAGGGCGGACGGTCGGCGGACGTGTCGAGCCTGTGGCGGCAGGCAACACGCTACACGATCTAGGCGTATGCCGGCGTGGTATTTCTTGCAGTATATACAAAATTATGTAGGATGCCGGGCATGGCGAAGAAAGGCCCGCGCTCACCGATCCTCGACGCCCTCCGCCTCGCGTGCCGCGACGAGCGCCTAGCCGTCGAGTTCATGGAGCGGCACCGTTGGGGCGACATGCCCGCGTGCCCCAAGGACGGCTGCGGCTGCATGGACGTGTACCAGATGAGCGGCGCTGACGGCGGCCGCAACAAGGACTACCGCTGGCGCTGCCGTGGCTGCAAGAAGATGTTCACCGTTCGCACGGGCACGGTCATGGAGGAGACGCGACTCCCGATGCGCGCGTGGTGCTTCGCGTTCTGGCGCGCATGTGCGTCCAAGAAGGGCGTGGCCGCGTTGCAGATTCACCGTGAGACGGAAATCTCGTACAAGTCGGCGCTCTACCTGATGCACCGCATCCGGACGGCGATGGGCACCGACGACGGAACGAAGCTCAGCGGTACGGTCGAAGCGGACGAAACCTACGTCGGCGGCAAGCCCCGCTACCGCGGTCCGCACAACAAGCACAAGTCTGGCCGCGGGACCGACAAGACTCCCGTTGTGGTGGTGGTGCAGCGGGGCGGGGCGGCGAGGCTTCGGGCGATGCAGCGCCTAACGACGAAGAACTTGGCGCAGGCAATCGAGGAGAACGTGGACCTGCGGTCCCGGTTCATGACGGACGACCTGAACGCATACACCACAATCGGCCGCAAGTTCGCCGGCGGCCATTTCACGACGAAGCACAGCTACGGACGCTACGTCGATTTCGACGACCCGTCGATCCATTCGAACACTGCCGAGTCCGTATTCTCGCTCATCAAGCGCGGCGTATACGGCACCTTCCACTCGGTGTCAAAGAAGCACCTTCCGAAGTACCTGAACGAGTTCGAGTTCCGCTGGGCCACGCGATTCCAGAGCGACGGCGAGCGCGTCTCTGCGGCAGTCAAGGCGGCAGATGGGAAGCGGCTAACCTACCAGGGGCATGTTGGCGCCTAGGGGCCTTCGGGCAGGAGCGAACCGGTGTCCTTGGGCGGGATGACCTGAGCACCTTGAGCACCGTGCGCTCCCTATCAGACACGGCCTACCGGGCTTTCAACAGCTACCTACTTCCGATGAAAGAACGGGCGCGGGCAGCCTCTCGTTGCCTTTCACGACGGTCCCCCTCCTTCCCTGACTGTCGCTCACCTGCGCCCGGATCGGACGCGCCCCTGCGAAGGGGCGCGTCCTCCTTTCCGCAGCCGAGCGATGGTGGTGACTCGCCCCCTCCACTCGTTCGAAGGAGTCGGTGACGGACATGCTGAGCCGCATGTGTTGCATTCTCACATGCCTAGCCGCGGTCGCCGGGGCGTGGTTTCTCGATCCCCTGTCCGGCCTGACACGGTCGCGGAGTCGCGCTGCGATGCCGGCTCACCATGGACACCGTGATGCCGATCCCGCCGCGGAGCGGCCCGGGCAACCGGCCGTCAAGGTCCCCGGTCCGCGCGGAGCGCTGCGCGCGCTCGCCTCGCGGCAGTACGACGAACTCGTCCTCGTGCCCGCGGCCGAAGGCGGCGTGTGGCCGCTCCGCATCCGGCCCGACTACCGGGCCGAGAAGCTGCTCGAGTTCTATGGCATCGGGGTCGGCTGCTGCCGCGCGTACCTCGACGGGCCCGACGGGCCGTCCGAGGCAGCCGCGGTGGAGATCCGCGAAGGCGCTCTCACGGTCGCCTCGTTCGCGCCGGCAGCCGCGCCCCGGCGACGCGAGTTGATCCTGCTCCGCGGAGGGCATCCGCTCGCCGAGCGCGCGACCGTGCTCGCGTCCTACCACGACGGCTTCGGCGTGCTGCTGCCGTGGCAGGGGGATACGTGCGTCCTGCCCTCGCCCTTCGGCGTGCCCGACCGCGTCGCGGCGCGCATTCACCCAGGAGGGCCTCTGGTCACCGTCGGGGCCGCGAGGCGGCCATGCCAGGCCGCGGGTCACCTCCTGCTCGAACTCGACATCGGCGCGCAACGGATCGTGTGCCGGCGCGACGAGCGGACCGACGCGCCGTCGCGGAGCTTCCGGCTCGGATGGAGCGGCCCCGTCGTCGGGCAGCGCCTGAGCTGCCTGCGCGCGAACGAGACGACCTATCCTCCGTGCGCGCACACGACCGCGATCGGCGGCGAGGGGGACGCGCTCGTCATCGACGGCGTCGGGCCGGGCGACCATCTCGTCGGCGTGGGCGGCCGCGGCGCCGGGACCTACACACTGTGGAGAACGGTCCGCGTCGGCGAGGAGGATTGTCTCGTCGCGCTCGCGCCACCTCCGTACGACGAGGACCCCAAGGCAGGTGGCGATGCCCGGCCGTGGTCGCCCCGGCTCGCGCCCGCACCAGGCGACGCGGTCGTGCTCGCCATCAACCGTTCGACGGGCGGCGCGGTCGCGGTTCGGCTCGGGGCGACTGCCTCGCAGCCGGTGCCCCCTGGCGAGATGCGAGCGTTCGCGGCCCACGCGCCGGTCTTCGCGCGCGCCACGGTTTCCGAGGGCGACAACGTCCTCGACGAGTGCATCGCTAGCCTCGAAGCCGGGGACCTGCTCACGGTGGAGCATGACTAGGATCGACGCACTCTCCGTGCGGCTGAAACTCTCGGTGTACGGCGCGTTGGCGCTCGGCGCGGGTGGCTGGCTGATGCCGTGGGCCATGGTCGCCGTCGAAAGCGGCGCCGCGGTGCTGCTGGTGGCGGGGCTCTCCGACATCCGTCACGCGTCGCTCGCGCGGACCCGCTCGATCGCCCTCGCGGCCATCGGCCCCGTGCTGGCACGCGCAGTCGACGCGCCGGTCATCGGCTCGGCTCTCACGGCTCTCGCCGTCCTGAGGTCTCCCCGAGCAACGGGCTCCCCGCCGTGCGTCAACGCTGTGCTCCTGATCGCGGCGCTGCGCCTTCTGTTCACGACGGCGGCCGGATGGCATTGCGAGACCGGCCTCGCGTCAGCCCAGTCATGCGCCGCGTCCGCTCTGGCCGGGGGTCGCATCGACCTCGGCCCGACCTACGCCGCGTCGAGAGTCGTGATTCTGGAGGCGCTGTTGCTGCTCTGCGCGGGCCCGCGCCGGCCGCTG
>Ga0187894_10002039_pt1 | contig 24778 bp, 18 predicted proteins | sample GBC1701081metaG_FD_136650 | JGI IMG/M metagenome (GOLD analysis project Ga0187894, IMG submission 136650) | White microbial mat communities from a lava cave in the Kipuka Kanohina Cave System on the Island of Hawaii, USA - GBC170108-1 metaG ... | reverse complement strand
GAGGCAGAGCGCGCAGACAAGGACCTCGATAAGCATATCTTATTCAAAAGCGCTGCAAATTTGGCCCTAAAGGAAAAGAAATTTGTATATGCTGTCGATCTTATGGAAAAGGCCTCCGAAATTGATGTAACAACAACCGGTACTTCGGCGGAGTTTTCAAAGAGATTGCACGACCAGTTTTACCGAGAGGTTGTTACGAAAGCTCTCGAATCAAGTGAACCTGATGCGGCGAATCACGCCGTCAAGAAAATGGGTGCTTTATGGTCAAAAGCCGAGGGCCTCAGAAGAATATCCAAGTTTTACATCGATAAGAATGATCTCGATTCGGGCCGCCATGCACATGACGAGGCTCTCAAACTTATCGGGAAAACAGAAACGTCGCAGGAACTTTTGGCAACGGTAGTTAGAATGCTTCCAAGTGCGCAAAAGATAGATTCAAGTCACGTTTTCGAATTGAGTCAGGTGATCGCCAAAAAGATTAATACGATCCCGTCGCTTAACGTCGAAGACAAACCGGAAACCAGGAACTATCAGGACTACGTGATAAAGGCAATGACCGTTAACTGGTTTTTGTTGCCCGCACTGACGGAGCTGGTTAAGGTGGATAAAAATGCAGCGGCTGACCTGGCAGGTCGTATCGAAAAGAAAGAAATCAAACTCATCGCGGATTTCGTATTGTCCACCAACGCAATTGACAGCCTGCCTAAGCTGAAAAAGGCCACTGAATCTGCAATATCACCTTCACAGTGATCGACGTAAAAGTTTTATAGTCGTGACGGAAAAAGCCTGCTCACTCTTTGAGCGGGTTTTTCTTTAACAAACGGCCTAACGCACCGGCGTTTGTGCCGGAATAAAAATCGAACGGTCGATGGATGCGGGATTGCCGATCACGACGAAGCGTAGGTTTTTCATGTATTTGTTCGCAACGGCCTGGATATCCGCGGGCTTCACCTCGCGCACTCGGTTCAGGAACTGAAAGCTATTTCGCCAGCCGCCGCCGACGAGCTCGTAAAGAGCGATCTCGCGGACCTGGGCGACGCTCGTTTCTTGTGCCATGTAATGGCGCGTCAGGAAAAACGAGGCAATTTCGTCGATGATGGCCGGCGGCAGCGAGCGTTCCTGAAGAATCCGAATCTGGGCGAGCATCGCGGCGGTCGCGGCGTTCGGGTCGGTGGTCGAAACCGAAATGTTGGCGCTGTTGGCGGCCAGCGTTTCCATGTCGGCGTCCGGTGCATAGCTGAGCTGAAGGCGGCCCCGAACTTCCTGGTGAACAAGCGCCTGGAGAATCGCTATTGCCACGCGCATTGCGTAGTAATCCTGATTGTCCATCGCCGGCGCGGCGAAAACGCCTTTAACGTAGTTGGTGGGCAACGCCCTCTGCGCAGTGTCCAGCGTCCCTTTCGAAAAATTTATCGCCGGGTAAGGAGCGTCCTTGTATGTACCCTTTGGCAGCTTCCCGAAGGTCGCGGCGATCTTGCTTTTCAGGCGATCCGGATCGAGTTCGCCGACGTCGCCCACTATTACCAGCAGGAGCCGCGAGGTTTCCATCACTTTCTGATGATAGGCACGCAGGTCCGCACTTTTCAGCGAAGCAATGGTTGCCGCCGTTCCGTTCACGGCGTTGGCGTACGGATGCCCCGCATAGATCGTTCTATCTTGCAGGGTTTCCAGCGCGGCTTCAGGAACGGAGCTTGATTCGCGAAGACCCGTGAGGATGAGATCGCGGTTGCGATTTACGTCTTCCTCTGCGAAGGTCGGATTCAAAATCACGTCGGCAAAAATGTCGAAGACGCGTGCGAAATCCTTCCTGGTCGTCGCTAGACCCACGACACTGTAATCGTTTGTAACGCCCGAGTTGATGCTGCTGCCCCGGCTCGACAGCTCGCGGCGAACCGTCTGGCGCGGGAAAGCCCTGCCTGCTTCGACGGCCGTCGCCAGCATCAGGCTTTCGATGCCGGCGTTCTTTTCGGTAATATTCCGCGCTCCGCCGCGGATAAATAAACCTCCCGCAACGGTCGGCGAATTCGGACGGTTTTTAAGAATGACCTTGAGCCCGTTGACGTCGAACTCCGATACGAGCGAAGCCTGGGCCGCGGCGTTGTCGAACGATTGTCCGAAAGATGAGATCGCGAACGCGAGAATAAGAATTACAAGATAAAAGGATTTCATTTTTTATTGTCCGCCTCCGATCAAGTCCTGCTCCGTCAGGTTCGCCTGTTTCTTTCCGTCCGGCGTCACCAGAGCGATCGCGACACGGTTCCTGCCGATGACGTAGGTGTTCAAATATTTGTTGATGTCGGCACGCGTGACGGCACGCAGCTTTGCGTGATAGCCGCGGAAATATTCGATCCCCGTGGAAGACCACCAGAAGCCGAGCGTGTGAGCGTATTCGCTCGACTTTTCGCGCTCGAACAGGTCGTTGTTTTCGAGTATCGTTTTGGCGCTTTCGAGTTCCTCATCGGTGAAATAGTTCGCTTGTGTGAACGCGTTTATTTCAGCGTAAACCGCCTTCAGAGCCTGCTTTGACTTTTCGGGGCTCGTCACCAGGATCAGGTTGATCGGCCCCACGTTTCGCTGCGTGTAATAGCCAAAGTTCACCGACGAAGCGAGGCCGGAATCGACCAGATTGCGCTGGAGCTGCGAATTCGGCTGCGTGATGATGTATGAGAAAACGTCTGCTGCGTAGGTTGCCGCGTCGTCCTTGCCGATCGACGGACCGTGCCAGCCGAGGTTTACAAAAACGTTCTGCCCGCCGCGCGGGTCGGCCATCGTATCTGCGGGACGCTCGATTATTACGGCCTCGCTTTTCGACAGCGGCGGATGCTCGACGAGCGGAAACTCCTTGAACGGATCCACCGGCCGGCGTTCCCAGCTGCCCAATATTTGCTCGGCGAGCTTGAAAACTTCCTCCGGTTTGGCGTCGCCCGTCACGACTAGCGCCGCATTGTTCGGAACGTAGTAACGCGACTGGATCGTCCGCATTTTTTCCAGCGTCGAGGTGCCGACCGATTCGCGCGTGCCCTGCGGGTCTTTCCGCGTCGGGTACTTAAAGAACAGCTTTTGCTTCATCGCGAGCTCGAGGTAGCCGAACGGGTTCGCCTCGTGGCGGTCGATCTCGCCGATAACGACCTTTTTTTCATTCTCGAATTCACTCTCGTCGAAGACCGGGTAGCGAACCGAATCATTGACGTGGCGGATCGCGGTGGCGAGATAATCGCGCGTCGTTGTGAAAAAATAATTTACGATCTCCTCGCGTGTGGTGCCGTTCCTCAGGCTGTCCACCTTGCCCACGTTGCTCAGATACGCGAGGTCGCCGATCTTCGATCTCAGGTCGGTCGCTTTAGAACAAATCGGCGGGAGGCTGAACCTGTTCGGCGAACTTTCGCACGCCTGCAGCACGGCCGCCATGTTCGGTTTGAAGAACATGTGTTCGTAAAGGTGCGACAAGCCGTGAAACTCAGGAGACTCGGTGAATGACCCGTTTCTCACTGCAAGCTCGACCGTGACAAGAGGCACGCTGGAGTCCTGAAGCACGATCACCTCAAGCCCGTTCGCAAGCGTTTTATTGACAAACGGAACCGAGAAATCGGCACGCTTTTGCGCCGTTGCGGCTGCGGGCTTTCGGGCCGTCTGGCCGAAATTAAGACCGGAGAATACCGTTAGCAAGACTAATGAACCGACAAGAAATTTCTTCACAAATAACTCCGCTGAAAATTTAAGCGGCAAACGGAATGAGGTTGCCGCTCGATGATCGCCCTTGATTGACCAAAGGGCTGCCGTTAACATTTAATCTACCATATTGGAGACTAAATCAATGGAACGTGACAATTTGATGCACGGCGCACGCACCGCGTTGAATAAAGATATGGATATTCGCGAGTGGGCCGAAAATTACCTAAAGGAAAAAACACGCACTGAAAATACGTCGATGAGCGACGAAGAGTTTGAAAAATACTGGAAATATCACAAACCGGAAATCATCCATGCGGGAGCCGCGGAAGCGATGGCGGCGTGGCGAGACAAGTCCGAACCGCCTGCGTAAGCGGGCGGCCAGTTCGCTGGAGCACGGTCGCGTCAGTCGAACTCAGGTAACGATCCGCCTTGCCCGTTCGCGACATAATTGACTGCCGCGTCAACATGCGCCTCCGTCCACAGGAAACGTCTGCTGCCCTTGTCCACCCACGGGCTGTGCTCGAATTTCCACTCGCCCGCTTCACGCAATCTCCGCGTCGAGTATGCCTTGAAATCATTGAGCATTTTGTCCGAACCTGTATTGCCGCCTACAACGACATGGCCGTGATTTGTTCGTATGTTGATCGCGATCAGCGGCCACTCTCGGAACGCGCAAACCTCTCTGATCGTGTTTTCTACAACGCTCCGGCTTTTGGCATTTAGGAGGAAAGGCGGGGATTTGAGCCTGTCGGCATGAATTGCTTGCCGTGCAGAACTCGCGACCGCCCGCGCGCCGCCAGGCTTGTTGTGATATTTGTCGATCGAACCGCGTTCGTCGCCAGCCAGCCAAGTGCCGTAAGTTCGAAACGTTATCAGAAACGCGATCGGTTCATCGGTGTCGTTCCATTTGCCCATAGTCAGGACCGCCTGCGTAAGGGGCGGCCAGTTAGTCATTGTTTCTAGAGGCTCAGCAAATCCCTGTGCAATCGAACTGGCCGCCCGCTTACGCAGGCGGTTCTGACTACACTCCCGGCATTGCCTTCTTCAGCGGTTTTAGGATCACCGCCAGCACGACTGCCATCGCAAGGGCCATCAGACCGAGCACGAGGAAGAAATTCGACTGGTACCAGATGCTCCAGTAGATGCCGATCATCGTGAGCTTGTTACCGATCGCGGTTGCGACGAACCAGCCGCCCATCATCAGCCCGCGCATCCGGATCGGCGCGACCTTAGACACGAGCGACAATCCCATCGGCGAGAGCATCAGCTCGCCTAGGGATATGATCGCGTAGGCGAGGAGCAGCCAAAACGGTGAAAGTTGGAACAGATAAGCCCGGGTCATCAGGGCGGTTCTGTTCTGGGTACCTTGGCCCGGCGCGACGCTGTCGATCGCCGCTACAAGATTGTCTGCACCGGACTTACCGTCCTTCGGTGAGAACTTGACATCGTTTATGAGGTTTTTGCCGTCTTCATCCTTGGCGGCCATTGCACGCGACAATACATCAGCCGGCACGCCGTCGGCTTTTAGATTTTCGATGACACGCTCGTTGATGCGAAATGAACCGCCCGCCATCTGCTCAGGCGTGTAGGTCCGAGTTTCGCCGAGATAGGCCGCGTACCAGAGCACGAAGAACGAAAGCCCGGTGAGCGTCACGCCGAACGCCATCTTGGTCGGCGTCGACGGTTCTTTGCCGCGGCGGTCAAGCCAACCCCAGAACCAAACAAGCGGGAAGGTCAGCAGGATGATGTATATCGGGTTGATCGCGTTCGAGATCGTGCCGGTCACGTCCCACGCCGTATTGTCGTCGGCCCAATAGGTGATCGTCGAGCCATTCTGGTGAAAGACCATCCAGAAAACGATGACGATGATAAAGACGACTATCAGCGCCATTACGCGCTTCCAGTCAGGCACGGCAGCCATAAGACCGGCCTTGTCCCGCGCCTTTGCCGCATGTCCGCCCTCGTCCTGATGGCTCACGCCATGCGGCGGTGCATCGACGGCCGTGGCCGCAGTGTCGGCCGCCTGACTTGAGTCGTCGATGACATAATCCCCGACAGCAATTACACCTTTTTTGTGCTTGATGTCGGCCTCCATTACCAAACTCTTGAAGTACCAAAGGATCGCGACGGAAATGACCATGCCAAACGCCGCAACCGCGAACGCCGGATGGAAGCCGAAGTAGGCTCTCACGATCTCCATAACAATCGGTGCAGCAGCGGCTCCGATATTGATGCCCATGTAAAAGATGTTATAGGCGCGGTCCTTAAGGTGGCTGCCTTCGGGATAAAGGTTGCCGACCATGGTCGAGACATTCGGCTTGAAGAATCCGTTACCGATCACCAGACAGGTGAGAGCAAGATAAACCGCCCAGAGAGCCGGTATGGACAGCAGGCCGTGACCCGCCATAAAGAAGAATCCGCCGATCATCACGGCCTTGCGATAACCGGTGATCTTGTCCGCGATCAGACCGCCGATCAGCGGGCTCGCATAAACGAACATTAAATAATTGGCATAGAGCCCTGTAGCCTCGGCCGCCGTCCACCCAAATCCCTCGTTCGGATCGCGGAGATAGAGCGTAAACAATGCAAGCATCGAATAGAAGCTGAACCGTTCCCACATTTCTGTTCCAAAAAGAACATAAAGGCCTTTGGGATGTTTCGAAAGATCGCCCGCGTGTGCGGCGTTAAATGTGTCAGCGTTTGCGCTCATTTAAGATTCCTCGCGTGAAAGTTTGAGAATTAGGAAGAGATACGCAAATATAGCAGATAAAAGGTTTTGCGAAAAGCCAATATTCGGGCGTCGGTTGTAGGTATGCAGGTTTTTACGCGACTTGGGGAAAAGATCGAGGCCGCTTGGCGGGCGGCTGATTTTAGTGAGGAGAAATTTCCGGCGTTGGCCGCCGGATTTCTTCGCGACGAAGGGATGCCGTCGAAGGTGACGGCGTGGGAAGTGCTCGAATGGTGCTTGACGCAGACCGAGCTGCCGAGGCAGAAGGACCCGCGCGGAAATTTTGGCGACCCGCCGGTCACGCTCTACACCTCGCCGAAATTTCACATCGACGTATATTTTTGGTTCGAGGGCACTACCGCGATACATCAGCACGGCTTTTGCGGCGCGTTTCAGGTGCTGCATGGCTCGAGCATCCACAGTTGGTACGAATTCGAGCGGCGAGAGGCGATCAACTTTTTCACCGAGATCGGCGAAATAAAGCTGAAGGTGTGTGAGCTGCTGGAAACCGGAGCCGTGCAGGAAATATGGCCGGGCCGAAAATACATCCACGGGCTTTTTCATCTGGATTCGCCTTCGGCCACGATCTGCGTCCGGACGGACAAGAGCCCGCTCGAGGCGCCGCAGTTCACCTATCATAAACCGTCGCTCGCGATCGACCCGTTTTTCGAAGAGGAGACGATTATGAAAAAACAACAGGTCGTCTCGGCCCTGCTGCGTGGGAAGAGGCCGGATGCGGACGAACATATCGGAAACCTTTTGGCCGATTTGGATTTTCAAAGCACTTATTCGATTTTGAGTTTTCTAAAACGCTCACTTCATGCCAACCGGATCGATCAATTATTCGAGCTCGAAACGCCCAGGAAACGCTTCGAGGCTTTTCTTGAGATCGTGCGGAAACGCCACGGTGAAAAGGCGGAGATATTCGAACGAATTTTCGCACACAACGAAAAGATGTCCGAGATAGTCCAACGCCGGAGTTTCGTGATTGACCCCGAGCACCGCTTTTTTCTTGCGCTGCTTTTGAACGTGGAAGGCAGGGAGCAAATTTTCTCGCTTATCCGACAGCGTTTCCCCGAAACCGAGCCGAGCGAAAAAGTGCTCGATTGGGTCTTCGATCTGTCGCAAACGCGCGTTGCAGGCTCAAGCCAGCAGAACGCGCTCGGCATCGACGGTTTTGATGATCTCGATCTGACGATCTTCGAAAACCTGCTCGCCGACTGCACCGCCGACGACATCGCCGCGAAGCTTGAAGCCGAATATCCGCCCGAAAAATTTGCTTCTGTGAAAGACAGTTTGCCTGAACGGATCAAAAAGATTCGTGAAGCCGTTATATTTGACCCGCTTTTCACCTGAGATTTGCCCGAACCGCCACTTTCAAATAAACTTGAATCACATGCCCTTGTAGCTCAACGGTAGAGCACGCGGCTCATAATCGCTTGGTTGTAGGTTCGAATCCTTCCGAGGGCATGCCACCTTCAATTCAAAATTCAGAATACAAAATTCAAAATGAGAGCCGCCGCAGCGACTATGCGGGCAAGGTGGTTTTGAGCTCCCAATCGATGTCGGCGAAATTGTCGTCGCGTTTTATCAGCAGCCAGTTCTTGCCCGCCTCCTTTTTCGCTTTACCGCCGAAGCCGCCCGACATTCTCACAAGCACGAATTCGCCGCGCACCTTTTTGCCGAGGAATGCAAATTCGATCCGGCCCCGGTCGTACTGCAGCTGCGGATCGACGTGCGTCTCGTATTTCCCACTGTCCCAGATGAGCACCTCGCCGGCGCCGTACGAGCCTTCGGCCAGTTCTCCCTCAAAGTTGAAATAGCTCAGGCTGTGGTCAGGAACCGCAACCGCCAGCCGCTTGTCCGCCGGATCCATCGACGGCCCTTTTGGCACCGCCCACGATTTTCCCGTCCCGCCGATCTCCAACCGCAAATCGAAATGCAAATGCGTTGCATGATGCTCGTGTATCACAAACCGCTTCCGTATCGGCTTGCTCTTCACCTCCGCATTTCGCGGAACCTTCAAAACTCGCATATCAAGGAAAGCATGGATTGTAAGACCGAAATTGTCAGTTGTGATCAATACACATTCGAAAATAAGATGTCTTACGCCGCAGCTTCGCGAAGGCGTACTTTCGTTTCCAAAGTTCCAGGATTGATTAGTTCACATACAGCATCTTCGGATTCTTCCTCGCGATCGTAAGCAGTTTGAGACTTGATCCGTTCGGCAAATTTTCGCCTTGCTCCCATTTTTGCACGGTTTTTGTGGAGATGTTCAGCAGCACCGCGAAGGCGGACTGCGAGACGCGCAGCTTTTTTCGAAGTTTTACGATATCCTCTTTCGATAGCGGCCTGGGAGTTTTTACTTCCTTAACCACCTCACGCAGGCCTTTCACCTTTTTGCCTGCGGCGTGATCGGCCATCTGGTTGGCGCCTTTCATCAATTCTGCAAACATTTTCTTATCCATTTACTAACTCCCTTTGATACTGTCCTTTGTCTGTTTAATGACTTCGGCTAACATTTTCGTTTGCTCGGCGGTTAGATCGTCCTGTGCGCTTTTCTCGTAGAAGTAAAACAAATAAATTCGATCATATTTCTCGAAATAGACATATATGTAACGAAAACCACCGCGTTTGCCCGTTCCTTTTGCCGGACGGCCGATACGACCTTTTCTGGCTCCGTTCGTGCCCTTTATAACGTCGCCACGTTCCGGCTCTTTGAGAAGATCGTTCTGTATCGCAGTCAAAATTTCAATTGATTCCGGCCTGCCGAGCTTATCGATCTGTTTTATGAACGCAGGCACTTCAATGAAAGTTAGCATCATCCATTTTTATACTATACCCTTGAATAGTATAGTTTGTAAAGGGTTGGTGACGAGGCTTCAGAACGCCTGCATCTCAGTAGGTAATGGTAGCGAGTACGGGAATCGAACCCGTCTTTCGAGATTGAGAATCTCGCGTCCTAACCGATAGACGAACCCGCCGCTTTGGGCAGAAGGTAATTTTTACTCAGAACCAACTATTTATCAAGTTCGAAATTCGATAGCCGCCGGTCGAAAAAATCTTTGCCCTTGGGTTTGAGCGCCGAAGCACATCGCAAGAAGCAACAAGACGAAAATAATCCTCTTCATAACAAATTCTCCGAATCGTTAACTCGATGCGCGAAGCTCGCTCAAGGCAGAAGTGTTCACGCGAATCGCCGACCGCACTAATAAAATAACAAGACAGGACGCAACAATAATGTCCGGCCACCCTGAACCGACGACCCAAACCAGCCCCGCAGCTAGCAGTACCGACAAGTTAGACGCTATGTCGTTTCGCGAGCATTCCCAAACCGAACTCATATTCACGTCTTCGTTGCGGTGCCGCCACAACAACAATAGGCAAATCACATTCGCAATTAAGCTGAGAATGCCGAACGCCGACATGATCTCGTAGCTTGGCACGCTCGGAACCGCCAGCCTGTAAACGATCTGCGCGGCCACGAGCAGCGCCGCGAGAGTGATCAGCCCGCCTTTGAACAATGCAACCTTTGCCTTAACCGCCCGGCCCTGCGACACCGCGTAAAGGCTAAGTCCATAGGTCAACGCGTCGCCGAGATTATCAAGGCTGTCTGCCATCAACGCCGTAGAACGGCCCGCAAGCGCAGCGATCACGACAACAAGAAACATCGTCGCATTGATGCCGAGCACCGTGCGCAGCGTACTTCTCTGTCTCGACTGCCTCGCGTCCAAACCGCAAACTATCTTACAAGATGAGCTCATTAATAATCCCAAAAGCTTTGGTCTAAATGTCTGACGACCGACTGCCGCAAAAAGGCGCAGCGGTTCCACAAAAAGTATACGAACACTTTTGATGAGATTTAGATTCGGAGGATGCAATTCTTAATGCGGTCGGATTGACCGCTCGGAGGCGGGCCGCAATATTCCACATCTACTGGCCCAATTTTGCAAGCGTTAAAGTTTATCCGCGTAAAAGCGTCCGCCGCCGCGGGTGATTGAAGATAGTCGAGCGATACGTTCGGCATTTCCACCGGAGCGAAAACGGTAGTCAACGTAAGCGGACAACAATCTATTTCATCAGGCGTGACTGCGTTAACGGTCGATTCGGATTCAGACTCTCCGTAACTTGCGTTGTGATGTTCGAATGCGGCAGCATCTTCAAATGCCTTACAGTGCACCTCACAAAAGATTCCAGCTGCGTTCAAACAAACGAACGCCAGTATCAACGAGGAAGAAAACTTTTGCACAAACTGATTGCGTAGCACCTTAAAAAGTATATACCAGAAATCGGCGAACTCAGACGTTGAACCTAAAATTCACAACATCGCCTTCCTGCATCACATAATCTTTGCCTTCGAGACGGACGAGGCCTTTTTCTTTGGCGGCATTGTAAGAACCGGCAGTGATTAGATCGTCATAACCGACGATCTCGGCGCGGATGAAACCGCGCTCGAAATCCGTGTGGATGGCGCCGGCTGCGTGCGGGGCTTTCGTGCCGACGGGGATCGTCCATGCGCGCGTTTCCTTTTCGCCCGCGGTGAGAAACGACATCAGCCCGAGCGTGTGAAACGCGGCGCGGATAAGCTCATCGACGCCGCTCGATGAAACCCCGTGATGCTCAAGAAATTCCTGCCTTTCCGACTGATCGAGAGCGACAAGCTCGGCCTCGAGCTGGGCGCAGATTACGACGACATCGTCGTTTTCTTTTTTTGCGTGCTGCTTCACCGCTCGGACGTATTTATTCACATCCGAATCGGGCAGCGTTGCCTCATCGACATTCGCAGCAAATATCGTCGGCTTTCGCGTAAGCAGAAACCATTGCCGCACGATCTCTTTTTCTTCGTTCGTAAGACCAAGAGCCCGCGCGGGACGGCCTTCTTCGAGGAGTGGTTGGATGCGGTCGAGAAGTTCGAGATCTTTTTTGGCGGCTTTGTCGCCGGATTTTGCCGCCCGCTCCGACCGGTCACGCCGGCGCTCGACGGTGCCGAGATCGGCGAGCGCAAGCTCGATCTGGATCGTCTCGATGTCGCGGGCGGGATCGACCGAGCCTTCGACGTGAGCGATATTTTCATCCTCAAAGCAGCGGACGACCTGAATAACGGCGTCGGTTTCGCGGATGTTTGCGAGAAACTGGTTGCCCAAACCTTCGCCCTTCGATGCGCCGCGCACGAGGCCGGCGATATCGACGAACTCGACCGTCGCCGGCACGACCTTTTGCGACTTGTGCATTTTTTCAAGCACCGCGAGACGCGCGTCCGGCACGGCCACGACGCCAACGTTGGGCTCAATGGTGGCGAAAGGATAATTCGCGGCCAGCGCCGCTTCCTGCGCGGTCAGCGCGTTAAAAAGAGTAGATTTGCCTACGTTCGGCAGCCCGACGATTCCTGCTTGCAGCATACGGTTCAAAAATTCGCTCAGGGCGAAAACGGATATTTTAGCGTCGGAGCGCGGTAAATGAAAGATGAAAAGGAATTATTTCCCGAGCTGGCAGCGCAGCTCTTCGTTTGTAGGCAAGAGAGCCGTTTGCGGAAAGACTATCGCTTTTATTGTTCCAAAAATTATCTTGACGTCCGTGCGCCAAGTGCGGCCGCGAAGAAAATCGACATAGCCGCGCAGCTTGTAAGGCTGAAGCACGTCCTCATAAAATCGCTCCTCGTCGGCCGCCTCAGCAAGGAGCTGCTCTTCATTTCTCAAACGCAGAGTCACGGGGTCGGTGAGTCCGGGATTCACGGTGAGAATTTCCTTCCAAAGATGATCATCCAAATCGACCAACTCAGGCACTTCGGGCCGCGGGCCGACGATGCACATCTCGCCGCGAATGATATTCCAAAGCTCCGGCAGCTCGTCGAGTTTCGTGCGGCGGAGCAATCTGCCCACCCGCGTGATCCGCGCATCGAAAGAAGCTGTTACGGGCGCACCGTCCGTATTGGCCCGCATGGTTCGAAGTTTCAGCAAAATAAAATCTTTGCCGTTCTCGCCTACACGTTTTTGCTTAAAAAGAATCGGCCCCTTCGAGTCGAGCTTGATCAAAATCGCGGCGACGGCCAAGATGGGCGCGGCGACGATGAGCATGATGATCGACAATCCGATCTCGACCGCTCTCGGAAGCCCGGGGTGTGAGATTTCGCTGTTCATTACGCGGCCATGTAAATTTCCCGTCTCGCGTTTTCCGCGCAGATTTGTTTCACGGTTTCGACAACATGTACGGCCGCTTCCAAACTCATCGAGGAATAGATCGGCAAGCTAACTAATCGGCTCCAGAGTTTTGTCGCAGCGGGGAGATCGCTCTCATTCCAGCCGAACCTTTCCTGGTACAACGGATGAAGGTGGAGCGGCCGCCAATGAACGGAACAGCCGACGCCGCTTCGCTTCAATTCTTCAATGAACTCGTTGCGGTCGATGGTGAGCGATTCGAGATTAAGGCTGATCGGGAAGAGGTGCCACGAATGCACGCGGTTCTCAGGAAACGGAGGCAGATCGAACCCCGGCGCTTGCGAAAGAGATTCCAGATAAAACTCTGCAATCGCCTCGCGCTGTTTCCTCATTTCTTCCGCGCGGGCAAGCTGACATCGCCCGATCGCGCCTGCAATGTCAGTAAGATTGTATTTGTATCCGGGCAAAACAATCCTGTAATCCCACGAGCCGCTTCCCGAATAGCGCTGCCACGCATCATTGGACAATCCGTGCAGCGACAACATGCGAATGCGGTCGGCAAGCGCTCGGTTGTTCGTAACCGCCATGCCGCCTTCGCCGGTTGTAATCGTTTTGTTCGCGTAGAAAGAAAAGCAGGTTACGTCAGCCGTGCTCTCTCCGCATTGCTGCCAGGGGTCGTCAGCGTCCGGGCGCCAGGCTGCAGGAAATGCGTGTGCAGCGTCTTCCACGATCCACAGATTGTGCTTCGCGGCGAAATCTTTAACCGCTGAAATGTCCAGCATATTTCCGCCGACGTGCACGGGAATGATGCCGACTGCTTCGTAGTCTATTCCGTCAGCACACGGAAATTCGCCAGCCTTTAACTTTGCGATCTTGTCTTCAGCATCGGTGAGATCCATGTTTCCGGTGTGCGGATCACAATCGACAAGAACGGGCAGCGCGTTTCTATATAATACAATTTCCGCAGAGGCGGCGAACGTCATCGTTGGAACGAGCACGGCCTGATTTTCCTTCAGTCCCAGAGCTTCCACAGCAAGGTGAAGCGCAGCCGTGCACGAATTCAAAGCGACGGCGTAATCAGCGTTTACCGCTTCGGCAAATTCCAGCTCGAAATTTTTGACCTGCGGCCCCGTGGTCAACCATCCCGAACGGAGGGTAGCGGTGACCTCTTCGATCTCGCGTTCCGTGAGGTGCGGCGCAAAGAACGGAACATTTATGGCTTCACCGTTTTTTTTTGCTACGGCACTTTCCAGGTTACCAATCATATAAGTTTTCGATCGATTAGTTCGTTACCAAATAATTCAACAGTCGGTTTGGTTACACATTAAACGCCCATCCGATCAAAGTGGCAATGACCCTGATCTCGCAGCAAATACCGAAATATTTTTTCCAACACTCGGATGTTTGGGTGCTATGTCCGGCTGATCGCGGGAATCTTCCAAATGCGATACTCGACACACTTCGCCTCGTTGAAGGTTTCCGAATTATTCCGGTGCTTTAATTGTTGCAGAGCAGGGAATAAAAGAAATCAGGGAAAGGTATAGTTTTGTCTGGCCTAAAGCGACCATCCGGGTAGGACTTGTAATTAGCAGAATCCCGACTTGGAATTTCAGAAAATGCCTGGCGAGCTGACGCTTTGTGCCATTACTGCTAGATGATTAGCCAACCCTAATCGGGTATAGGGAGCAACACAGGGCGATAGGGGAAAACTATCGCTAAACACGATGTAATTTAAATAGATTGAATCGTATAATTCTTTCGCACCCAAAATTTAGGATTTTCTAGGTTGCGGACGAACAAGTATTGAGCCGGAAAGCTCAAAGCGAGTTGCCCCAAGTGTGAATTCGGTGGAAAGAGGTGTCTTTTACGAATTTACTGCCTTCGACTCGTATGGGAATTATTCGAAAAATTGGAGCGCGCATGCCGGTCAGGGCTGTGCAGTTACTGCTTGAAACTTGCATTCTGGCGGGAGCTTTTACGCTTGCCTATCTGCTCCGTTTCGACTTCGATATTCCCGCGGGTGAAGTAGGCAGCATGCTTCTACAGCTGCTCTATGTAGTACCACTTCAAATGCTTGTCCTGAGAGCGTTTGGCACCCATCGGTTTATCTGGCGATACACCTGCCCGCGCGACGCGAAAACGATAGGCGCAGCACTTGGTTTGGCGCTGCTTCCCGTGTTGGCGGGTCGAGTGTTTTTTACGCTCTTGCCTGAGCAGATTGTCGTTCCATACTCGATAGCAATAATCGATTCTTTTCTCGGCTTTTTCGGCATTCTCGGTATTAGAATGCTGCGGCGTGAATTCTACGAACGGTCGCATCGGCTTACGCGAAGCCGCATCGAAAAGAAACCGGTAATTCTGGTTGGGGCCGGTCAAGCCGGCGTGATGACGCTTGCTGAGATAAAACGCCGCGCCGACATAGATTTCGAGGTCAAGGGATTTGTCGATGATGACGCTGCAAAACATGGAGCGATCGTCAACGGCGTCAAGGTGCTCGGAGCGACGAGCAGGCTGCCCGATCTGGTGCGAGAACTCAACATCGATCACATTATCATCTCAATCGCGCAGGCAAGCCGCGAAGAGTTTCAGAAAATTCTTGCAATATGCCGCGAGGTTCCGATCAAAGTGCGCACGATTCCGGGATTGTACGAGCTTTTGCAGGGCAACGTTACGGTGAGCCGCATACGCGACATTGAGGTCGAAGACCTGCTCGGCAGGTTTCCCGTGCAGCTCGAACAGGACAGCATTAACGGCTTTATAAAAGACCGGGTCGTGATGGTGACCGGAGCCGGCGGATCGATAGGCGCGGAACTGGTGCGGCAACTCGCCACTCGGGACGTTAGGCAGTTAATCATGATCGAGCGCTCGGAATTCGCTCTATTCCAGATCGAGCGGGAAATTTCCGAAAAGTTTCCTGATATTGATATCAATCCGATCATTGCGGATATTTGCGACCGAGAACGGATGGGAAATGTTTTCGCCCGATACCGGCCTGACGTGGTTTTCCATGCGGCAGCACACAAGCACGTGCCGCTGATGGAGCGCAATGCTTCGGAAGCGTTGAAGAACAACGTGCTTGGAACTCAGGTCGTTGCCGATCTGGCCGGTCGCTATTCGTCGAACGCCTTCGTTTTGATTTCGACCGATAAGGCTGTGTTCCCGACGTCGATCATGGGCGCGACGAAACGCCTCGCCGAACTGGTGATTCAGGATTTCGATCGCAAGTATGAAACGCGCTTTATGGCCGTTCGCTTTGGCAACGTTATCGGTTCGAACGGCTCGGTCATTCCAACATTTCGCGACCAGATAAAACAGGGCGGCCCCGTCACCGTAACGCACCCCGACATGACGCGGTATTTCATGACGATTCCGGAGGCAACACAACTCGTCTTGCAGGCGGGATCGATCGGCAACGGCGGCGAGATACTCATACTTGATATGGGTGAGCCGGTAAAAATTCTCGATCTCGCCCGCGAAACGATCCGCCTTTCGGGTCTGCGTCCGGACATAGACATCGAGATCAAGTTCGTCGGCGTGCGACCGGGTGAAAAGATGAACGAGGTGCTCGAATCCGATGCCGAGCGTTTGCTGAATACCTCGCACCCGAAGATTTTCATAGGGAAGATCGCCGCCTGTCCATCCGATCAAATGCAGAGTATTTTGGGAACCATACCGGGGCTTTGTAATTTTGAGGACGAATGGAAGATCAGACGATTTCTAAATGAGTCGTTGCCGGAGGCACGAATACCGATCAATACGAAGAAACCATCGAGAAAACCGGTTCCGGCCGAGACGCCGTTTAACGTGCCCTATTCCAAGCCGATGGCGGCATAAGTTATTAAAAAGTTCCGCCTGCCAAACTTTTCGATTTTCGGATCGGTCATGTTGACTGATCTTTTTTTGTGTTTAGTTCGAAAAAATGTCACTCGCCGCTTGACCGGTTTAGTATCTTTCTGTATTGTGGAATACGTTCCTTCCCCCGAACATTAAAACCCCCACAAATCTTGAGTTAGGCTGATCTGAAACCCACCATTCTCTCAGCCGACTCTCGGATTCAAAGAGTTATCGCTTCTACTTCCTGCATTCCGGGAAAAAATATTTTGGAAGATGTTTGTCATTGTTGATATACTTTTATTTGGATAAATGGGTCTTTGTTTTCATTCCCGCAAGTGACCTTGTTACTTTTCTAGTCTAAAACAACACAAGTTAAGCTCGCCCTCACCTTTAATGCCTTCGGAACGCAAGTGTCCGACACAGAGCCTTATGCAAAATTTTCTTTGCCTCCGGAATGAACCGTCGCGAGAACGGAACAACGCTCTTAATCTCTCCAATCTTTTTGTCGCAATATTGATCTGCATCGCCGGTGTCGGTTTTGCATTCGGCGAAATCGGCGGCACGCGGTTCGATTTCGATGGCGACGGCAGAGCCGACATTTCCGTTTTCAGACCATCGAATGGTACATGGCACATCGCGAAGTTCGACGGCGGCACCGACACAATGGAGTTTGGCCTTAACGGCGACCGAGCCGTTTCGGCCGACTACGATGGTGATGGCCGATCGGATGTCGCTATTTTCAGAAACGGAGCCTGGTGGCGGATAAACAGCGCGACGAGCACGATAGCAAACATTTCATTCGGTTTGCCAGGCGACATTCCCGTACCAGGATTTTTTGATAACGACAGTTTGGCAGATGCAGCAGTGTATCGGCCGGCAACGGGCCAATGGTTCTGGCTGGGGAGCTCGAACGACAGCATCAGCTCCATCTTCTTCGGATTGAACGGAGATATACCGCTTCCGGCAGACTATGACGGAGACGGGCGTGCAGACGTGAATGTATTTCGCCCTTCGACAGGCGTTTGGTACAGGCTCAATAGTTCGAACTGGAATATGAATATAACTCAGTTCGGGCTGGCCGGCGACAAACCGATTCTCGGAGATTTCGACGGCGACGGCCGGGCCGACATCGCGGTGTGGAGGCCCTCGAATAGAAGATGGTATCTGATCGGCAGCTCGAATTCAGCATTCATCTCTTCGGAATTCGGATTGGCCAACGATATACCGGTACCGGCAGATTACGACGGCGACGGCAAAGCCGACATAGCTGTTTTCAGACCTTCCGACAGTACGTGGTACCGCATGGACAGCGGCAACAGCTCTTATTATATCTATCGGTTCGGTCTCGGATCGGATGTGCCTGTTCCCGCAATACAAAGCGGAGCCGCCAATCCAACACCCACGCCGACGCCAACACCCACGCCGACGCCGACGCCCACGCCGACGCCGACGCCGACGCCAACTCCGTCACCGACCCCAACCCCGCCGTCAACCTTTACGTGCGACTACTTCGCCGCGACGAACGGAACGGCATCCGGGAGCGGCGCGAACAGTAACCCGTGGGATCTGCAAACGGGTCTGAACAGAACCACGCTTGTCAGAAACGGCAAGACGTTGTGCTTAAAAGGCGGCACCTACAAGGGCAAATTTGTTTCGACGCTGAATGGCGGCGGAGTGGTCAGGAGTGCACCGGGCGAATGGGCGGTGATCGACGGGAACATCGGGACCACGCTGGCCGTAGCGATCAGCGCATTTCAAAACTCATTCGCGGTTGCGGATGCGAGCAAGATACTGCCCTCGATTGAAAGCGACGAGATCAGCATCGACGGAGAAATTATCAAGTTTTGCACGAAGCTGGGGAACACGCTTTCCGGCTGTGTGCGGGCGGCCTCCGGGACACTAACCGGGGCGGTCCCGCACGCGGGCGGCGCGGTGGTGCTGCAGGCAGGACCGAATCTTAGCGTGCGCGGCACGAACACAACCTACCGGGACTTTGAGGTGACGCACAGCTACACGCTGCGCAGCGAGCCGGAAACGACAGGGATCGCGCAGGGCAACGGCGTGCACGTCACGGGAGATGGAAACAATCTCATCAATCTGGTTATTCACGATTGCTTGCAGGGCGTCTTCACCTCTTCCGCAAGCAACAACACGCTGATGTACGGCGTGCTGGCGTTTAACAACGGCATCGAAGGACCGTCCGGCGAGCCGCTCGGACACGGCTTCTACTTAGAGAACGGGTCCGGGTATTCGCGGCTTTACGAATCGATCAGCCTGAACTCGTTCAATCTGGGGATGCAGGGCTTTGGGCAGACCGGCCCTTACGTCGGGGGCGACGTGCAGGGGAGCGTGTTTGCCGTGTCGGGGTCGCCGCTCGGCACCGCGAATTACAATATGGTGTTCGGCCCGAACAGCCAGCAAAGTCCCACGGGCGTCGTCAACGCGTCGCACTTCTACCATCTCCCAGGCTCGCCAGGCTACTCTGCGTCGTTCGGGTACGCAGCTGGGGTAGGGGTCGGCACGTTCACGAATAATTACCTCGGCGGCGGCGGCACTTGTTTCGAGGCCGGCACGATCTCCTCCTTCACCTTCAGCGGCAATACGATGCACAACTGCAGCGTCAACATGCTCTCCAAGCAAGCGGGTTACTCGTGGAACAACAACACTTACTACAACACGGCGAGCACGAGCAACAAATTCGGCAACACCACCATCGCGGCAAACCAGACGTTTGCGAACTGGAAGACCTCGACGGGTTTTGACGGTGCGAGCACAATCGCGGCCGGCGGTCTGCCGAGCACGGTCATCGTGCGCCCGAACGCTTATCAGCCGGGGCGGGCGAACGTCATCGTGTACTCGCCTTCGAGCGCTTCTTCGGTAAACGTAAACTTAGCCACGACCGGCCTGACTAACGGCCAGACATACACGATCAAAAACGCCTTCAACTGGAACGGCGCGCCCGTCGCGACCGGCGTGTACAATTCTGCATCGCCGACCGTCTCAGTGTCTTTGACCGGAGCCGCCCGCTCTGTCGCCACGCCGACCGGTATGTCCGTGACGCCGACGACGACATGCCCGTCGATGTGCACTTTTGTAGTGGTTCCAAATTAATTTACTCGGAAGAAAAGCAAATCTGTCACGATTAGCCGGTCGCATCAAAAGAGGCGAGGTCGATTTTTATCGTCGATTTGCGCCAGTGTTACCGGCCGAGACATAAAATTAAACGCTTTGAAATTAAATGATCGAAACCGGTTCCTGCGAGTCGTTTCGTTCGCCGGTTTTTGCGTCAGGCTGCAGGTAGGCCGATATATTCCGCATACAGCCCTCAAGCGAAAAGTGCTCACGCCACAAACGTCGGCAAGCTTTCTGCAATTCCACGAAATCCGTTGGTGAGAGGGCGGAGTGAAAATCAAAGACCTTTTCTCCGATACGATGACGTTCTGAACTGTCAATCCATACACAAAAGCGTCGCCAATCAATTTTCGAACTAAGCGGCAGCACGCAATCCGTATCCACAAAAATCGGAATTCTTCCACATGCGAGAGTCTCATAAAACCGGTAAGACCAGTTTCCAAATCCGCGCAGACAGAGCGTGTAATCAGTTTCATATATATTCGAGTAGAAAACCTCAGTCGCGCTTGCTCCGTTTGATACAATTTTTGAGCGTTTTGCCGTGGTATGTTTATCTCGAATCAGAAAACAGGTTTCGATGTCGGGATGGCTTTCCAGATTCCGCAATGCTCGGGCCCGTAGGGACGTTGCCGGAACGATAGGCACCTGGTTGAAGTCATATTTCTTCAACGAGCTTGCTATATTAAGTTTCAGCCCGGCAAGGATCGACCACGCAAACTTTAGAGGATCTATTGAACCGTAACCACAGAATCCGACTTTCGGTTTGTCTTGTTTTTCGCGAATTAATGTTCTGCTATTTCCCCAAATCGGCTGAGGATCGTCGATAAATGCGGGGCAGGCAATCTGATTTGCCTCAGCTTTCGATCTAAGCATTCCCGGGAGAAAAACCTGTGCACCATCGAACGGCATAATCGGAACCAGATCGCCGCTGTGCCATACGACCAATCGCTTTTTGTAATGACTTGCCAACACTGATAGAGCCAGAGCTTGATGCATGTTGGACTTTCGGTTCCAAAGGTAATAACTCCAGAGCATCGGCAAAACGAACCACTCTGCTTCGCCGGGATCGCGTGTTAGGGTAAGCAAGGATGCGTGGTTCTTGGCGCCCTCCAACATAGCCTTTAAATCCAGGTCTTTCCAGTGAAAGGCGAGTAACGGATTGAGATTTTTTATTTGGCTTTCTGTTAACGAAGAAATATCCGTGTAAATCTTTATTTCGCTATTCATCGCATTCAGCTTTTTCGGGCTCGCGGTTCAGCTTACTGATGCCGGTCCGGCATTTCGACGGGAGTAAATACCTTCTAATGACGGGGATGAGCGAGCTTCAGTCAATTGCTGTTCTTCTGCACAAGCAATATCCAGGCATTCGCGCAGCGCCTTAACCAGCCCAGATACATACGGCTCTGTAACGAGCGAGCCGTGGTTTCCCGGCACCTCGTGAATCTCCAGTTCATTCGGAATGCGACTCCACCCGAGGGTTGGATCCGGCACGACTCCCCACATTTGCCGGCTGGCGCGAAACAATGTGATCTTTCCTGAATAAGGTTTCGGCACGTAACGCATGCCGGCTTTCCTGATACCGTCTTCAATTTGGATGTAGCGCGGCGAACTCCGTAAATTCGAATCGAATTTTTTGTCAAACCACCGAGCGCTTTTGCGATAATTTCTCACAAAAAAACGTCGGGTGCGAACGCGTGCCTTTTGCAATCTAACGCGAATGTACGTAATTCGATCGCCGGCCGGTATAGCTCGGACGGTTTTGAAGTGGTGCTCGAATCGGAGGATGCCGCTAAGTAACTTCATGGTCAGCGTCGCATTTTTTTCAAGGCTTGCCGAGTGATCCGGGGAATTTGTATCAAAAAACCCAAGAAACGCCACTACGTCGCCACCCGCATTTAATTGCTGAGCCATTTCCAGGGCTGCTAGTCCGCCGAATGAGCTTCCGCAAATATAGTAAGGTCCTTCGGGTTGCAGGGCCTTGATCTGGGAAATATAAAACGCGGCCATCTCTTCCACCGTCGCATGGCCAACCTGCCTGCCGCCGATCCTGCGGGCCTGAAGTCCGTAAAGCGGCTGATCGTTTCCGAGTCGTTCCGCCAGGTCTCGATAAAACAAAACATTTCCACCTGCCGCATGGACACTGTAAAGGGGAGGCTTACTTCCGTTGGGTTGTATTGGAACGAGTGAGGATTCCGGCTCTTGCCAATTTTGCTGGTTGAGCACCGATGCGAGTTTTTCGATCGTGCCGGCCTCGAACAGCGTTGCCAACGGGACGCTCTTGTGGAAAGTTTCCTCGATCACGCTGAACATCCGGATCGCCAGAAGCGAGTGGCCGCCGAGGTCGAAGAAATTGTCGTGTATTCCGATGTCGTCCACACCGAGTACCTTGCTCCAAATCTCGGCAAGCTTCACCTCCGTCTCATTTCTTGGCGCTTCGTAGCCCTCGCTCGCTCCCGACCTGTCTCGTTCCGGAATAGGCAGCGCCTTGCGGTCCAACTTCCCGTTGGCCGTGAGCGGCATCTGCTCAAGCTGTACGTAAGCAGCCGGCACCATGTACTCCGGCAAAATATCTTTCAGGTGTTTCCGCAGATCTGCCGTGTTGATTGTCGAGTGCGTTTTACTCACAACAAACGCCACCAACCTCTTGTCCGCCCAAGCAGTGTTGTCATCGATCGCCAGCACGACCGCTTCGCGCACGTCCTCATACCGAGCGATCACGGACTCGATCTCCCCGGGTTCGACCCGAAACCCGCGAATTTTTACCCGGTTATCGACACGGCCAATGTATTCGATTTCTCCGTTTGGCGAATATCGAGCAAGATCGCCAGTGCGGTACAGTCTGGCACCCTCGACATCGCTGAACGGATCGGCAACGAACCGTTCCGCGGTTAGCTCAGGACGGTTGAGATATCCGCGCGCCAAGCCTGCTCCGCCGACATACAGTTCACCCGCTTTGCCTTTCCCGATCTCGAACAGATCGTCGTCAAGCACATAGGTTATAGAATTCGCAACGGGATAACCGACCGGAACGATCGCGGTTTCAACAGTTCCACCGGCAAGCGGAAATACCGAAATGATGCCGGTGGTTTCCGTCTGTCCGTACATGTTGAACATCTTCGCTCCGGGACCAAGCATAGAGATGACGCGTTCGGCAATCGCATTGTGTAGCGGCTCACTTGCGGATAGAGCCATGCGGACGTCGGTCCTGGAAATTGCGTCGCTGCTTACGGCTTCAATGCAGCTTCTCCAATACGACGGAACAAAATCGAGAATCGTAACTTTTTGTTCCGCGATGAATTCGAATAGCGATTTCGGGTCCCTCAATTTTTCCGATGACGCTATTACGACCGTACCGCCGATCGAAAGCGGCACGATCAGCTGCCGGACGGAAGATGAAAATGAGATCGACGCGGAATGCAAATATCTGTCATAACTGTCCAGACCGAGTGCAGCCGGCAGTGCAGCAACGTAGTTAAGCAAATTCCGGTGAGTTACCACAACGCCTTTCGGCGTGCCGGTCGTGCCCGAAGTGTAAATGACATATGCGGCGTCATCCGCATCGACCTGTTCATGCGGCTTGCCGTCCGACTGAGCGGGCGCAGCTCTATTTTGTGGGTCGAGTATAACTATCTTCAGGCCCTTGTGACTGAACTCCTCGGCATACTTCGACTCGGTTAAAAGGACGTTGGCACCGACGTCTCTGAGCATATCCTTAAGCCGTTTCTTCGGATATTCGGGATCAAGGGGCACATAGGCTGCTCCTGCTATCAGAATCCCCAAAATGCCGATCGCCATTTCGCAGGTCCGGCCGGCGCTGACTGCGACGAAATCTCCTATCTTCACGCCGGCCGCACGCAGCATTGCCGCAACGCTCTCCGCCGCCTTGATAAGCTCGGCGTAGGTGTATTGATTTCGCTCCGAATCGATGAGTGCGACCGAATTCGGGTCGCGCCTTGCTGTCTCCTCGATAAGGCTATTAATTCCGTCACCGGAATGGGGTGAGAGCGTGATTACACCGTGGTTTTTCTTGCTCATGGCTTCGACCTCAGTTCAGACATTACTGGAGAGAAAAGTGCCAATAAGTGAAAATATTTTGCTTAAAATGGCAATGAAATTTATTTTTTCTAAGGGTTAAAACGGGTTTTGCCGTCGGCTTGAATTGCGTTCACCGTTTTCGGCCTGAGCCAGGTTCCGGCAAATGCAAAGAGTCCATAGAGGAAACCAGAACCGTAGGAAAGGTGCAGGATCGCGAAGCTCAGCATTAGCGGTGGGATCAGGGTTAAATGCTGTCTTCCGATGGATAGCGCGGCGGAAACATTTGCAATTAAATAGAGCGCGGACAACGCTGCGAGCGGCCAGATGCCGATAGCAGGAACAAAGATCAAAATAGTTCCTAAAATTAGGGAGAGCACAAAAGCCAGCGGCACGAACTGGCGAATGCTCATTTGCGCCGGATGTATTTGAAAAACGCGCACCTTCCAATAACCGTACTGAAAGTATTGCCTCCAAAGCGACCGGAACGTGCTGCGGCTGTAGTATCGCGAGCGAATGTCGGGCGAGAGCAGTATTCGGCCGCCGAGTTTCCGGATTCGGTAGTTATATTCGTCGTCCTGATTTCTCACGAGCTCTTCGTTAAACGGACCGGCTTTTTCGATTATCTCACGTGTGTAACCCGGAAAAGCGACGGTGTCGGTGTACATTTCCCTGTCGCTGACCGTGCGAAAAGCCGAGCCGCCCACGCCGAATCCGGAGCTCATCGCCAGCGCGATGGCCTTCGCCTGAATGCCTTCGCCGATGGTCTCAATCGGCCCGCCGACACCTTCTGCCTTACCTGCGGTTAAATGCGAAACGCAATTTGCGACATACTGCGGCTCGATCTCGCAATGGCCGTCAACGCGAACGATAATCTCACCTTTTGCTCTCGCGAAAGCGCAATTCAAACCCGTCGGAGCGATCTTATTCGGATTATCGACGATAGAAATTTCCAATGTCGTATTTGCCGCTATTTCCGTAATCAGGGAGCGCGTCTCATCGGTGGACATTCCGTCCGCGACGATGACCTCCATTTTTCCTTTCGGATACGTTTGCTGGGCGATGGCGCCAAGGCTGCGCTTTATAAATTCCGCCTCGTTATGGACCGGCATCACGACCGAGACGAACGGCAAATCTCCCGGTTCGGTTTTTGTCACTATACTCATATCAACGCGCGCTGCGGTCCGCCGCCGCCGGATATTTCAACTGTTCGATGATTTCCTTT
>Ga0187894_10002038_pt1 | contig 24781 bp, 40 predicted proteins | sample GBC1701081metaG_FD_136650 | JGI IMG/M metagenome (GOLD analysis project Ga0187894, IMG submission 136650) | White microbial mat communities from a lava cave in the Kipuka Kanohina Cave System on the Island of Hawaii, USA - GBC170108-1 metaG ... | reverse complement strand
TTGTTGTCCATCGTGACCATAATGCTGCACTCAATATAAAGGCTCGGATTGCGCCTTTCGTTAGAGTCAACCTGGTGACTCAGTGACCGAAGAATCCCCTTGCTTTAGCTAGGGGAGTATCAATTTGTTCGCTTTTGTTCTGCCAATCGGGAAATCGCAAAGGTGCAGGGAATTTCTGCCGCATTTGTAACAAGGTTTCGACTTTCTGCCCCCGCGAGTGCAGATAATAGCGACGCCGTGTTCTGTTTTTATTGGCATGCAAGGCATGATTTTTCTTCTTTATTTTCTGTCTACTCTTACAGGTCTAAGATGCCTCTTCAACCAATCCTGAAAATCCGGGTCTAAGGTATCAAAACAAATCTTGTGCATGGCAATTCGCGGAATCGGGTCTTTAGCGGTTGCCCTGGTGTTTTTCACAACCCAGCTTTCGCTAACCTTCAGAAATCGGGCAAGGTCGCGGCTTGTCCAGATTTGATCACCCGGAAGATTCGGGAAAGGCAACGGTTCAGGCTTTTGAAAGGGTAGAAGGTTGTTCATTTAGAAGCCCCTTTTGGACTCTTTTGAGCCTCTATTATAGGGTATCTTCCAGTGGTTGATTGGCGTTGTTTTTTGCTAGAAAGAATTACGCGAAATTCACCGCTATCCTCAACTACTTCCTCAACAAAATGAACCTGTAGCTTATTTTCAGTACTTAAAATCAGGGTATTTAGATATACCTCAACGGCTTCACATAGTGTTTCATGATTCAAGATAAACTCATTCTTTCCGACCATAATTATTCCTCTTTCTTTCAATCTTTTGATTACAATGCGATTCATTTAGACAGCCTCTATTATCTAATTGTATTGTCTGCCTACAGGTTTGCGCCATTCATAGGTGGCTGGTTCATCAGGCACGTTTTTATAAAAACTTGACAGCATAGTACCCTGATGATAGCCAGATAAGCATGGAATCATCATCGGGGTTACGCCACAGTCTATATCAATGGTTATAACCTTAAAACCGCACTTGCAAGAATAACCCCTCCTGTCAATTGACGTGCTTGAAGAGTCGTTCAAGCAGGCGATGCGCGTGGCAATGTCCACGACGGCGCGGCTGCGCTGGTATTCCAGAGGCGAGAGCGGCGGCATAACGGCAAGCGGCGGCTCGCGGCGTTTAACGGACAGCCGACTACTGCAAAAAAGGCGTCTGCAAAATCGAGTTGCAGGGAATTGGCGATTGCCCGAATGGCGACAAGCTGGCGCGAAGTAGGAAAGTCATCCTGATGCTGGGCTTGCGGATGACGCGGCAGTTGAAGTTCCATAAACAACCTCAAGATGAAAGAATGTATAAATGCGTGTGTGCGTTTATGGAAATTATCATACAGCCTTTGACTGCTGAATGCAAGAGAAAAATTATGGAAAAGTTCATCAGGTGTGGTATTGTGGGCTTATGGAAAAATCCTTCGTCCAGCAAGCCACCGGAGAACTTTTCATAGACCCGCAAAAAATCCGCGTCCTTTCCAGCCGGTGCGGTATTAAAAACGCCAGGGAACTCAGCAAGCTGACCGGCGTTGATTACAACCCGTGCTATAAGCTGTGGAGTGGCGAGCGGCTGAAGTCTAATTTGCAAACCCTTACTCGATTTCTCGAACGGCTTAACCTGATTCAGGAAGGCATCCCGCGATACGAGGCATTGTTGAGCTATGAAAAAGGCAAAGACTAGATCATCAGCCAGCGCCGATGTCCGCCACTCAATGGCGCGGCTGACTCCGGAACAGAAGATGTATCTCGATATAGTCGTCTGGCTGGAGAAAAAGAGTCAGACCGAATTGTGGCGGGAATTTATTGAAGAACGGACGGAGAAATGGCGGCGCGAGGAACCGGAACTCTTCGCCAATCTCGAACAGAGTTTCGCCCGCCGCGATGCGCTTGTCCTTGCCAAAACTCAGCGACAACAAAATACCGGCGGCGCGGCGAAATCTCGCTAAATTTTGTGTGCCGATTGTGTGCAGCTTGTCCAAAAACTGCCGATTTTGCAAAATCGGCAAAGCTACTTCTCCAAAATTGCGTAAGAAAACCCCTTATTTATTAGCAAATCAGCAACGCCAAAACGGACAAAGAAACCAATTAGCTTACGTTCAATAATTGAAGAACTGCGTTACTCGCCACTTTTGTAATTCTAAATCTTTGAAATAAATGGGTTACGAATTTGTCAGGAGCTTTGGCTTTTTGGCGTGTGTGCCTCCTGTGTGCCGGGTTGCAGCAAACTTTTTTCCAGCTTATCCGACGCCTGTTGTTGCATCGTTGGCAGAACGTGAATATAGCGGTCAAGCGTAACTTGTACGCGGCTGTGACCGAGACGTTCGCTGATTACCTTAACATTTTCCTGTAAAGCGAATAAGACGGTGGCGCAGGAGTGGCGCAAATCGTAGAGCCGGAAACGGCTGGGCAAGCCGAGTTCTTTGATAAGCGGTTTGAAATAGTACCGAGTAATATGCTTGATGCTGACCGGGTTGCCGCCGGAGCCGGTAAAGACCAAATCCAGTTCCTTCCGGTTTTCTTTGGCTTTCTCGATTTCCTGCTGTTGCGTGCGACGATGCGTTTCCAGCAGTTGCAAAATCATCGGCGGCAGGGGGATGGCGCGGCGGCTCTGCTCGGTCTTGAGGTTGCCGAATTTCCAGCTTTCGCCCTTTTTATGCAGCCAAACGAGATTGCGTTGCAGCGACACAAAGCCACGCTCGAAATCGATATCCTGCCACTTGAGTCCCGCTAGTTCCGACGGGCGCATTCCGGTAAAAATAGCGAGGATAAAGAGCGTCCCATAGCGGTTGCTTTTTGCCTGCTCCACAAACCGGCTCGCCTGCTCCGGCGACATGGCGAGCATTTGCGGCTTGCGGTATTTCGGCAAATCTACGTGTGTGCAGGGATTATTGGCAAGCAGTTTCCAACGCACCGCTTTGTTGAATGCCGCCCGCAGTTCATGAAAAAGTGTGTGAATACTGCTGGCAGAGAGGTTCACCTGCGACCACTTGCCCACCAACGCTTCAATGTCGGCAGGGCGTACATCGCGTAGTTGGCGGTAGCCAAGGTGCGGGACAACATAATCTTTGACGTGCTGTTTATAAATCTCATGGGTGGCATAGGCGACGGTGCGCTGCGCGGCATCGAGCCACTGGTCTAAAAATTCTTTGACGGTGATGGTCGAGCCGGTGATGAAGTTGCCGAGGTCGCGGTCGCGCAAGACGCCGTTGCGGTAGGTTTCGGCGTCGCGGCGTTTGCCGTGAACGGTGTGATTATGGTACCGACGCTTGCCGGTCTCCGGGTCCCTCCCCAACGAAATCCGCACCAACCAAACATCCTTTCCGCGATTGATGATTTGTGCCATAGTTGTACCGTTATGGGTGGCGTTTGCAGACGCCGCAAACGCCACCGCCAGCGTTACAGTGTTTGCAATAATTGCAATTTTTACAGGCGCGACATGGCGTTTTGCCTTTGCAGGTCGCAAAAGCATGGTGAAGATTATCAGGGAGCGCCAGCAGCGTCGTGGCGCAAAACAGGATTAGCAATAACAGGATTCTGATTTTCATGGTCTTACCTCATCTTTGCGAGCGATTTTATTTTGTTGCCCTCGGCGGGAGTTGTTATTGCGATTGCCCGTATCTCAGGAATGGTGATCTCCCAGCCCGCTTGCGAGGTGTAGGATTTCATACCGCGAATTTCACCAACCACAAAGACCTTTTTTTGTTCGATGAAATCGGTCGTGAAGGGCGCTTCAATCCAGATGGCATCCATGCCATACGCGCCGATGCCGATGCGAGCAATCGTATAGTTTCCCGACTCCTGTATCTCTAAAACTTTGCCAGTGAACGCCCAATTTTGACCGCTGTAGCGGTCGGCGTTCTTTTTGATATGGGCATAGGTGATTTGCGGATTCACCTCACGCAAGGCGGCAATCGTTTCTTGATGTCGGGATTCAAATTCCGTCAGTGGTTTAGCGGCAGGCATTTTCTCTTCGGCAGCCGAAGGCGTTGGCGCGGTCTTTAACGGTCCGGGGCGGGCGATTGGCTCTTGGCGTTTTTCATCTGGCTGATAAAATGCCGCCATGCCGCTGTCTTTTGATGAGTCCGGCGAAGAAGACGAGCTTTGTAGCGCGATAATCAAAAGTATTGGCGCGAGCAGGGCAAACGCGACAATGACAACTTTTTGCCCGCCGTCTCTTTTTGCCCACCATTGCGCCAAGCTCTTATGGTCAATCATTCCCTCGGTATAGTAGTTTGTCGGCGGCGCTGCTTCTGGCGTTGTGGGCGCGGCTACCGATAATGGCGCAGCGCATTGATTACAGAATCGCGCCGCTTCGGGGTTGTTGTAGTGACATTGTAAGCAATCCATATTTTTACCTCTCAATTCACGGTTCATTCGTGATAATTTGAAAACCCGATTCTTCTTCTTTTTTCGGGACACCAAAAATCGTTGTAACTCTTCCAGGTGCGTTTGAAACAGCTACGCCATTGTCTAACCGTGCTTTCGCGTTTTCGATAACGCGATTCACCCGTGAGAGGCTGCTAAACGGCATCGGCACACTGTTGACCACAACCCCTTTTCCATTTGCGGCAACGACAATCTGAATGGTTATGCAATCCACTGCCGGATGACGCAGCGCCTCGAGTTGCATCAGTAAATCAACCAAGCCGGGATGATATAATTGTTTCGGCAATTCAAAGCCGTCCTGCCAATGCTCTATATCATCTTCAAGCCAGAAAATTTCCAATGTCGCGGCGTTTTCGTATTTTAAGTGAATGAGGGATTGAAAGATGTTTACGCGCATTTGCTGAATTGGCATGGTTGCCGATTCACTAACAACCGGTACTATTGTGTCGGATTTCGGCACAAGTTTTAGATGCGAAAAAAGAGCATGATGAGTGATGGCAACTTGACATCGGGACGGTCGGGCAGCCCGCAACAGCGCAATTTCGGTTGCTGTTTCCTGCCATTCTGGATATGCTTTTGCAATCGGTAATTCGAGAACGCCTTTGATAATTTGCGAAGCCCCGTCAAATTGTCCGTCGCAAGCCAATTCATAGGCGATGTTATTGTATTGATGCGCGAGTAAAGCAGGATAAACCCTCCCCCAATGAACCACCGCAGGATGAATAGCCCTTAAAACGTCGAGACTTTCTTGACGATTGCCCTCTAAGGACAAAAAGAGCGATTGGTATGCTTTCGCACTGATTTGTGTAATCGGTTGATCTGCCGATTCTTTTATGGCTTGTGAAATAAGAGATTGTGCGCTGTCGGTTTCGCCTCTTTGATAACAATCTAAGGCGAGAGGAATTAACGATGCAGCCTGAACTACCGGATTATCCGAGTCGCTGAGTTGTTGAAATATCTTTATCGCGGTTGCTTTTTGCGTTTCGCCCTGACGCATTTTTGCCAGTGACTCAAAGTAAAGCCCCGCAGGTTCCGAATAATTTTCTAGCTCTTCTACCACAACCGCCAACGCCGGATAGTTTCGGGCGAAAGAAAACTGTCTGGCAAGGTAGGTTAAACCATTCAACCTTTCCCGATAGGAGTGCAACGAAATGAGAAAATTTTTAATGGTTTGTTGTTTGCTATTCACGATGGCATTGCTTCCAATAATGTCATCACACAACATTGTCTATGCTGGCAGAACCGCACCGGGAGCCGGCGCAATTTGCGATTGTTCTACTTCAAGCGAGCCTTGTTACGATGATATAACAATGGAACGCTGCGACAGTGGCAATTTCTCGGTCTACGAAAGCGACACGGGCAAGTCTGATTCGCCTATTGATCTTCCATCAGGCTTGTTGGTGTTGTTTGTCGGCTGCTTTCTGATGAGCCGATTCTTACGAATTCCTTAACCATACCCCGGATGCTTACGACAACAGGCATCCGGTAACTCACTCACCTAAACACGCAATAGTAAGATAAGGGCAATGCGTTAGCGATTGCTGAACGCCACTATGCTACAAGTGGATATGGAGCGCCAGATTGTAGAACTATAAGGGCAATTCTTTAGCGGTTGTTAAACCGCTTCTTTTTCTCAATAGCTTTGATTGCCCCAAGCGCGTCAGCGACTTGTTCGGGCTGACAATCCAGCACTTCAGCAATGAATTCCAAAATTTCGGACGAGGATAGTTTTCGCCCGCGAATAAAAGTTTGTAAAACTTCCGGCGTAATGCTCAGTATTTCGGCAACCTCACGGTCGCGTAAATTCTGAGCGGGCATAATTTTTATTGGCGGTTCCGCGCCGTCGAAGCACAAAGCATCCTGCGCCGCCGGACGAGCTTCCGTTTCCGGCGGCGCAGGATTTTGCCGTAACGGTACAACTTTTTCCGGCGGCTTTTCTTGCAGTTCCAATCGCGCCCGAATCATTGCCGACAGAACTTCTACGCCCGGTTTTAGTAGAGCCTTATCGGTATCCGCTAATGAATCAAAATCCAGCAGTAATGCTTTGAACTCATCTTGCAGTCGCTTCGGCTCGCTTGTAAGTCCGTAAGCCGCCGCAAACATATCAAGTGGATTTACACCCAAACCATTGGCAACATCCGTCAGGGTTTCAAACTTTATGTCTTTGTTGCGCTGCGTAATAATGTTGCCAATCGTGCCGTGACTTACCCCTCCGGTTTCCGCGACCTGTCGGTAGCCGCCTAATTCATCAACCCGTTTTCTGACGAAATCTGCTAATGCTTCCCGGTTGACATCATATTTCTGTCTCTTTTTCGACACGCGCAAACTCTTATCATAATTTATCCTCACCGTGTTAGACGATTTGTATAAAGTTGTTGACATAAGAATTCGTATAGTGTAATATCCATTCGTATATGAACGTGGACAACGCAAAACCAGCATACCGAGCAGACCTTTTACGGGCTGCCAAAGGCGTTCAAATGCTTTCCGAAGAAGCAATTGCTGAAATAGCGAATATCAACCGGCATACCGTCCGAAAAGCCCTGATGGGCAATTTGAATAATCTCGTGATTCTGCGTGCTATAGCTAACGCGCTGGCAGTCGAATGGTCGTCGTTGTTTGAAATTGAGCAAAGGAGCGCCGCCGCATGAGACCAGCCGCCGCCAAAGAGTATTTCCGGGAGCAGATTGACGAGGCGACCTATAGGGAAGCCCGCGCCGCCCATCAATCACAACCACGCGGCGACGAGCGTGTGCGATCACGCAGCAACCCGCAGATCGCGCACTTCGTAAACCTTGAAGAGCGCAAATGCTCCTGTCCTGCCAATTATTTCGGCAAGAAATTCTGCTATCACCTGCGCGTCGCACGGTGGGCGAAGTGGCTGCAAATTTCGATTGCCGAGGTAATCGCCCGTCTTGCTGAGGTAGAAGAGCATGGCGGTTGCGGGCAGGTGACCTGTTCACCTTGCGTCGGCGCATCATCTTATCCGTGCGTAAAATTGCCAGAGTCACAGACGGCGTTTGCGCGACTCGTCGCCTATCAGTTTGAGCAGTCCTTTTCCTTGACTGAGAGTAAGGGGTTTCAGGAGTGATGGTCTGTATTGCCCTCACTCCTTTTTTTATTTGATAAAGGAATAAATATGGCAACCCTAAAAGCCAAACGACACAAAAAGCGGCTCGAAATTTTACTCGCCTTGCTGCTCGAAGGCGGCAATTCCACAGGCGAAATAACCATAAGCCCGACAACCCTTGAAGCGGCGCAAAAGCGCGTTGCTGCCGGCGACAGCGTTGTTTTTGCCGTTGACGAAGCAACGGGCGCAATAACCGTGCAGATTGGCAAACGCCAGCCGAAGGCGAAAGCGCACGCGCCAGCCAAAAGATAAGCCGATGGAAATTTTTAGCACACAAGTAGACGACAGCGCCGACATCGTGGCGCGGATGCAGCAGACGCTTGACCAGACCTGGAAATGCTTGCGGTGCAAGCGCTGGCAAGCCGGCGACGAACTGACTGGCTTGGGCAGCGATACGCGGCTCTGCAAGTGCGGCGGCGTGGCGCTGAGTACGCCATTTTAAGGAGCAATCATGGGGACACTTTATTTTGCAGCCGAAGAAGCCGAAGCATCGCCGGAAACGCAGGAAGAACGGCAGGAATGGCTGCTGCTCGCTATCGCGGCGCTCTTTGTGGCGTTCTTTCTCGGTATATTTTCGGGCGTCTACCTGACGCTCGCCGCCGGCGATAAGGCGATGCAGTCGGATAAGCCCGCGCCAACCATGCGACTGGCGGGTGGCAATTAACAGTTTGACGTTGCCGGGAGGGGCGAGGGTGCAGGTGGCGGCGGTGATGATGAGACGCCGCTTTCCACCGGCAAGCGGATAGGTCACGCCCGACGGTATTGATAAGCGTTGCGGGTCGCTCCCGTAGCGTCTGACGGGGCTAGGGTTCCTGCCGGTTCTCAATGCCTCGTCCAGTGAGGTGTGCAGTGAGAACCGGCAACCATTTTTCGCAGGAGAACCGGCAATGAGTACGGCATTGAAGATGGTGCAGGTGGATGCGCCATCACAAAAAAAAGAGCAATTCATCCAGCTTGGTAAAACCCGACGGCGCATCAGTACCCGCCACCACGCCAAGCTGAGTAAGTTACAAGAGGCGTTCGGGTATATGACGATGGAACAACTGTTAATGATGACTTCGGACATCGGCAGCAGTGTACTCGAAATCATGATGCCCGCGTTGTTGATAAATGTTGATAAATGTGCGCGAGAGGATTGAGGGCTACGCGATGGCGGAAACCGCAAGACAATTTGAGCCGTTGCTGGAAGAGCTGGAGCAGTTTCGCACTCTCTTTTTAGCGGAATTAGATCGTTTGCGCGAGCAGGTCATGCGCCTGAACTGGCAACGGCAACAAAGCACGGCAGCGCCCGTCGTCGCGCCCTTGAGCGAATGGATGACGGTCGCCGAAGTAGCGGCGTTGTTGGAGATGAAACGCCCGACCGTGGCCGCCGGCGACGGCGGCACCCGCTGTCTGTTTCGCTGCCGGGTAAAACAGGGCGGTGTGCGCTATCCGCGAGCCGCCGTCGAACTGCACCAGCGCCATCTGCGCGAACGCGGCGCGTGCGACTCGTGCGACATAGAGTACCGGCAGGCGGCAAGCGAACCGAGCGCGGTAATTGAATTCGGCGCGTACCGCCGGTGAGGAGAGCGAATGCAAGACCAGACGCAGATTTTAAACGAAATTCTGATACCGCCAAAGCAGCGCCAGGAAATCGTTTTACGCGCCGGTGAAGCAACGGTGGTGCAGTTTTTGAACGAGCGCGGCGACGAACTGGCGCGGGTCGAATTTGACCCGGATTTGTACGGCGATGACCCGAATCTCTGTTTCAGCTGCAGGGCGGTATCTACCGCCCTGCATGATCTCGACATTTGACGGGGTTCGGCGGGTGGTCGAACTGGTAAAGACGCCTGACCTCTCAGGCGTGAAGCAAGCAGCAGGGGACGCCCTGAAAAGCTACTTCTCGTGCAGGTTCGACTCCTGCCCCGCCGATTGTTGTTTGAAGAGTTATTTCGCGTCAACACCGAAAACATCGCTACCCGGCTCGGCTGGCTTGTTCAGGCAGTCAATAGCGGCTTTGGCGATGCTTCATTGAATCGAATTGCCGACGCGCTTGAGAGTTTTGTAGACCAACCACCTGAATTAACCATCGAAGGAGGCGAAGTGAAGTACACCCTTAAAAACGATAATGCCGATGCGGTAGGCTGCGGCATCTCCCCGATTACCGGGCGCGACGCGGAAGGCGAGGCTGTTAGCCTCACGGAATCTTACTCGTCCGACAACCCGGAAGTCGTGCAGGTTAATTTTGCGGAAGGCTCTTCGGAATCCAACCCGCGTGAATTTGACTTGCATTTCGGACATTCCGGCTTGGCGCACCTGACCTATACCGCCAAAGACCCCAAAGGCGAGATCGTCAAGGTCAAAGATGATACGTTCGTGATCACGACCGGCGATGTGGTGGCGAGCGAAGGCGGCGAGGTTTCATTCCCGGGACTGACTCCAGACCCGGAATAACTCGCGTTTCGTGAATCTTACCCGGTGAGGCTAAAAGCCCTCACCGGGCTTTATTGAATGAGACGGCATTGAAAAAGGCATCTACAAAGTGTCCGGCGTGTAAATCAAAAGTACCGATACGACTTGATGGTTTCGGTTCTTCTCATTGCTCTATCGACCACCAGTGTAGCGGCTACGGATTCTGGTTTTCAGGAAGTCTTGAACGGTTGAAAAAAATTCACCCGGTTCAATTTGAGAAGGAAAAAAAGGCAGAATGCGAATGAATCCTACACCTTGCTCAAAATGTGAAAGCGTCTTTGTAACGTGGCAATATGGCTTCCGGGAGAAGAATGATATTGCCTACTGCCTGATGTGCTTTACCAGACGACCGGAATTCGACAGACCGGGTTTTGAGCAGGAGTTGGAAAAAGCCGAAGACCGCGCGGCGGCGATTCGCGCCAGTCGCGGTTCGGCAACCAAATAGTTTTACGCAGTATCACCCCCGCGCCGTGTTGCGCAAGCGGCGCAAGCAGGAAATCTGAATAGCCCTGACAGGTGTGCCGAGCGCCGTTAAGGTTGGTGTGCCGGAAGGAAAGGAGGAGCAGTGCAGGGAGCCAAACCACAAACAAGAAGCAATATGCTTGATGATTATCAAACCGTCGCCGAGCGTATTGATCTGTTCTATGACCGTTACCCGGACGGGCGCATTATCACCGGCATTGTCGAACACGATGCCGAGCGCGGCTTTATTCTCATCCGCGCCGAGGTCTACCGGCAGCTTGACGACGCCCTGCCCGCTGCCACCGGACACGCTTTCGAGATGCGTTCGGAGGGCTACGTCAATAAAACCAGTTATATTGAAAATTGCGAGAGTTCGGCAGTCGGCAGGGCTTTGGCGATGCTCAACTTCAAGACCAAACGCGGTATCGCCTCGCGTGAAGAGATGCAAAAAGTGGAACGGCTACAGAGCGCCGCCCCGCTGATTTCCGGCAATCTGATTGCTGAAATCAAAATCGAATGTGCGCGTCGTAAAGTAAATCTGGAGGACACGCTTGCCAAAAAGGGCAAGACCGCTCTTGAGCAATTAACCAGAGAAGAAGGCGAGGCTTTTCTTACCTGGTTACAAGGAAAACCGCTGTAAATCGTTTTAGGCTGACAACTGACACGAATGGCAAAGTTACCGTCTATGCAGTTTTACCCTGGGGACTGGCGAAAAGACCCGGCGGTTCAATCACTTTCCTTTCATGATCGGGGTGTTTGGTTTGAACTAATTTGCCTTATGCATGAATCAGAACAACGGGGCAAGCTGCTTTTGAACGGCAAAGTGATGCCGGATGAAGCCCTTGCGCGGTTGCTCGGTTTGGATAAGCAAATTCTAACCAAGACCTTAACCACACTGATTGAGTACGGTGTGGCATCGCGCTGCGAAGATACCGGCGCGTTGATGAATCGTCGAATGGTTCGGGATGAAACCCTGCGGCTTATCCGCCAGCAAGCGGGTAAAAAAGGCGGTAATCCGCTTTTGGTTAAGCAAAAATCAACCAAAACGAAAAATGAGGTTAAGCAAAAATCAACCCCTTCATCTTCATCTTCACCTTCGGGTAACTCACACTCTTTTTCTTCTCCGAAAAAAAAGAGTGTGAGTGAGGAGCGCACACGCGGCGAACCCTTCTGGCTCGAAGCCGAAGCCGTGCGGCTGTATCGCCAAATGCTGTTGCCCGAAAGCCCGCCGGCAATCGGCACTCAGGAACGGATTGTCCGTGAAGTCGAAGATTTACCGCTTTGGCAGGAGATTCTGACGCGCTGGCGCGATAACCAGTACCGCACCGACGGCGTTGCCAATATGCTCGACGCTTACGCCAAGCGGGTCGAAGCGAAGAAACCGGCACGGCGCAAATTCGCCAATCCGGGATAACAGGAAGCCATTATGAGCCACCGTAAAATTCAGTGTCCGCAGTGCCAGTCAACGCGGCAGAAAAATCCCGGCGACCGCCCGCTTTACGTCGACACCGCGACCGGCGCGGCGAAATGTTTTCATTGCGACTGGCGCGGCAAAGTGGACGCCTCCGGGCAGCCAGTCGCTTATGCGCCGTTGCAGCCGAAAGCGAAAAACTACCGCAAACCGGACTACATCGCGGCGGAGACCGAAAACGAAAAACTGCTGCGCTGGTTCGCCGGGCGCGGCATTCCGCCCGCCGTCGTCAAGCGCCATTGCATTGACAGCCACACCATCTTTTTCCCGCAGTCGAACCGCGAGGAACGCGCCATTGCCTTTCCGTTCTTTCGCAACGGCGAAGTCGTCAATGTCCAGTACCGGACGCCGCAAAAGCTCTTTCGCCTGGAGTCGGACGCCGAATTGATTCTCTACGGCGTTGATGACATCAAGCCGGATGAGCCGCTGATCTTCACCGAAGGGCAACTCGACAAGCTCTCCTGCGATACAGCGGGGCTGACGAACTCGGTGAGCGTACCGAACGGCGCCGGAACGAATCTCAACGTGCTTGCAGGCGTCGAGAAGCTGCTGGCACAAATCCCGCGCTTCATCGTCGCCGGCGACAACGACGAAACCGGACAGAAGTTTCAGCAGGAACTCATCCGGCGGCTTGGCGCCGAAAAGTGCTGGCGCGTCAGCTACCCGTTAGGCTGCAAGGACCTCAACGACGTGCTGCAACGCTTCGGCACGGATGGCGTGCGCGAAGTCATCGAGTACGCCCGCCCGGTGCCTCTGGAGGGCGTCTTTCAGGTCGAGGATGTGCTGCCCGATCTGCTTGACCTATACCGCAACGGCAGACCCAAGGGCGAGTTTGTCGGCTGGAAGAATCTGGCGAAACTCTACAAACCGCGGCTCGGCACCTGGACGGTCGTGACCGGCTCGCCGAATTCCGGCAAGTCCAGCTTGCTCAGGGCGCTGTCGGTCAATCTGGCGCACCATGCGAATTGGCGGTTTCTGGTCTTTCCGCCGGAAGACTGCCCGCCGGCGCTCTACTTTTCGCTGCTCATCGAAATTTATTTAGGCTTGCCGTTTGACGCGGGACCCATCCCGCGTATGAGCGAAGACGAGATGCTGGCGGGAGCCGATTGGATTTACGACAAGTTTATCGTGATGAACCCGGCGGACGCCAACCGCTCGCTCAACGAGCTGTTACAACTGACGAAGAAGTGCATCCTGCGGCACGGCGTTAATGCTGTCGTCATTGACCCGTACAACCGGCTCGAACACTTCCAGCCGCCCGGTATGACACAGGAGCAGTACATCTGCGGGCTGCTATCAAAATTCGATACCTTTGTAAAAAACAATCACCTGCACGGCTTCTTTGTGGCGCACCCGACGAAGCTGAAAAAAGAGGCGAATGGTAAATATCCGGTGGCAACCATGTACGACATCAGCGGCGCGGCGCATTGGTACAATATGCCGGATTTTGGCTTGTCGGTTTGGCGCGACAAGGAAGAGCCGCAGTCGCCGATTGAGGTGCATATCCAGAAGGTACGCAATCGCTGGTGCGGCAGACTCGGCTTTGCCGAACTCTATTTTGACGGGCGCAACGGGCGTTATGAGGAATTCCCGACGGTCAATGAATTCGGCGCTCGCTACACCTACGAGGAGCAGTCAAGTGACCCCTAGCTAAAGCAAGGGGCTTGTCCCTGTACTAATCAAGCAACTCGTGTTGCAAGGCGTTCCGAGACTATAGGCATCATTGACAATGCCCGAAAGCGAATATTGATGGCGGCGTTGAAATCCGCATTGAGAGAGAAATGGCAAACCTTACAAACAAACTCAGATTGGCTCTTGCGATTCGCTTTTTCGCAGTGACCACAGGAACTACAGGTTTGACTTGTGTAGGCAGCGGGAACGGCAATCACAGGGATGCCTTCACGCTTCGCCTTGTAAGTCACAAAATCTCTGAGTTGCGAGAATGCCCAATTCGATTGTCTTGCTCTCTGGCTTTTTCTAACCGTCGTCCTTGCTCTGATGTGCGTCAGTTCTTCCAACGCAATCGAGCAATTCGTGCCTTTAGCCTTCAAGACAATCTCTTTCGAGATGCGATGATTTTCATTGGTTTGATAACGGCGTTGTTTGCCAGTCATCTTTTTCAGTTTGCGATGGGCAACACGAGTGCCGACCTTTTGCACCTTGCCGCGCTGTTTTGCGTAGGATTGGCGTTTGTTTTCTATGCGCTCACCGCTATAGCTTTGCCCGTCGCTGTCAGTGGCGAGGCTCACGATACCAAAGTCAACGCCAATGGCATCGTCAATCTCTTTTGCGGTTGGCTCTTGAATGTCGCACACGGCAAGCAGAAAGAAATTGCCCTTGCGGAAAATCAAATCCGACTCGCCTTGACGGTATCCCAGCAATTGCTTTTGACGTTCACCGCAGACGTAAGGAACAAGCTGGCGACCTTCAACAGTCCAGATATTGACCGTTTGTTTGTCCGTTTTCCAAGTCAAGATTCTATCGTCGTAGGCAATCGCGCCAAGTGGTTTGAATCGGCGTTGCACTTTCTTATCCAGTTTGTACGCATCGGCAACTTTGGCGATACAACGGACAACAATTTGAGCCGACAAGCCCGACGATTCTCTGATTTGCGCGTAGTAGGCTTGGTGAATCGCGTACTGTCCAAAGGTCTGAGAATTGAAAGCAAGCTCACTGATAATGTCACAAGTAGCGTTGGCTTGCTCAATGGTTGCCTTGAGAAGTTTGGCTTGTTCCTTCGTTGGATTGAGCTTGACTTGCGCTATCATTTTCACAACGAAAGTATAGCACACTTTCAAGGCTTGAACAATCGTAATGTAGCATTTGATGGCTACGAATATTCAAACGACGCTCCTCCCCGCCGTGAACGGACGGGGTGTCCGCGTTGCCTTATAGAGGTTTTTTAGATGAATATGAAACCGCTTGCCGTTCAGGCAGAAGACATTCCGTTCGACTACCCGAAAGAGCCGCGCCAATCGCTGGCAACGGCGAACGGGTTTATCTGCATTGACATTGACCGCCTCGGCAGTGGTTACCGGGCGATCATCAACGGTGCAGAGTATGCCTTGCCGGATTACGTCACCAACGCGGTTGACGCGAAGCAGGCGGCTTGTCGGCTGGCAAGCCGATTAGCGAATGAAGCGATGGCGGAACTGCTCGCCATTTGTGAGCCCTAGAGATTCGGCGGCTGGCTGAACCCTGCGCTGTGGTTAGCTGGGGTAGTCTGCGGTCAGCCGCCGAGATTACATTGGAGCAACGATGGCACAAGTTGACCCGAAACGACGAGAGATAGCGCGATTGCTGGTAAGCGACGACCCGCGAGACCACCGGCGGGCGCGGCGTCTTCATGCGGAGTTACGCGCCGAAGGACTGTCGCGCATCGCGGTCAAAGCGCGGGTCAACGAACAACCCGGGAAAAGCGTTTGGACGTGGCTCAAGGAATTTCTTTTTGCCTTTGCTATGTTATCGCTGTCGGTACTGATGGGCATTGGGCTGGCGTGGATATTGGAAACCCTGGGGGTGAGTTAATGCCGATTTATTTTGAAGCCAAATCGAATGCCGACGCCATTGTGGAGACGATCACGCCTTTTTGTCAGCGCGTCGGGATTGCCGGTTCGCTGCGCCGCCGCAAGCCGGTCGTGAAGGATATTGAGATCGTGGCGATACCGAAATGGGAAGAACGCGCTGACCCCGACAGCCTGTTCGGGACGCCCGTGCCGGTCAATTTGCTTTACGAAGAATGGGCGCTCAATGCCGGATTTCCGCAACTGGTTGACCGGTTGCGGCGAGCCCGTGAATGGCAGCGCATCGAGTGGATCAAGCCCGGTGTCGCAGAGGTCATCGCGTGGCACGTTAAGTCAGACGGCGCGTATTGGCGCGGCATTTTGCCCGACGGCACGAAGCTCGATATGTTCCTGACAACGCCGGAAAAATGGGCAGTCATTCTGCCGATTCGCACTGGCTCGGCAGAATTTAGTCACGAACTCGTTACCCACGCCAAACGCAGAAATACACCGGTTGAACAAGGGCGAATTTTGCATCACGGTCGCCCGGTGCAACTATGGGAAGAGCACGAGGTCTTCGATTATTTGGGCTTGCAGTGGGTAGAACCGCAAGAGCGCACGGGTAAAGAGGCGTTGATTCACAAACGATAACTCTGGCGAGGATGCAAAAGGTGCAGGGATGCCGATTCATCCAGATTTCATATAACGTCCGGTGAACTGATTATGGCAGAGCAGCCGATCACAACGATACAACAGGGCAAAGAATTCTTACGCGCCAAATTGGAAGAAGGCGCGAACTGTCCGTGCTGTGAGCAGCGCGTCAAACTCTACCGCCGCAAGTTGAATCACCAGATGGCGCGGGCGCTCATCATGATCTACCGCTATTTCATCTCGCACCCGCAGACCGTGTGGCTCGACGTGAACGACTTTCTGCTGAAGCGCGGTGTCAACTCCGGGGAAGCCAACGTCGCGCTGCTGCGGCACTGGGGACTGATCGAGCGCAAGCCGGATGCAAAAGAAGATGGCAACCCGAGCGTCGGTATGTACAGCATTACTCACCTTGGAAGGCAGTTTGTCGAAGGGCGCATGACCGTGCCGGAGGCGGTCTACCTCTACAACCAAAAACGCTATCGCCGCAAGCTACTGGATATTGAACAAATCACTATCCGGCAGGCGCTGGCAAACAAGTTTGATTACGACGAACTGATGCGAGGCTTCTGATGACGATGATGGTTGAACATACGTCCGAGACCTGGCATTGCGACGCTTGCGGAATCCGCTTTCCCTACGATGAAGGGGCGCTGCGGCGCTGGTTGTGCGACTGCGGCAAGCCATTGATTTACCGACCGATACTTGAAAAAGGAGAATTATGAGCGATTACCTTGAAGCCGGAAAAGAAGTTGAAAAACTGGCGAAACGCATCATCAACGAACATCACCCGCAGCTGCGCGGCGTGATGATTCGCTACATCTTCAGCATCAAGCCGCTGACCGCGAAGAATAAAGAACTGCTCGGCAAGACCCAGAAGGTCAGCGGCTTGAACGCCTTTCTGGCGACTGCCGATACCGACAATGAAGGCGAAGAGTTCGTGGTCGTCATGCTCTCGAAACAGGCGTGGGAGGTTCTGGACGACGCCAGGAAAGAGGCGCTGCTGGACCACGAACTCTGCCACGTCAAAGTCAAAGAAGACACCGGCAAGCCGTATCTGGTGACGCATGACCTGGAGGAGTTCAACCAGATCGTCGAACGCCACGGCGCGTGGCAATCCGACATTGTGGAATTCCTGCGCCACGCCAAACAGCCGCCGTTGCCCGGTCTGGCGGAAGAGAAGCCAAAGGCAACTAACAAAGGCAAAAAGCCGGTGTTGATCAAACACCAGTCGGAAGCCTCGGTCTAAGGTTCATCGTTGCGGCTGCGCCTCCCGCAGTAGTGCAACACGCTATGCGACTCTCGTCTACAAGAGCCAGCCGCAACGATGCTGATCTTCCGCAATTTGCGGAAAAAGTGAGGTGAAAGATGACCGTCGCACACCCTGACAGTTTGCGCGGGCAGGCGCTCCGCGAACTCGATTCGGACAGCTGTTTCTGCGGCGTAAAAAAAAGGCGCGGCAACAGCTTTTGTCGGGATTGTTATTTCCGGCTGCCGGCGAAGCTGCGGCAGGCGCTCTATCGCTCGATTGACGCCGGCTATGCGGAAGCATTCGACGAGGCAAAAGACCATTTGCGACTCAGTGAAGGACAATGGTGAGTGAGGACGCGCCAATACAAAAAGCGGCAGCGGCGGGCAGTGATGTCGGCGACCGCGTGAGCCTGTTTTTCAAGCGCCCGAACCTGGCGACCCGGCAGATGGAACTGGTGCGGCGCAGTGACGGGCAGGCGCTTGACCGCCGCCCGATGACGCGGCAGCAACGACAGCAATACGGTGTAGAAAAAGGAGATTCCATGGGCGGAGAAATTCGAGACCTGCAAGCGTTCATCGGGCAGCAGTATGGCAGCCTGACGGTCGTGAGCGCTGCCGCGCCGGACGATTACGACCGGGCGCGGCTCAACGTGCGCTGCGTCTGCGCTCAGGAATTTACGACGCTGGCGACCAATCTGACGCGCCAGCTGACCACCAGTTGCGGCTTTGATTGTCCGGCGAAGTTGAAAACACCAGAACCACCGGCTGTAGCAAAGCCGGAGCGGGAGGAAGCGAAGATGGCAAAAACTCAGAAAGCAGCCGCCGCGCCGGTTGAGTCGTTTCGCGCTAAAAGTTGGCAGCATACGAAAAAGGGCAGTGGGCGCGGTAGTGATATTACCGGGCAGAGCTTCGGCTCGCTGACAGCAATTCGGTTTACTGGCAAGCGCGATAAAAACAGCAATCAGATTTGGTTGTTTCGCTGCGTTTGCGGCAACGAGCGTGAATGCCTAAAGACCTCGGTGAGGCAAAACAAATCAACGAAGTGTCAGTGTGAGCGCAAGCGAAAATCCAGCAAAGCGTCGCTGGTTGTGAAAAACGAACGGCAGAAAAAAGTAGAGGCTATTGCCGAAACCGTGAAAGCCATCAAGGAAGAGGCAGCGAAACCGATGATGGCGGAGCCGGTGGGAAAGCAGGTAAACGTCACCGTCAAGCTGGCGATTAAACAACCGGATTTCTTCCTCGCCGTCCGCAAGACCGGCAGGCAGATTTCGAGTTTCATCACGCTGGCGGAAACGATCCCGGTCAGTGAAGTGGAGCAATTGGTTGAAGAGATGCAGCGCGTCGCCTCATCACCGTTTGCCGCCATCCCGGAAGGCGCGCTGGAACAGGCAACGGCGTTTCTTACCTTCCGCAAAAGTCTTGAACAAGTATGAGCAAGACCGCAGGCAAAATTGAAGCGCATTGCCGCGATTGCGGGCGGGCGCTCTGGAAACGGCAGAGCGAGATTGACCAGTGGCGCGGCAGGTGCCGGGACTGCCAGAAGAAACGCCCCCACCGCTTTCTGATTTTTCCGAAGCGAGACAAGGCGCGAAGCCGATGAAACGACGCGGGTTGAGACTGACAAAGAAGCTGTACGCTAAGTTACAGGCGCAAGGGCGCAACGCGCTGGCGCAAGTAAAGCCTGTTGGTTCAAAAATGCGAAATCGCCATACGGTGGTTGACGGCATCACGTTTGACTCCGCGAAGGAAGCGAAACGGTACAGGCAACTGCGGATGCTGAAAACAGCAGACGGGATTAGAAAGTTAGAAGTGCACATCCGCGTTTCGATTTGATTGTGAAGGGCGTAAAAGTCGGCGTTTACGAGGGTGATTTCGGTTACTGGCAAAACGGTCTGTACTTTGTCGAGGACGTGAAATCGCCCTACACGCGACGACAGCCGCTATACCGCTTGAAGAAGCGGCTGATGCTGGCGCTTTACGCGATTGAAATTGTGGAGGTGATTTGAACCGTCGCATCCTTCAAATTGAATCTGCTACTGGTTGTGAAGCGGCGTTTCGCATTGACGGGCAGGTGGAGCGCGTGCCGCTCGCTTGTTGGGCATTGGTGACGGACAGCTACGGCTATTACTGCGTCACCGGCATTTTGAAAATAGACCGGGAGACACTGGACGCAGAGGAACTGGACGGCTTTATCGGCTATGTGCCAATCACGAAGGAGGACAAAGATGAGCGCAAAGGCAATTATAGAACGCATCCAACAAACACCGTTACCGGAACGGCTAAAAATGTCGCGCCGGATGGTCGCCAAAATGTGCAGCGAAACCAGACCGCCGAAGATGAGCATTCCGCCAAGCGCCGATGATGAAGATATGTTCATCTGTCAAACGCTTGCTGATGCGATGGAGACAATCAAGGCGTATTCTGAAGCGCAACAAAAGCCGGTTGATATGTTGTTGTTCTGTCCGAATTGCGGCGAGCAGCACGTAGACGAAGCCAAGCCAGATGCCTGCGAAACCTGCGGGCAAAACCTACAGGGCTGCGCTTGCGAGACGTTTACGGCGTGGCTGAACCCGCCGCACAAATCGCATCGCTGTTCATATTGCAACCACGTATTTCGCCCCGCCGACGTGCCGACGAATGGCGTATTGCAGATTCAGACGGCGGGTAAAAACGATGGCAACCCGCGCCCGCGATACATCAAAACCGCCAAAGATTTTTATGATGCCATTCGCGCCGCCGAATCTGCACGGGACGAAGCGGTGAAGCGGGCGGAGGCAAGCGAGAGAGAACTCGCACTGATTGATGAGACACTGGCAAGGCGACCTGCTATAGCCGTTACAAGCGGAAGGGTTGATAAAATCGCGCTTGCCTGTCGCACAGCAGCGCTTTTGTACGATGAGGTAATTCAATACAAAAATGCCCTTGCGAAGTTGACTAACGAGCGTAACGCGGTCAGGCATATCGTTCAATTAGCCTACGACCTTTCAACTTATACCGCCGCAATTAACTGGAATGGCGAGCCGAATGCGCAGGAATGGTTGCGCGGCTTGCAACAACGCATTGTGGAATTTCAGGCAGCCTACGAAGCCCTCTATGGCGAGCAAGAGGGCATTAGAACAGCCGGTTTATCAGCAAAAGAGATAACGGGAACGGCAAGCGAAGGGTCAAAAGCGCCCTAACCGGAGCCGCTACGAATTGCGCTATTGGTAGCGGAGTTGGAGAAGATACACAAACTGGCGTTGGAGATTCAGCATCCGATGATACCGTATCACCCGCAGCAACTAACGATGACGCAAGCCTGTATTGCCGTGTGCCACCAAAAGGCGCAAGAGATTTTTAAGATTGTGGATGAGTATTTCTTCTAAGCATAAGGCGAGACAGGGATGACGGGCTATTACATATCAGTCGGTTATAACTCACAACATTCACCGGAAGAAGTTTGGCGGGAATTAGAAATGGTTATGCGCGAACTTTGCGCGAACCCTAAACGGATTGCTGATGAAGCCTGTGCGGTTGGCGCACCAATAGAGGTAGGCGGAGAAAACATCTATGACTATGCCGAACGCTATCAGGCAAACGATGGAATCGCAATTCTTGAGACGAGTGAGGGAAAACACATCGCTCAAACAGCCAGTGGCGGCGGTGTATCACGAATCCTAAAGGAGCATCTTCGACGTGCATTTTGCCGCTTGGTATTGGCTGCAATGCACGGGAAAGGTATGGAAATCAACATTACAGTAAGTTGAAAAATAGGGTGGCGTGATGCGTTGGATAAAAGTCAATCGCCGAAGGGCGAATCGTAATTATGCAAGGCGCGGAGAACGATTGTACCGTCCGGGTGTCAAGATTACGCAAACGGTGATAGGTAGATTGCCATTAACTGCGATGCTTCCCGTTGTGGGCGAATACGCACCAAGTTATGTGCGAATAATTCGGAGCGTCGAAGAGTTTGAAGAGATTTATGGTAAGCCAATGTGAGGTGGTTTATGAAATGGCTGTTGATTCCAGAGATATATAAGTCCGCCATGATCGAAGCCATCGAAGCGCGCTACGAATGGTGGAAAGTGGAAGATGAGAAGAAAAACGAAGAACGGCGACAGCTTGGCGCGATTCTTTGTTACTCCAATATACATCTGATGTTTAAAATGCCGATAGCCAGATTGAAAGACGCCGAGCGCGTCAGCCGTGACGAAAACGGCTTTCTATGCCGCCCGGATAAAGATTGCTTCCTGATGATTGGCGAACAGCGCCGCCGTGATCTGGCGATGTTGCTGAGAGCCAGTGGCGGGCAGATCGGCGAAGCGCATGGCAAGTTGCTTGCCGGAATCGTTAGCGACGCGATGACGATTGAGATACCGGAGATTCATTCCTTCTATGACGCGACGGGTGACGAATGGCAAATCATCGGCTGGGACAGGGAAGATGCGGAAAGCCGGTTGCTGGCTGCCGGTGACTTCATCAAGCCGCCGCTCGAATGGGCAGGCTCGCAGGAAGCGGTCGTCAACACCGGGGCGGTCAGAACCGGCAGGCGGCGCGATGATTATGATGCGGTTTACGAAGGGATGCACGCGGAAGAACAGGCAGCTAATGGCGAAGAAAGCACGGTTGGTTTAGACCCGGTGCAGCCAGAACCAGCTGATGATGAAATTCCATTTTGAGTATGCGACTGAAAGGCTGGTCAAAACTGACGACGCCGGAACTTTGGCAGCATTGGCTGGCGCAATTCGACTGCCGCGAGACCGCCGAAGCGCCTTCACCGAGTGGCAGGATACGGGAATGGAATAACGGCAAGGCGAAGTCGCTTTTAGCTGTCATTGTTCAAACTGGACTGGCAGGGCACCGGGAGCGCATCACGAGTATTGCCGCAAAAAGGACGAGCAAAATGGGACTTGATTTATGTTTATTGCCATTCGATGGCGATTCAGGAAATTGGGCGTATTCCCACACAATGCTGCAATGCAATCGGGATAGCGAGTTGTTTGAAAAGATTCAAAAACTGAAGTCAATCCGGGTGCCACCTGATTTTGGAACCTTTCATTGCCGGGATGACGAGTATGAGCAACCCCACTATGGCAACACTCAGGAAACTCCCTACGGCGAGCCGGTTGAATACGTGCTTGCGCACGACTTGGTAAAGATCACACCGGATGATACCGGTTATGTGAATAAGGCGGTCTGGGCATATCTGAAGGAATTGCCGCCGCGCACGAAGGTGGCGTTGTTTTGGCGCTGAGGAAAGACGATGATTGAGCCGTACTACCAAGACCAATATAGCGCCATTTATTGCGGGGATTGCCGCGACATAGCGCCGCAACTTGAGGCGGTGGATTTGGCGCTGACCGACCCGCCATACGGGATAAATTATAATCACAGTGGTGGCGGCAAAGGGGTTCACCAAAGAAGAAATTTAGTCCCTGTAATCGGCGACGACAAACCTTTTAACCCCTCCCTGTTGTTGAGTTTTCCTAACGTGATTTGCTTCGGCGCGGATCATTACGCCGACAAATTGCCAGCCACCGGGCGCTGGCTCGCGTGGGATAAACTCGACGGTTTGTTGAGTTTTGATAGTTTTTCCGACGTAGAATTCGCGTGGCACAGTAAAAAAGGCGCGTCAAGAATTTTCCGCTATCTTTGGAAGGGCGTTTGTCAGGCGGGCGAGAAGGGGCTTGGAAGAGTCCACCCGACGCAAAAACCTGTTGCCTTGATGAAGTGGTGCATTCTACAAGCCGGTAGTGATATTCAAACCGTACTAGACCCCTACATGGGAAGCGGTACAACTCTGGTAGCCGCCAAGCAGTTGGGGATCAGAAGCATCGGCATAGAAATCAGTGAGAAGTACTGCGAAATAGCGGTCAAGCGATTGGCGCAAGGCGTGTTGGAGTTTGCCTGAGCAGAAAAGCAAAACAATTTCGGCGGAGGAGATTATGAGGCTTAGGATATGGCAATAGAACGATCAGGATTACGTTGCTCACAGCTGATATGGCAAGCCGCCGGCTCGCCACCCATGGCAGGCGCGGCATCAGGGCGTTGTTGTCTATGTGGCGCTGCCGGTTGCGGGGCGCGGTTTACCGACTGGGTTAAGGACACCTTCACAAATTACGATCTCTTAAAACCGGGTGAAATTATCTGTCACGCGTGTCTGTTCTGCGTCGAGGAAAAAAGCATCATTCTGCAAGCCAAAACCGGACGCGATAAGCCACAAAAGATGCGAACGTATTCGCACTTCGTAGAAAACGGCGAGTGGTTTGCTCTCAGCAAAGCTGATAAGACAAAGATGCGCGAGTTGCTGGCGCAGCGCCCGCAGGTCGCTGTCATTGCCGACAGCGGACAGAAGCACTTACTCTTTCGCGCCCGCCCCGGCTGGTGGCAATTCGAGGAAGTTGCCGTGCTGCCGTGCTGGGATAAAGTGGCGGCATTGCTGCCGGTTATTGAAGAACTGATGAGCGCTTTCAGTAAGACGGAAATCGACTCGGGGCATTATCAGCAACGCCGCATTATGCAGTTCGGGATTGAGAAATGGCGAACCCTTGACCGGCAGCTTGAAGAGGTTCGTCTGACGACGCATTTTCAAATTGCGCTTTTTCTGGCGCAGAAGGAGAACCCACATGACTCATGATGAACTGGCAGCCGGGTTGCTTGCGCCACTGTGGCGCGGCGTCTCAGCTGACTATAAAGCAAAATACTCATATTCGATCTGGCAGCAGTTCGAGGATAACATCCGTTCGGCGGCTTACACGGCGCGGCTGGCGGAATTTCTCTCAAAGATCGTCACCCGATTGGGCATTGACGTTCTCGAAAAAGACGTTGCCAGCGTCAGGAAAATCATTGCGGGCGGGCAGGATAAGGCGACGCTTAAAATGCTGCGCGACGATACCACGCTGCTGGTGTTAATCGTCCGCGCCGACAACGAGCGCCGCAAAGAGAGTTTTAAAAAACGACAGGTATTGGAGGACTACAAAAATGCAAACCTTGATCTATGAGGGGACACTAACCGCTTTGAGTTCAATTGCTCACAGTGGCGGTCAGAGTTTTGGGATTGAAACCAAACTGCGGCGCGAACGGTTTGTGCAACCGGACGGCGCGGTTGAAGAAGTGCCGGTGCTTTCCGGCAATGGGATGCGCGGGCTGCTTCGTGATCGCGGCATGTGGCAGATGTGCCGCGCCCTTGGCTATGGGGTTGATGAGGAAAACGGCAAGGTTCGCGGACTGAGTTTATCGGCTTTTTACTTTCTGTTTTCCGGCGGCGCCTTGGGCGAAGGCGCAACCGACGGCATTGATATTGATTATGCGCGGCAATTACGCGACCTGATCCCGCTGGTTTCCATCTTTGGCGGCGCGGTCGGCAATCAGATACTGCCGGGCAAGCTGAAGGTCGGTAAAGCCATGCCGATCTGCGCGGAAACGCTCCATCTGCTGCCGAAATCCTACCGCGAGCAATATGCCGGCGCGGCCAGCG
>Ga0187894_10002037_pt1 | contig 24781 bp, 28 predicted proteins | sample GBC1701081metaG_FD_136650 | JGI IMG/M metagenome (GOLD analysis project Ga0187894, IMG submission 136650) | White microbial mat communities from a lava cave in the Kipuka Kanohina Cave System on the Island of Hawaii, USA - GBC170108-1 metaG ... | reverse complement strand
AGGGTATGATGGCTGATCTGATTCGAACGGCTCAATATTACAAGGTGCAGATTGCGGATAAACCCGGGACATTAGCCGGGGCGCTTGCTCCGCTGAGTGACGCTGGAGTGAATCTCTTGGCCGTGCATGCCTTTCCCCGGAGCCGCCGCACACAGGTGGATGTGGTGCCGGAAGATGTCACTGCGTTCAAGGACGTCGCGAAGGCGAATAAGCTGAAAATTCAGGGACCGAAAATGTGCTTGCTGATGGAGGGCGATGATCGCCCTGGAGCGCTGAGCGATCTGATCGATCGACTCCGCTTGGCCAAGATCAACATGATTGCGGTAACCGGTCTCGCCGCCGGACAGGGACGCTTCGGCGCCATTCTATGGGTCAAACCCGGGGATGTGAAAAAAGCCGCCAAAGTCTTCGGTATCGGAGCGAGTTAGCGACGTACGTCCGCTACTCCAACACACGCAGCCTGTCCCCATCATAAATCATTTCGCGTCACTCGTCCGCGCGCGGCGTGTGCTTCTCGATGTCTTGTGTTCGTCTCCAACCAATCTAATTCAGGCTGGCGTGGGATGGTTCGGGGGTACCGACTAATTCAACTCTCATGCGCACAGGGATCTTCGGCTTCAACGTCATCAGAGGATCCGGGAGGATGGTCGGTCCGTTTTCCAACCGGAGGCGGACTTTCGAGGCGAGTGCCGCTAACACCAGCAGGCCTTCCAATTCCGCGAATGATTCACCGAGACACCGACGCCCACCTCCGCCGAACGGAAAGTAGCTGAAGGCCGGCCGTGCCTGCTTGGCTTCCGGTGAGAAACGGTCTGGATCGAATCGGTCGGGATCGGGAAACCACCGGGCGTTTCGCTGCATACTCCAGGGACTTTGGAATACGCGAGAGCCGGCTGGGAGTAGGACGCCGGATGGCAGTCTGTCTTCAGCGAGGCTTTTGCGCGCGTGTAACAGCCAGGCAGGCGGATAGAGGCGCAGCGATTCGTCCCAGATCATTTTCGTATACACCAAGCGAGGCAGATCCGCTGCAGTCGGGAGGCGGTTGCCCAGCACGGCTTCTAACTCGTGGGCCAGGCGTTCGCGCACGGTCGGGGATCGGGAGAGGAGAGCCCAGGTCCATGTCAACGCGGTGGCTGTTGAGTCATGGCCGGCGACCAGGAAGGTGGAGAGCTCATCACGTATCTCCTGGTCGCTCAGTGGCTGACCTGCCTCGTCAGTGGCTGCGAGCAGGAGCGAGAGCACGTCCTGGCTCTCGTCAGGTGTCGCGCGGCGGTTCTGAATAAAATAGCTGATTCGATCGTCCACAAACGCCTGGCCGAGAGAAAAGTTTCGATGCCGTGTCGTCGGAATCCACAAGGGCGTGACCCAGGCAAGCATGGAGTGATACTGCTGCGAGACTAAGTGGTGCCCGGCCATCATGGCCTCCGCTACCTGCGTGGCGTCGGAGCTGACGTCCCGTCCGAAGAGGAGGCGCCACATGACCGACAGAGTGAGTTGTGTCATCTCACGTCCGATGTCGACGATGGCGCCGCTGTGCCAGCTCGTGGCGAGGGCGGCGGCTTTTTCGGTGATCAGTCCGGCATATGAGGCTACATGGTCTCGATTGAAGAAAGGGAGAAACAGTCGTCGTTGGTGGTGATGCGTCTCGCCCTCCGTATGCAAGACGCTTTTTCCAAACACACGGGATTCGCCCGGAGGAACTCGAGTCTTTATGTAGTTCTGTTGGTTGGTGACCAGCACGTGTTTGACGTCATCCGGATGATTGAGAAAATACATCGCCAGATCCGGATGGTGAAAGAGGAGTTCGGCCATCTGGCCCATCGGAAGCTTCACAACATCGCCGTAGGCGTGACAACGCAACAGAAAGCCGAGGCTGTCCTGCTGAAACTCTGAAAAAAATCCAAACCAACGAGACACCGGCGGGCCGGAGAGCGATGTGACGGGAATGGCCTGGTCCGTCATGTGTGATGCCCCTCTTGTACCCAGCTTACTGCAATGACGGCACGAGCTGTCAACGATCTTCTGGTAGAACAGAGGGGCGCGGATCATAACGTGAAATAAGCACAGGTCGATCGCCTCGTCCGTGCGCACCGGATAGGGTTATTCCCCGTCCAACGACTTGTGGAGCCAGCTACGGAAGTCACTCCAGAGATTCTGGACACGATCGAGGAAACTACGTGAGGTCTGCCCGGATTTACTCAGCTGGCCATCCGTATCGGCGCGAACGACTTCACAGGGGTTATCCACTCCTGTTCCGACATTACTGAATCCGGCCACGACTCCGACTCCGAGCGCGACCACACTGATTGCAAGCCCGAATGGATTCGTCACGCCAAGCGCAACCCAGGCGGCGCTCTTGGCAATGTCCTTGGGATCTCTGGAAGCATCGGGATTGGAAAGCGGCCCATTCAACCGAACGGTGTGCGCCAAGCTGATCAAGGTGGGGTTTTTGGGTCGCGGGGTGAGCACCACGTCGATGTATTCGCCCGCCAAGTCCACTGTTCCGATTCCGGCAACGGTCATGCTGGTCGTATCGAAGAGTATCCCATCGCTCTGTCCCAAGCCTTCCGTCAATCCAAATCGGGCGATCAGGCAATTCACCTGCGTCAATTCCTGCGGCTTCCATGCTTCCGACAGCAGTGCCGGTACAAGTTCGATTGCCCAAAGATTCAAATACTGGCTCTTGATATTACCGGGCCCACCGATGAATTCGGCTTGCCCGTTGACGCGACTGAGCAATTCGTAAAGGGTCTTCCCGCGGCTTTCGAGATCAAGTGTGATGTCGGCTACGCCTTCAACGTCCGCAGTCGCCTTCAGTCCCTTCAGTAATCGGCCGAGGTCGAGTTTTCGGATCGTGGTCTTCAGAACCACTCTGGGCGCCTTCTCGCTCGACTCCAAGCTCAGGCTTCCATCTATGGAGCCGCCCAATAGGCTTGCATGGAACGGCGCCACCTGCAACCGGCCGTTCTCAAGATGAACCCGGAACGCGATCGTGCCCAGGTCGGCCGCCCCGGCCATCAGCCGGTTCATTTGCCATCCGAGATCCACCTCGAACTCGTGCAGGCCGCTTATCGGGATGACCACATCCGGGATGACCCCGGTCTGGCTCGGCGACGGCGCGGCGGCGGGCTGATTGGAGACCGGTAACGTGAAAGTTTCGGATCTCAGATCCCCGCTGAGCCGCCAGCGCGGGCCTCCGGTCACGAGGGTGAGGTTGCCGTGGATGTCGCTGCCATCGATGCGGCCATCCATGTCGGTGAGCCGGTATCCTGTTTTGGTATCGGCCAGAGTGCCCGTGAACTCGTAGGACCCGAGGGCTGGTAACTGCCGATCAAGTATCGGATCAAGATCCTTGAGGCGATCGCCTTTGAGGTGGCTCTGGAAAAGAAAGTTATCGCCATCCAGCGGGAACCTCAATTCTCCCTTCAGATCGATGGAATCGCCGGCGGTTCTGGTCGCGACAGCCAGCGGCCAGGCTCCTCGATGAGCGATCAGGCTGGTTAACGTGCCGCCTGATGCGCTGATTGTGAAGGGCTGTGAGCGAAAAATCCCTTCGGCTGTGGTCTGCACCGGCCCGCCTTCCTTGCTTGCCGCGCTGGCCTTAGCGACTTCGATCTGCAAGTCGGGACCCTGTTGAGGATCATGAACGGTGATCGTCGTCGGTCCTGTGGCGAGAGAAAGAGAGCTGTGTTGGAGCCAGGACTGAAACGACCTTCCAGCACCGGCCAGTGCAATATCGAAGTCGGCTTTGCCCGCGATGCGTTCGGTGATCTCCAGCATCTTAGTCAGCCGGCCATAGTCTACCTTTCGGCCGGTCATGGTGAAGGAAGCGGTCGGAGGTACCCTGGACCCGTCCACGTCGAGGCTGGCTTGAATCATTCCGCCTGATGATAGGGATTGTACTGGCGCTGCCTGGAGGCGGCCGTCCCGAAGCTCTACAGTGAGACCGAAGTCGCCCAGAGGCTTCGCTTGCACGATCAGGCTGGATATATGCCAGGACAGGCCGGCATCAAGTTTCTTGAACGCCTCGATCGGAATCTCAAAGTCCCAGGGTGACGCGCTCTTTCCCGTTTTTGTCGTAGGGAGACTTGCATCAATGAGATGATCGAGCACGAATTTCTTGGAAGTTAACACACCGGCCAGGCGCGGGCGCGGGGCAGTCATGGCGAGTGTCACCGAGCCGGCCACGTCGCTGCCTGCGAGCCGAGCGGCGAGATGCGAGATACGGTATGTGTCGCGGGCGCCGGACACGTGACCGGTCAACTCGTAGGGCCCTGACACCGGGAAAACCCTGCTGAGACTGCTCAACTGCGTACCCTTCAACATGACAGACAGGTCAAGCTCTGGACGATTCCACGGGGGCGCGATCCATCCCTTTACGTTTACCGCACTCTCGAGTGCGTGAGCTGACAGCGCAATGGGCCATGGTTGTGACGTCTCGACGAGATGAGCCAGAGGGCCGCCGGTTGCCGTGAGAGTGAGCGGCAGGTCGCGCAGAACGCTCTTTAGTTGGAGCCTGATCGGGCTGGATGGGGCTGCCGACACTTCCGCGTTCGTGAGGCGGAAGGGAATCGGATTGTCACGTGACTCCTGGTGCAACAGGAATTTTGACGGCCCGACAGCCGCTCGTAACGTGCTCTGGGCAAGGAGCGAGTCGAATGTCGAACCGTGGCTGCTGAAATAGAGGGTAATGTCGGTGATTCCCTCGATCTGATCGGTCATCGTCAACTGGGCGAGCGTCCGGCCGACATCAAAACGGTGCGCCGCGATCTCAACGGCGAGAGTCGGCTCTTCACCACGGGTATCAATGTCCAAGGCTCCGGTGATGTGTCCGCCGAAATGGTCTGCAGCGAAAGGCTTCACTTCCAGACGACCCTCTTCAAGCCGCGCCGCCAGGGTGGCTTCATCCAGAACCACAGAGCCGAGTAACAGGCGCCCGGCCTTCCACTCTACGGCTGCATCGATGGTTCGCAGGGCAGCGACAAAGAAAGAAGGGTCCGGAGGTTTTGCGGATTCGATCGGTTTGTCGGTGGTGCCCAGGAGTTGGTCGAGCCGAACGGTTTGTGAGGTGAGCTTCCCGGCCAGACGCTTGTGTGGACCGGTCAAAGCGAGGGTCACATCGCCTGCGACATCGGTATCACCGAGTTTCGCGCTGAGGTTATTGAACGCAACTCCATCCGCCTGATTCAAAATCCGGCCGGTCAACTCATAGGGGCCGAGTGCCGGCATCTCCCAGCCGAGTAGCGGATCGAGAGCATTGAGGCGTTCCCCGCGCAGGGCCACTTGGAGATCGATGTCCCCGGTTCCTGTCTGTCGAGCCGTCGTTCCTTGCGCGGTCAGCGATGCGTCGGGAGCGCGCAGGGAGAGGGTGATCGGCCAACGTGCAGTCGGTGCGCGAAGGTCGGCCGGTGCGCCGGCCTCGATGTTCAGCGTCAGCGGGACACCGCGGAAGGTGCCCTCACACGACAAGTGCAAGGGTCGATCCTCAGCCACGACCGTCTGGACTGTAGCCGAAGCGAGAACAATATTCGAAGTCGGGGAACGGTAGGCGAGTGTTAAGCGTCGAGCTGTGATCGTCAAAGAATTGGGCAGCAGGGGAATGTTGGGCAGGTCGCCCGCCTTCTCGCCGAATGTCCAGTTATTGGTCCCGTCCGCGGTGGCTTCGAGCAGAATATCGGCTCCATCGAGACTAATCTGCCGGACCACCAGCTGATCCCGAAGCAGTGGGAGGAGATCGATCTGAATCTCGGCATGCGCCGCTTCTGCGAGGTGTGGGCGTGAGGCCCAGGCCGGATTGGCGATGTGGATCTGTTCTGCCGTAATTGTAGGCGAAAGGGAGATGGCGAGGGTGAGGGGGCCGCTTACCGTGACGGTCCTGCCAAGCGCCTTGCTGGCGGCGGCTTCGAGAGGGCTGCGATACTGGTTGATGTCGAAGAATAGGACGAATACGGCGAACGCGAGGACTCCACAGACAATTGCCGACCAGCGGATAAGTGTACGAAATCGCATAGCGCGGGGCCAATTGTACGACACCGCGGTGATCGATGGCGAGGAAAGGACAGACCATGCACCATGACTCGTTCCGCCATTGAATCAGTACGATAGGGAAGCTATGCTGGGATTCGAATCCATTTGTCCGTGCGCGGAGATGTCAAATGGGCCACGGAGGAAAGTAGGCGACATCATCGGAGGCACGAATGAACTCAGGAGAGAACAAGAAAGCAGGGCCTGTCACACACTTCCTTCTGGAAGACCACAGGCGGCTGGAAGGCCTGCTGCAATCGGCTGTGGCTCAGGCAGGCTCCGTCGATCAGGGAACGTATGATCAATTTCGAGCCGGACTTCTCCGCCACATCGGTATGGAAGAAAAGATTCTTCTGCCTACCGCTCAGCGACTGCGAGGTGGGGAGCCACTTCCCATCGCCTCCAAGCTCCGGCTCGACCATGGGGCCATCGCGTCGTTGCTCATGCCGCCTCCCACGGCTTCCATCATTGCGACGATTCGCGCCGTTCTCAAGGTTCACAATACGATAGAAGAAGGATCAGGGGGCTTGTATGAAACCTGCGACGAGCTGGCCTGTTCAGAATCCGCACAGCTGCTGGCCAAACTTCAGGCTGCACCGGAGTTGGCCGTGTTGCCCTGCTCCGATAGTCCTGCCGTGATGCCGGCTGTCCAGCGAGTGCTGGAGCGAGCTGGTTACGATTTCTGCGACGAGAAAATTTGAGAGACTTCAAGGCCGCTTGCCTGCCGGTCGGGGAGGGACTCGCTGTCACAGCGATTCGGTCATTGCCGAAAGCGCGCTCATGAGACGGCTTTAGAGGCTAGTCCCACCGTCGGCGGAGCGAGGTCGAAACGGCTGCCGACAGTCAGCCGGAACGCTTGTACAATACGATTGATCCAACCGTGAAACGGGACGATTTCATAAGACCGTATCTCAAAATAGCCGTTGCCGGTTTGCACCAGGAGTTTCCCCGACTGCTTTGCCATGATTTCTCCCGGAGCTCTTCCCGACGGAGTCCCCTCGTGAGGTTGCGCGTCGTAGATTTTGATGGTGGTGCCGTTAAGACGGGCTGCGAGAGGCTCATGGGGTTGTAACGCGCGCCACAGGTTTGCAATTTGTTTGGCAGACCCGTTCCAATCAAGAGTCATGTCGGCTGCCTTCATCTTCCCAAAATAGCTGCGTTCTGCGAGATTTTGCGGCTTAGGGTCAATCTTGTCTAGCGCCATGGCATTGACGGCTTCTGTCAGGATCGTTGCTGCTGCACGGTGTTGTCGCTGCGTCAATTGTCCTGCATTCTCGTTTTCTCCGATCGTGAGTTCTTGTTGAGAGACAATAGCTCCCGCATCGATTTTTTCCGTCATCACATGAACGGTGACCCCCGCAATGGATTCCCCGTTCTTGAGCATCCAAAATGCCGGATGTGGCCCTCCGTAACGAGGGAGCAGTGAGGGGTGGCAATTTAATACTCCCAACCGGGGACGATGGAGAATCTCCGCCTTGAGAATCTGAGAGAAGAAATAGACCACGATAAGATCGACGTTCAAACCCTTCACATATTCAAGAAAGCCGGGAGAGTTCACGTTGGGGGAGGTCACGCGCGGGATCTTTTCCTTGTCGAGCCATCTCCAGGCATCGAACTGAGGCGTAATGATTCGTGCCGGTTTGGATCGGCATAACAGAGCTCTCACGAAGGTCCTGACCGTATAACCAAGACCGTGACCCTTCGGACCTCGCTTCCACTTCGGGCGAGCCCAGGCGACGATATCATGTCCGTCCGCTTTCACTTGCGGGCCGAAATCCCAGTCGTCAATCTCTGAAAGGACTAAAAGCCGTAGCGGGGGTATGTGGGAGGCTGCTTTCGTGCGAGGGTGGGAACTCATAGCCATTCACGCCGATGTAAGGCTAGAGGATCTAGCCGGACCATTGGTGGTGTGAGGCAATTCTATCAAAGCGTCAGCAAGCTTTTACAGCATATAACGCCGGCGCTTTTCACTACAATGGGGAAGTCAACGCGGCGAGCGGCTCGCCGCTCGGTCGGGCAACGCGCTGTTTCGACCCTGCCTCCCTCTCTCGCGTCCCGCACACCCGTCTCGCTTGATATTTCGATGGTTTCGTCACGAACTTTCGTGAATGATTCGGGCTAGGTTGCCGCGGGAGGACGGCCAGGAGTACCGGCTGATTCAACTGTCATGTAGACGGGGTCCGTCGGCTGCAATGTCATCAGAGGATCTGGAAGGTGCGAGTAGGAATTGTCTTACGGCAAGATGGCTGAATATCTGACATTAAGGCTGGACGCCATCTGATCGTGCGCCATGCTGATGTCGTGTGGAATGCCGCAATATGACCAGAAGAGACGGGCAGTCCTGCCTATGTGAGTACAGGTTTAAATGAAAGGGAGGGAGCATCATGAAGTTGCAGAAAGCACAAGAAACAGGGGCGAGAAAGCCACGCACGGTTATGATCAAGCAGGCCGGTGCAACCATGCCGATCAGCAAGACTGCGAAGCACGCGCAACCGTTGTTTGACGATCTGCATGCGCACATCGCCACACGGGCCTATGAGTTGTATATGCAGCGGGGCTGCCGGGAAGGCTGTGCCGTGGATGATTGGTTGGATGCCGAACGGGAAATCGTAGGCCGTGAATTTCCAGTCTCACCCGGTTCAGGGAGAGGAAACTCCCTGTGATCCCTACATATGTAGAGCGGTGAGTTCGCGGTGATCGCCTCAAAAAAGCCCACCTTCAATCCCGACGCCAGCTGGAGGCAGGCACCCCTTCTCATCAACGCTCGTTCACAGTAATCTCAAGGCTCTTTTGGATTGATCGAGGAACGTTGCTCTTCTAAAGTACGAGCCACGACGGAGCGTAGCGGGCGGGTCCGATGTTTCCGACTCCTTCCTGATTGGCATGGAATACACGACGAACCATCGAGAGGTATAGATGACACGTTGCCACGTTCCGAGATGGTGCCTTCGCTCCTGGTTGGTTATTTCTCTGATGCTGACTATCTGGGTGGGAACTCAAGGGACTCTCGCGGCAGCCATGGTCACGCCGGAAGAAGTGAACAGTGTGCGTATCTACAACTGGTGGATTTATTCAGCATCCTGCTAGAAGGAAGCGAATCGATGCATGAACGTCTGATCAACATTTCGCTCACGCAGCAGCTCTTGGTCTGCTTCGCGGGGCTCGTGCTGATGTACAGTGGCCTCTACACGTTTCATCACGTTGTATGTCGATCCACTAGGCAACTAGGTTCAGCATGAACGTGTCGCTAGAGAAGAAGATTGCGGTGGGCCTTGGGGTCGTATTGGTCCTGCTGCTTGGAATCGGGTTCGTCTCCTATTGGAGCACGACCGACCTCATAGATCGTGAAGTCCGGATCGCGCAAACCCATCAGGTGCGGGAAACAATCGAGCACCTGCTTTCCTTGATAGAGGACCTAGAATCCACGCAGCGGATCGATCTTCTTACCGGTGAGAACCAGTACCTGCAATCTTATCGCGAGGCGAGCCATAACATTGAAGTCGTGTTGCACGACCTTACTAACCAGACTTCGGATGACCAGACCCAACAACAGCACTTTCTTGCGTTGCGTCCTCTCATCGATCTCAGATTGGCTCTCTTCAGAAAATTGATCGACTTAAGGGATACTGGAAGGCTTGAAGCAAATGAGCTGAAAATCCGACTGCAGCTCGGCAAAGAGACCATGGACAAGATTAAACTGGTGCTCGGTAAGATGCGGGAACAGGAGCAGGTTCTGTTGATCAACTGGTCGAAGCAAGCAGACAGGGCGGCCTCGCTCACGCTGTCGATCGTTATAGGTGGAACCCTCTTGACCATTACGCTTGCTATCGGGGGAGGAGGGCTGATCTTTTATGACCTGTCGAAGCGCAGGCAGGCCGAGAGAGATGTGCAGGCAGGCCGGGCTCGCGAAGCATTGATTTTGCGCACCGTGCCGGTTGTGATGTATTCTGCACAGCCCTCTGGGGACTACGGTGCATTGTGGGTGAGTGAGAATGTCGAGGCGTTGACCGGGTATTCTCCACGTTCCTTTTTGGATGACTCATCCCTCTGGGCCTCGAGACTTCATCCCATCGACCACGAGAGAGTATTGATGGAATTTGAGAAGCTACCTCTTGATGGCGCACTGGCGACGGAATACCGCTGGCAGACACATAGTTGCGAGTACCGCTGGTTCAGGGACGAGAAAGTGTTGATCCGTCGACCGGACGGAACCCCGCAGGAAATCGTCGGTCTCTGGACCGACGTCACCGCAAGAAGACAAGCGAGTGAGGTGATACGAAGACAGGCCGACATTATCAATCAGATCCAGGAAACCGTCATCTCCATCGATCTGGACGGCCATGTGATGAGCTGGAATAAAGGGGCGGAAAAGACGCTAGGATATTCGGTGAATGAGGCGCTTGGCAAACATATCTCATTCATCTATCCAGAGGAAGACCGAGAGTTCCTAGAGTGTGAGGTCATCGGTCCTGCGAAAGCCAAAGGAACCCACCAGGTCGAGGTTCGCAGACTGACCAAGTCAGGGGCACTGCGTTTCGCCCAGCTATCCCTCACGTTGCTGAGGGATGACACAGATTCTCCCATCGGCATCATCGGCTATTCGATGGACATCACCGATCGCAAGCGCGGGGAAGAGGCGCTGCTCAATTCTCGCAACCAACTCGCGGCGCTCGCCGTTCGCCTTGAATCGGTGCAGGAAGAAGAGCGGACGAGAATCGCGCTGGAAGTTCATGATGTGCTGGGGCAGGCGTTGACGGGATTGAAACTAGATGTGGCATGGGTCCACAAGCGGATCACGGAGTCGATCGAATCGGCCCGGCATGCCGCGGTGCTTGCACGGCTGGATTCGGCGCGAGAACTCCTTGACTCGACCATTCAATCGGTGCGTGATATCGCCACGACCTTGAGGCCCAGCGTCTTGGACCAAATCGGCTTGGAAGCTGCGGTCGAATGGCAGGCGCGGGAATTTCAACATCGGACCGGGATTGCCTGTGGAACGACCATCAGGCCTCGCAACCTGGGGTTGAGCCCTGAGCAATCGACCGCATTGTTCCGTATCCTCCAAGAGATCTTGACCAATGTGGCGAGGCATGCCCACGCTACCAATGTTGACATCAGATTGGAGCAATTCGGCGAGCATGTGTCCTTGCAAGTTGGAGATAACGGCAGAGGTATTAGTAGTGTGGAACAGTCTGGGCCGAAATCATTCGGTCTCTTGGGGATGCGCCTGCGAGCCCAACAGCAGGGCGGTTCGTTTGATATTCGGAGCACGTCGGGAACGGGAACGACGGTCACCGTCAGTATCCCACTGTATCGGACAACAGATGATTAACATTCTCCTTGCCGACGATCACCCGTACCTGCGCCGCGGCCTCATCCAAATTCTCATCGATGAATTCCCAGGAGCCGTGGTCGGCGAAGCATCGAATGTTCCAGAGCTGCTGGAACAAGCACAGAAACAGCGGTGGGACGTGGTCGTGCTTGATCTGACGATGCCTGGGCGTGGAGGGCTGGAGGGGCTACACGAATTGAAACGGCTCTGCCCGAGCCTTCCTGTGCTGGTGCTGAGCATGCATCCTGAGGACCAGTTTGCCGTGCGCGTGTTACGCGCTGGGGGCGCCGGGTACCTGACGAAGGAAAGTGCTCCTCAGGAATTGGTTCATGCCATTAAGGCAATCTGGAAGGGGGGGAAATACATCACGCCCAAGACGGCTGAACTCCTTGCGGCACACCTTCATCAGCACGGCGACAGTGAGGAACCACTCCACAATTCCCTGTCCGATCGTGAGCACCAGGTGTTCAGTTTGATCGCCGCAGGACGCACGATCACAGACATTTCCGATCAACTCTCCCTCAGCGTCAAAACCATCAGTACCTACCGTTCCCGCATCTTGGTGAAGCTGAACCTCAAAACAAATGCAGATTTGGCGCGCTACGCCGTTCAACATCGCATCGTTGAATAACCACATCAGCTGCACCTTCCTGTGACTTCCTAGGATAGTTCCCTGGCAGCTGCCATAGACGTCCTGCTCCCCTTCCTTAGCTTTCTCTCTTCCCTGTCGGACAATTCTGACAGACGGCAATAGCCAATTCTCACAGATACGAGCGACTCACTCTTATCCTTTTCAATGAGACGATGGTGTTTACTTGAGTTCACAGGCCATCGGTGAGAATAACCTCGGACTCGCCGTAACGGTTCAGCAGGGGAAGTGGACGTAGCTCATGAGGTCGGAAGCCTGCTGGAGAGAAGAAAGGACTGGAAATGAGTTGTGAGCGTTGCGGAGGAGTATTGGCGGCTGAGCTTGCGGCTGCGATGTACGGCTTGGTCTGTGAATGGGCGGTGATCGAGAGTCGATATTGTCATTGCGACGATGTTGAGAGCCCGGTGGAAGCGAAGCTGCCGTTGAAGGGGAGAGGCGCTCCTGATGGGGAGTCGCGTGAAGTCACTACATCGGAAGGGAGGGTACTATGATCGGTTATGGAAAGCTCGTGCTGGTCGTTGATGAAGTTGAGAGTGAACGGCAAGAGACTGCCTTCTTGTTGAAACAAACCGGCTTCACCGTGGTTCAGGCCTGTGATGGTCTGGAGGCCTTGAGCGAAATGCAGCAACAACACTTTGATGCCGTGGTGACCGATTTCCAAATACCCTACCTGAATGGGATCGAGCTTTTGGCAGAGAGTCGGGCCATCTGGGCCGATATCCCGGTCATCATCGTCTCGACGGCACAATGGGGTATGAGTGAAATGGCGACGGCAAATGGAGTCTTTGCTTGGATTCGTAAGTCATCGAGACTGGGTGTTCTCTTGAGCATCCTGGCCATTGCTGTGGAACAGGGCGTGGAGAGGGAATCTCATCATGCAATGGAGCAGGTCGGCGCACATTAAAAAGGAGGAACCGATCATGGGCTCAAGAAATGCGGACGTAGAGAAGGCTGTTCTGAACATGCTCCAGCGGTATGAGGTGCTCATGATGGAAGACCTTATCATTGGGCAGCCGGATTTCAGTTATGCACAATTGTTTCTCGCCATCGACCGACTGAGCCGAAAGAATCTGATCGCGCTCCATCGAATGGGCATGAGCTATCAACTCCGCCCGATGCATCAAGAGCGGGCTCTCGGCCCGGAACAACAACATGAAGAGCTGGTTGTTCATCATCGGTGACGGACTAGTCATCCGTGAAGTGGTGTCTCGGCTCTTGTGAGGCTATAACCTGTGCTAATCCTCCTCCTCTTTTGCCTCGTGGTGGTCACTGGGCTCCTATCGTTGGGGGTGATGGTGTGGTTCGTGGCGCTGGGAATGGAGGAGGGATGGGGTAATCTAACTGTCTTTAACATCTGTGGTCTTGGCCTAAAGGCTCATATCAGTCACGAACTAGCAGCTCGTAGGAAGAGACGGCCTATGCTCAACTCAAGGAGAAATTCACGCACTACTGCTCCGAGTGGGTGGTAGGACTATAGATGAAATATGCCCAGAATGTGAGGCGTGTCTATGTTTCAACAGGTAGAGAGGGAGGGCGATCATGTCGGCCGCAATGCGAATTCTTCTGGCCGTCGATGAGTCCGAAAGCTGCCATCGCATTGTCCAGTATGTTGGATTTCTCCTGGGCCGAACCCCTGATGTCCTCGTCACTCTCTTCCATGTACTCAAGCCCCTGCCGCGGGGGTTGTTAGAGCATGGAGGATCGGAGAATCCTGCCGCTGAGGAGCAATTGAGCGTGCAATTGCGCGATGAACAGGAAGCCTGGATCCGGAAGGAACGGGAATCCAAATGCCATGTCTTGAAGGAGGCGTGTGAGACGCTGGCACAATCCGGATTCGACATGAACCACGTGGAGGTGAGGTATGGCCACGAGGATAATATTGCCAGAAACATTCTCGAAGAGGCGCGCAGTGGACATCACGATACTATCGTTGTGGGGCGGCAAGGGACATCCCGAATCAAACAGATCTTCGGCGGCGGCACGACCGATCATATACTGCGCGACGCCAAGGGCTTTGCGATCTGGGTGGTGGAATGACATGACATGATCGGTCCCTATCGAGCCCCATTGTGGAGAAATTCCTCTCAAGTCGTCCGCAGACCTAACGCATTATCTTTCCTCCTCCTTCCCATTCTGACCTCCCAGACCCCCCCCATAGGTACGTAGGAATCGCCTTACCCCAAGACTGTTGAACATCTGACAGTGAGTTTGGGCGCTGTCTGATCGAGCGCCATGCCGATGTCCTGTGTAATGCCGCCATACGATCGGAAAGATAAGGAGGGCTTCGCTATGATAGCTCAATGCTCTCAGCAAGCGCAGCGCGTGAAAAACAGGTGGCTGGCGCCCCTGCTCCTGTCTATCTTGGCCACCGCGAGCTTTATCCTGCCCGTTGCCTTCGCAAGTCTGGCTGCGGCAACGGAATGCCAGGTTACTGAAGATGGTGGCGTGATCCAAGGTATGCCGACGTGGAAGGGTCACACTTCAAGTCTATTGCCACTCACCATCACTGTGGAGGGGGATACCTACAGAGGGCTTGTATTGTCTCCGGCGCTAGAGATCATACCGAATATGAATAACAGCCGATTCGCCTGGAGCAATATGGAGAGCCATGGAATCGCCACAATCGACAGTTGTTTGAGCCAGGATATTCGCAAGAATGCACGCATCACTCAAGCCATGACCACATCCAGCGGTAGGACTCAGGCCAAAGCTCATAGGCAGGTTATGAAAGTTTCCGCTCTCCCGTACAACGGGAAGAGGCAAGTCCACACGATACGAACAACTCCGCCTGAGATCGGAATTTCTCCGCGCGATAAGGCCTCCACACTCATCGGACCGGTTCAGGAAATCGAGAAATCTATTCTGTCAGATGAGCGCAGCGTGGGTCAGCCTTTCGTTGCTTTGAACCCATTCCAGAATGCTCTTCAACTGACGGACAACGAGTCCAGCCATATGAACCTGACGACGATGCAGGCGATGGATAACAGAAACTGTGTAAGCGGTTGTCCATAAGGACGCGGGAATACATCACCCTTCATCCGGTGGGACTGGAGACCTAGCCATGGCGGCACAGACTCTCAAATCAAAGCTTTCCCACTACACTGCGGTCACATCGCAGGAACAAAACGTAGGACACATCGACGTCGATCGAGCGTCTGCCGCGATGCCGGCTAAGGGTATTCCTTCGGGACGCCTGTGTGAGGCGCGCATGGACTGTCGGTCTATGTGTTCGTATGAGGTGCTCGAAGTCATTGATGAAGAGTCGGCCATCATCGAGCAAGGAAAGGCCTTTGCACTCAACCGGAGCACAGAAGGAATGCTCCTCTTCATGGCCCTAGCCCCTCACACGAGACAACTGATCGAGGTGCACACCCTCCGTTCCGGATCGGGCCGGACGGCGAATGTCTATGAGGCCCGATGGACCAAGCCAATAGAGGTGGAGTCATTCGGAAATCTGTATCTGGTTGGATGCCGACGGATATTCGGCCCCTGTCACTATCTGTCGTTCTAGTCGAATCGGTCGGGCCAGCGGTGCTTGCACAAAGACACGAGCGGAAAATACGAGGAGAGAACGATATGTCATGTCAACGGTGTGGTGGATTAATGATCGTCGAAAGTTGTTGCTATCTCATGGAGGCAGAATCCCACAAGGAAATCGGTACGACGCGTTGCCTGAACTGTGGAAACATTGAGGACGCGATCATTCGTACCAACAGAATTATTTCTCGTTCGCCGAGACATGTTGGTCCGCACACAGTGGAAAGCAGAAGCCTGAGCGCTATTCAGACACACTTGTTGGAGCGAGCCACACAAACGGACGGTACCACTGCGGAGAGCCCCCGCAGTCGCGTCTTTCGTCTTCCGGTAGGGCCCCCTTCCGTCAAAACACAGACACGCGAATCCTCACACATTGAACAATCCACTCCGATCGTACAGACCCAAAGGAGGTACGCATGAGTATCGCACAGTCACTTCTGTGTGGAATCGTGTCGGCGCTGATATTCCAAAACAATTCTGTGCATCATCAGGATCAGCATCGCCGCCGCGGCATAGAATTGTCTTAACCGAAGCGTGAGGTGATCCATGCTGGCCGTCCGATTGGTGCGTCTTATCGAGAATCACATCGAACAGCTTTCCCGAGAACTCAGCGAGAAGGTGTGGAACTCTCCCCGGTGCAGCGATTTGAGCAAAGTTCCGGCGAGCGAACTCCAAGCCCGCACCCGCGAGATCTACCGCAACCTGAGTGACTGGCTGCTGGACAAGGCCGAGGTCCAGGTGGAGCGGCGTTACACCGAGCTGGGGGCAGCGCGCGCCCAGCAGGGCGTGGCCTACAGCCACTTCGCCTGGGCCATCATCTCCACCAAGGAGCACGTGCGCACATTCGTCCAGCGCGAAGGTCTGTCCGATAGCGCCATGGAATTGTACGGGGAGCTGGAGCTACAGCTCCTGCTCGGCCACTTCTTCGATCTCGTGCTGTATTATGCTGCCGTGGGTTACGAGGAAGAGCGCAACCACATCGGAGGGAGGCAACGGAGGCGCAAAGGAGATGAGCAGAAAACCCCCACATAGCGTCTCAACGGGTGGGGACTCGTGTCTTCCGCAATATCCACTGGGGCACCGGCTGCGGATTAGCCCACAACCTTTTCCGCGCCTCCTTCTCTAGCCCTTCCAGCCCCGAATCCCCCGGTGCATAGCGCCGATACCACCAGCACCAGTTTTGCTTGACCAACTCCTGGTTGAGGTTCATGCCATCCGGCATGAGCACATCAGCAAGGGTGCGCCTGTGCTTATCCTTGCCGTGAGTCTGGAGCGTGACTTGTTTCCCGTAGACTAACTCTGAGGCGGCTTGCTTCGCTTTCTGGCCGTAGGCTTGACCTTTCTCTGGGCAGTCGATGCCGCCGAGCGGATGCGTTCAGGGTGTCGGTTGTGCAGAACTTCGATGGTGTCGCCGTCTTGGATGGAGACGTTCTCGGTGATCTGGCCTCGCGACTAACCAGCTGTGCTCGCGTATCTACACGTCGCATTGTGCGGCTGGATGGGCGCAGTTGTCACAGCAATCATTGGGCGCGGTGCTGTGCGACGGCAGCGGGTGACTGTGGACGTATCACTTCGCAATCGTGATGCTGGGGACTCCGACGCGAGGTACCTCGCTGATGGTCATCTGGAACAAGAGATACAGCATTTGGAAGGCATCGCGGTTCCAGCGTGCCAGCGGTCCGGTGGTGTTGACAGAGTAATATTTTCCGTTCAACTGGATCGACAGATCGGCTCCCGAGGGTGCTCCATCCGATAATAGGAGATCCATGGTGTGGACAGGATTTTCGTGGACCGCTGGAGTTCGCGGATCTTTGTCGACGTGGTATTCGGGATCTTCATCAAGCGATCGGCCAAGAAAATGGAGAATCCTATTGAAGCTCCGTAGCCGGAAATCACCCTTGAGGGGGTAATCCCCTCCGATGTGCCCTGGGCGGATGTCGAAGTATACGTCGTTTGAATGCCCTTCCTCCGCTTCATCGACCAACCGGGCTCGTTCCTCTGGTGAGAGTGCGGCTGGGTCATAGTTGGTGATGAGCGTTCGTCCCAAGATTTGTTTGCGAAGGGTATAGGTATTGTCTTTTGGGTTATAGGTGACGAGATATTCTTTCTGTAACGCCTGAAAACCTTCGGCTGTGACCGAGTTGGCAGGGAGAGTCCAGGTCCTCGTGTAGACGAGCGGTTCGGCATGGAGCTGGTTCTGGTCCTGAATGGCCGAAAGGTGAGTTACCACGCGACGGAACAGCTCGTAGCCCTGCCGATCTGAGGGCATATTGCGGTAGGCGACCTCCTGGCCATTTTCCCTGATCTGGAGTTCCTGCGTCATCAGCCTGAGCAACAGATCGATGTCATACCGCTGTCTGAGAAGGAGGAGGAACTTGGACTCCTGAAAGGGGGTCAAGAGCCGCTTCGTGAATTCTTCCCCTTCGACCGGTGAAATGCTGATGGTGGGGTTCTCTGCCATGCTGCCGCCGAAAATCGGCATGAGCGCCCTGCTGGCCTCTCCCGTGAGCGCCGGAGTGGCCCCGGCGTGGACACGGAAATCGAATGTCGCGGCGATATTCGAGACGCCGGTGAAGTGAATCGGTTGATGCTGATGGGCGCGGGCGATGTTGATCAGCAGTTGTTTGGAGATGGCATCCGTGATCGCCTGATCATAGGCCGTCACGGCGCGATTGAGCGTGACGGGTGAGAGGCAGCCGGTCACGGCCAGGCTGCAGAAGATTCCTGCTAAGAGTGACCACGTGAGGGATTTTGAACGCTTCCCCATCGTCATGTGAATCATCTCCAAGCGAACTCGACCATTCTTCGACAGGTTTGTAGCATAACCGGCAGGGGATGCCTAGCGGGTTGAAGGTGTTTTGCGGTGAAAAAAGGGAGACGAAAGTCTGTACCAAAGCATGCATCGCTTGCATTGGAGATGAAAAATATTGAAAACATTTTCGATGCAGCGGGTAGGCGATCGTCACTGCTCGGTTAGAAACTGACTGGCGAGGAGATGAAGCATGAAAGTGCGATCAACGTAAAGCAAGTCGGGAGTCTTTTCTCGCCGTGTCAAGCAATGAAGACTCCCGACCTCCCTTGGAATTTTGTCGCTAGTCCAGAGGATGGACCACTCCGGCAAACGTCAACATATCCGTGATACGAAAGTCGCCCGGTGTCGCAGACGGCAACACCGGTGTCCAGTTTGGTCGAGCGGCCAGGTAGGACGTCTCATCGGCCTTCAGCAGGCCGATAAACACTTCACCTACGATACGGCCTCCAACCGGTCCTAAGCGGAGACCTTTCTCCATGATCTCTGCTTCCTTCAAAATGTAAAACCAGAGCGGCGTGCTCTTCTCCATGTCGAAGGGCTCGAGCATAGTCAGCTGTACGGGGGTCAAGGCAGGAACGCCCATCCTTCGGGCAATCGCCTGGCCTGACGGTATCCCGAAATTGACGTGGCGCATCAGATTGCGCGAGGCCAACGACTGTACCCCGTCTGCCGGCAGACCCGGAGCAGGCCCACGCGATCCTGGAAGCAGCATCACCACGCTGGAGAGTTTGCCGTCAATCTGCTTGTTGGGCCGGAAATTGCCATCGCCGAAATTGAAGAACGTTTGCCAGTCAACGAACCGACGTGGCGCCCGCTTCCCGCCACGCAGATCGATCGGATCCGGGTCGTTGGGGTCCTGCGTATCGTCGAAGAGAAAGGCGAAGAATGGGGATCCGCCAGTGGGACCGAAGTTCAGCCGATAGCTCGGACGAATTTGCGAATGGCCGAAGCGGTAGGCTGCCACTGAAAATTCGATGGGAAGCTTCGGGTCCTTTGAACGCCTGTCACGCCGAATGTCTGAATCGTCGTCTACCCGATAGTAGCGGAGTCCCTTCTTGAGAATGTCGTCGAGGCGCTCTTGTCCAATCGTCAACGGTAGAAACTCGTGGACAATGATCCACTGATAGTGCCAGCGGACCTGGCGTTGGGCCAGCTTGAAGATTTGTTCATCTGACTTATCGGCAAGATCGGGATCCTTGCGTAGGTGGTCGACCACGGCATTGTGAAAACGCAGCATCGCCAAGTGGAATTGCGCAAGGATCACATGTTCGTCGTTCCGGCTATCTCCGAGGATGGCGACCTTGTTGGGATCACGCGGCAGGTCGAAACGGACCGTCCCTTTGCGAGAGACAAGCTCTGAACCTGGAAGTGGTTCCACGCGCAGCTTGATACCGTCATACAACTCAGGGGATCCTTCCGGTCCTTCACCATACACGCTGTCCAGATCGAATGCCGGGGTGCGAAAGTTCGTCGTCTTTGCGGGGTTGCTCCGTTCGAGCAACGGAGATCTCGGATCGAGCGTGATATCGTGGTCCAGGAACTGACCGAAGAATGTCACGCCAGCCGTCATGCTGGGATTGTCGGGATTGTTCGGACTGAACACCGCGGGCTCCGTGATCGACTTAATGGGATCGGTCAGGATATCCAAGGCGTCGATGAGCCCGCCTTTTTCTCCCAGTTTTTTGGCCTGATCACGTGCGGCATCGGTCGGAGGGGCGTAGGGCGGCAAGTCAGGAAACATTCGTGTGAATGAATTGTCCTGAGATGAAGGCCGATCCTTCATGCCGTGAAGGTGCAGATTATTTTTTCCGTCAGCATAAGCCGCAGTGATGCCGAAGAGTGCTGTAGAACACAGCACTCCTGCTAGACCAACTGACAGGTACTTCTTGCGACGATGCGACATAGTGTTCCCCTCATGGTGTTACAGGAGCTCTGATATCCGGGATTCAACATTTGTTTCCCGGCGTGAATGAGATGCATCGCAGGCCTCCGCAAGAACTGAACCATGGAACGCGCACAACTCTTCGCGTCCTTATCTGGGCGAAAAAAAAGAGAAGAGCTTTGTGGATTACGACTCGAAAGAGGACTGTATGGAAAGAAAGACAGTATGCGAGAGAGTCCACCGATTTTAATAAACATACAATGTGGCCTCTCACACCAGCGTAGCTGAGCGAGAGTTGGTCTGGTTCAAGCGAGCAAATCAAATAAACAAGAGAAACCACCTGGCACACGCACCACGCATTACATCGAAAAAGACGACTCTCGTTGCATTGCAGCAGCGGGCTCTAGATAATGTGCGAAAGACTCTGAGTTCAGCGGCATTCTATAGGCGATAGGCGGTATTGAATGTCTTCCATTTCTTTGGCCCTACTCATCTTCGGTGTGTGCTATCTGGTCATCATCACCGAGCGTATCCACAAGACGATTGTGGCGCTGTGCGGGGCGGCGGTGATGATCGGGCTTGGGGTGGTGTCTCAAGAAGAGGCCTTCTACTCCCATGAGTTCGGTGTCGACTACAACGTCGTGTTTCTGCTGATCGGGATGATGGTGATCGTGAACATCGTCCGGGAGACCGGTCTTTTCGAAGTCTTGGCTATCTGGGCGGCGCAGCAGGCCGACGCGAAACCGTTTCGTCTGTTGGTATTACTGGCGCTGTTGACAGCCGCGCTTTCTGCGATGCTCGACAACGTCACCACCGTCTTGCTCATGGCGCCGGTCACGCTGGCCATCACCAAGCGTTTGGAACTCAACCCCGTTGTCTTTCTGGTGACAGAGGCGCTTGCGTCGAACATTGGTGGGACCGCGACGCTGGTCGGTGATCCGCCCAATATCATGATCGCTAGCAAGGCTGAATTGAGTTATCTTGACTTTCTGTTGGTCTTGGGCCCGATCTCGGCAGTAATTATGATGGTGTTCGTGGGCGCGCTGTGGGTCATCGTTGGGCGAACAATGACCGTGGCGCCGCATCTCCGAACAGCGATTCTGGCGATGAGTTCGCGGGAGGCTGTTTTAGATCGACCGTTCTTGCACCGCTGTCTCTGGCTGTTGGGGGTCGTCAATGTGGCGTTTTGTATGCATTCGCTCGTTCATCTTGAGCCGGCCACGATCGCCCTCCTTGGCGCGAGTTTGTTCATGCTGATCGGTCATGCGAGACGGAAGCGGGAGAATGCCGAAGAGTTGTCGTATTTGACCGATGTCGAATGGAAAACCATCTTCTTTTTTATTGGGCTGTTTATACTGGTCGGTGGATTGGTGAAGGTTGGCGTGATTCGCTACCTGGCGGATCAGTTAGTTTCGGTGACGCAGGGAAATCTTGCGGGCTCCACGATGGCAGTGCTCTGGGGGTCGGCCATGCTCTCAGCTGCGGTGGATAACATTCCCTATGTCGCGGCGATGAATCCATTGATTGTGGACCTCGCTCGGTCGCTACACCCAGAAATTTCAGACTATGCCACCTTGGTGCATCAGCCGGACATCATTCCGCTGTGGTGGGCTCTGGCCCTTGGAGCTTGTCTGGGAGGAAATGGCACGATCATTGGTGCGAGCGCGAACGTCGTGATCGTGGATATTGCGCGCAAAGCCGGTTACCCCCTCTCATTCTGGCAGTTCTTCAAGTTCGGCTTTCCCGTCATGGTGGGGTCGATACTGATCAGCGCTGTGTACCTCTGGTTTCTCTTTCTCCGCTGACAGACGTTCTTAAATTGGTCCAGATCCTCAGTTTTGCCGGATCGGATGCCCGTTCAGCGAAGCCACACTAAATCAGGCGGGATCTCACAATTGAGTCTATGACGTGGTTTGAGTTGGACGCCTAGGTGTCGGGTAGGAGGTTTACCTGGCTCACGAGGGTATCCCAGAGATTCATGTGGAGCTACGAGCAGGTGGTGTGAAGGAACTTCCTTCCCGTCGTATGCCATGTGCCAAAGCAGTAAAATTTTTATGAAATCAATGTGATGCAGTACTGTTGCTCTCAACGGTGAACTCATTTCCCTTCGTATTAATGTGTCTCCTGGGGATAAAGATTGGCTATAGAGGCCGCCGGTGTGAAGCTCGCGTGGACTATCGGCGCACGTGCTCGTATGAGGTACTCGAAGCCATTGAGAGAGAGTCGGTCGTTATCGGGCATGGAGAGGCTTTCGCACTCAGTCGGAGCACGGAAGGTATGCTGCTCCTCACAGCCCTGGACCCTCAAGCGAAGCAGTTGATTGAGGTGCATACTTCCCGATCCGGATGGGGAAAGACCGTAAATATCTTTGAAACCCGATGGGCCAGACCTGTGCCGGTGGAGTCACTCGGAACTTTGTACTTGGTTGGATGCCGACGGATATTCGGTCCCTGTCATTATTTGTCGTTTTAGGATCTACCACGACGGACAATCGTTTTTCCTCTCGGAACACCGCTCCTCCGCTGACCGCTCACTCTCGCTTGCCCTCTCTGATCCAGAGGGGTAAAATTGGCTCCCGCTACTCACCTACATCGATAGGAGGTGCTATGATCGTCCGCACCACTCCCTCAACGCCACGGGCTTCTCTCGACCGAAGTATCGAACGGATGCGGAAACAGCTCGCCGAGTTTGCTCCATTCCTCGGCAAGGGCAAGCCGACTCGTAGTCTGGAAGAATTCGATCTGGAAGCCGAGCGACTGATCGAAGAACTGCTTGGGCAGACGTCTGACTTGCTGCACGCCTATGAATATGCGGAGCTGGGTGAGGCGGCAGGATTGGTCAACATGACGGACGAGGCGCCAGAGGGCACCGGCATGGATAGCGAGCGCCAAAGCCTATTGCAACGTGGCCGCGTGTTGGAAAGCTGTGTGTCGGAATTGGAAGCGCGCCGGTCTGCCGGAACGAAGAAAAGCAAGGTCGGGCGTACGCTCGTTGGCCCCCAGATCGCTGAGCACATGTCCACCGAGGTTCGGGACGTGTCGCAGGATGTCAGTCTGCGACAGGCCGCGCAGTTGATGCAGCAATGGAGGTTGGGGTCGTTGCTCGTCACCAATAGCCAGTCATATGTCGGGATCATTACCGATTCGGCTCTGTCCCGCGAGGTGGTGGCCAAGGGGCTTGATCCCAATACGACCCTGGTCAAGACCTGCATGCGGACACCGGTGGCGACTATTGAAGGTGACCGGCCGATTATTGATGCCGTGCGCATGATGAAGGAGCGGGCTACCCGGCATTTGGCCGTGACGCAAGATGAACAAATCATCGGCGTGATATCAGTCTCCAATATTCTGCGGTACTACTCGGGCGTCGCTTAGCGACAGGTCGTGCGCCGTTCATGAATCGAAGGTCGCCGTGCGAGAAATGTTTCTTATTCATGCCATCGAGTCTGAGCCATGCGCCATCTGCTGTTGTTCCCAGCAATTCACTCCTGTAGAAAGAGAGGTGAGAGATGGGGCCGACCAAAGCAATCGTGAAAGAGAATGGACTGTACGAAGTGGTAGGAGGGAAGCTGATTAAGGACGGGTTCGCCAGCCGGCAGGAACTTGAAGACTACGTGAGCCACCATTATTTAGCATTGCCGGTGCGCGATAACGCGGGGAACCCGTGGCTGCTCGATGGGAAGCCAGTATATTGTTTTCGTGGCACGCAGTACGAAACAGTAGACGATCAGAGGGTTCATCTCGCGCGCTGTTCGGATTGCGGTGGCATGGGAATCAGGTCAGATGAGTTTACGGTCGAATCGGATTGTATCCGTTGCACGGCCTGCGGGCATGAATTCGATGTGCGATTAGAGATGATGGAAACGTAAGGGGCGGTCTGGCTATCTCCCCTGCTCCCGGAGCGCGCACGATCAGAATGTGCTCGGTCGATGCGCTCAATAGGGGATAGATCCAGACCACCCCTTGAGGAGAAAGTACAAGCGAGCTTAGAGGGAGTATTTAGGGTGGAATATTCCGGGATGTCAGTGGGTGGACGAGTGAGAAAACGGTGTCACCGAGAGGCGTAGTGCACCAGGAGGGCCGCGTGTCCATAGAGAGAGGGTGGGGCTATGCGAGCGAGCGCGATATTTTTAGCAATATCAGTTACTTACGGATCGCTCCACACTTTTTTAACGCGGGTGCTCTCAAATAACATTGTTCTTTCGAGACCTTTATATCTCTGTCAGAGTCTGCAAGTGAGCACGAGGTATACCCATGTATGTCTGGGGAAAATTTTGATGTATATTGTATTGACACATAGGTTAAAGAGAGTTAGGATTTCGACGCTACATACATACTGATGAGCCAGTGTAGGGCTCTTGGCCTGCGCGGTGAACATAAGTGGCTTGATACTTGATTAGGGGTGGCTTTCAATTCCATAACTAAGGAGGGCAGGGTATGGCTAGTACAACCTGGGGGGCGGCGGAGCGGGGCTACGATATGTCGCTCTGGTACGATTCGCGACCCCTGAAGATCGGCTGGTTCACCATGTTGGCGGCAGTGGGGT
>Ga0187894_10002036_pt1 | contig 24782 bp, 23 predicted proteins | sample GBC1701081metaG_FD_136650 | JGI IMG/M metagenome (GOLD analysis project Ga0187894, IMG submission 136650) | White microbial mat communities from a lava cave in the Kipuka Kanohina Cave System on the Island of Hawaii, USA - GBC170108-1 metaG ... | reverse complement strand
GGCACTGCGAACAGGCGCCGCTCGCGTGCGAAGCCCCACGCCTCGTGGATCCACTCGTTCAATGCGTGAAGCACCGCGCCCATCAGCTCGTGGTCGTAGTTCATGCGCTCTTCGACCGCGCTCGCGAGCGTCGGGAACACGAGCGTCGCGTGGACGCCCTGCTCGTCCATCAGCTTCAGGCGATCGGCGCCGTTGCGGTACGCGGGCGGGCACGAGATCGGGCGGCCCGACAGCTCGCGCAGACTGAGGCCCTCGCTGTTCTGCGCGCGGAACCACTTCTCATGGGCGCCGGGCGCGGCGAGCACTTCGAAGGTCGGGTTCGGGATGTACTCGGAGATCTGACCGCCGATCGCGAGCTTCTTGCGCCCGTGCACCTCGACGTACTGGAACTGGCTGCGCCACTTCTTCGGCAGGTGCGCCGTCATCGCCTCTTCGGGCTCGTAGAGATGATTGTCGGCGTCGTAGACGGGGTAGTCCGGCCGGGCCGTCATCGCGCTTCTCCCTGACTATTCGTGCTCGCCGAAGAACAGGCGAGCAGCGTTCGCGTAGACGAACTTCTCCAACACGCCCTCGCGCAGCGGCAGCGCGGGCAGCTCGTCGAAATGGCGCGCGAGCGGAACCGACGGGTGGTTCGACGCCCATAACACCTTGTCCGCACCGCGCGTGTTCATGAAGTGGAGCAGCTCCGCCGGCAGCCGCTTCGGCGCCCACGCCGAGGTCTGCAGGTGAAGGTTGCGGTACTTCAGCATCAGCCGAATCGCGACGTCCCACCACGGGTCGGCGCCGTGGCACATCACGAGCTTCAGCTCCGGGAAATGGAAGCAGACGCGATCGAGGTGCATCGGATCCTGGCACTCACCGGGTAACGGCGGCACCGGGATGCCGGTGGTGATCCCGCACACGAGATCGAGCTCGATGCACTTCGCGTAGATCGGGTAGTAGAGCGGCGTGTCGGGCGCGAGATCGTGCTGGAACGGCACGACACGCGCCTCGACGAGCGCGCGCGGATAGCGCCGCTTCAGAGCGTCGAGCGCGCGCAGCCCGCGCATCGCGTCGCGCGGATTCATGCTCGCGGCGAGGAAGAAGCGGCCGGGATGCTTCTCGAGGAACGACAGAACGTGCGCATTCGGATCCAGCGGATCGATCCCGAGCAGCGCGCGCTCGACGCCATGCTCGTCGAGCTGCGCGACCAGCTCATCAGGCATGAGGTCGCGGTAGAGCGCGTCGCCCTGCTTGAACGTCTGCTGCTCGGCGTACTTCAGCCAGTCCGGCTGCCCGAGCCGACTCAGGTCGACATTGATCGCCAGATCGATCGCCCGCAGCTTCGCCACGCCGCGCCTCCGCGAGAGGAAGAGGCGATTCTACGCCTCGCAGCCAGCTGGCGCGGAGCGGCCATACGTCGGGCCGGCCGCGAAGCAGCCAGCCGGGATGCCGCGGCCTCTACGCCGGCTCGGGGTCGGAGATGGCCGTGTAGATCATCCCGAGCGTCGACGACGCCATGACGAGGATCATCAGGTTCGCGAACGGCAGCACCCAGCCCGCGAGCGCGAGCTCGGGCATCGACGCCTCGAGCTGCGCCAGCACGGGCGGCGAAGCGAGCAGCACGATCGGCGCGAGGCGCCAACCGCGCCGCACGGCGAGCAGCAGCAGCAATCCGTTGATCACGAGCAGCGACGTCATCTTCCGACTCCCGGAAGTGAGGTGACGTCGCGGCGCCGAGACGTGACGCGTGTGCGCAGAAACGCGAAAAGCTGCGCGCGAGTTGCCGGCGCGCTTCAGAAGTTCTTCGGCAGCCCCAGCCCTCGCCGCGCGATGATGTTCTTCTGGATCTCGCTCGCGCCGCCGCCGATCGTGTCGACGACCGTGTAGCGGTAGCTGCGCTCGAAGCGGCCGCCGAGCGGCGCGTTCGGCTCGCCGGGACGCAGCGCGCCTTCGTCGCCCATCAGGTCGAGCGCGGTGTTCGCGAGGCGCTGGCCGGCCTCGTTCATGAACAGCTTGTACTGCGACGACTCGACGGTCGGAATGCGACCCGAGAGCGCTGCACTGATCACTCGGCGCTGGAGCACGCGCGCGACTTCGACCTCGGTGGCCGCGCGCGCGAGGCAGTGGCGCGCATGCGAGTTTTGCGCGAGCGGCGCGCCGTCGCGCTGGGCGCTGCGCAGCCAGCCGGCCAGCGCCTCGAGCTTCTGCTCGAGCGGCCCGACCGGCATCATCGCGAAGCGCTCGAGATCGAGCGCCTCGCTGATGTACGTGAAGCCTTCGCCGACTTTGCCGACCACGTAGTCATCCGCAACGAACACGTCGTCGAAGAACACCTCGTTGGTGCGCTCGTCGCCGATCGTCTCGATCGGACGGATCGTGAAGCCGGCGTGATTCATCGGGATCAGGAACAGCGTGATGCCGTCGTGCTTCTTCGTCGCGTCGGTGCGCGCGCCGACCCAGTACCAGTCGGCGAAGTGCGCGGAGGTGGTCCACGTCTTCTGGCCGTTCAGCTTCCAACCGCCGGCAACCTTCGCGGCCTTCAGCTGCATGTTCGCGGCGTCGCTGCCGGCGTTCGGCTCGCTGTAGCCGATCGCAAACTCGATCTCGCCGCGAATGATCTGCGGCAGGAACTCGCGCTTCATCTTCTCGCTGCCGCGCCGGATCAGCGTCTTGCCGACGATGCCGACGCCCTTGCCCGGCTGCGGCGCGCCCCAGCGCGAGAGCGCCTCGGTCAGGATGAAGTCGTAGATGCCTGAGAGCTCGCGGCCGCCGTACTCCTTCGGCCACGACATGCCGAGCCAGCCGCGCTCGGCGAGCTTGCGCATGAACGCGCGCTTCGGCGGCGTGTCGACGGTTTGCGAGAGCTGCTCGGGATTCGCGTCCATCACGTCCGGCGACCCGTTCTCGCGCAGGAACTGCTCGACCTCCGCTTCGAACGCCTTCTCCTCGGCGGTGAGCTCGAATTCCACTGACTAACCCTTCCGTTCCATCTTCTCGCGCAGCTGCGCGCTCGCGCGCTCTTCGTTCTTCATCGCGTCGGCCATGGAATGCGCGTGCCCGTAATGGATCGCGGCCTTCGCCGCAGCGACCGCCGCCGATGGGTTCGCGGCGATCAGCGCCGCGAGCTCGCGCGCCTCGGCCATCAGCTTCTCCGCCGGCACCACCTTGTTCACGAGCCCGCACTCCGCGGCCTCCGTGGCGCCGAGCGTGCGCGCGCTCATCACGAGCTCGAGCGCCTTCGCGCGGCCGACGATGCGCGGCAAGAGATGCGTGCTGCCGAGGCCCGGCAGGATGCCGAGCTTCACGAACGCGAGGCCGAGCTTCGCGGTTTCCGCCGCGATGCGAATGTCGCACGGCAGGATCATCGTGACGCCGACGCCGATCGCTACGCCGTTCACCGCGGCGATCAGCGGCTTCGGATACTCGGCCATCTCGAGCGGCAGCTTCTTGAGGAAGTCCTCCTCGCCGAGCCGCGGGCCCGCCGACGCGTTCTGCCCGGCCTGATGCGCTCTCAGGTGCTCGAGGTCGACGCCCGCGCAAAAGCCGCGCCCGGCGCCGGTAATGATTACGGCGCGCACGGCCGCATCGTCGCGCCACGCGCGCAGCGCGGCCGTCACCTCGTCGCCCATCTCGGTGGTGTAGGCGTTCAGCTTCTCGGGGCGGTTCAAGGTGAGCGTCGCGATGCCGGCGGCGACGTCGGTGAGAATGTGATGCGGCGGCACGGCGGCCCGGATTTCCTAGTGGTGGTGGGTCAGATCGACGACGTTGTCTGCGCGCTGGCCGAGCAGAACGCGGCCGACGACCTCCATGTGCCGGCTCCAGTGCGCCTCGGCGCCGGCGACGTCGCCGGCCTCGAGCAGCGCGACCATTCGCTCCTGCGAGCGAATGCCGCGGCGGCGAGTCGCGATGGAGCTGTCCGCGGCGGTCCTGCTGATCGCGGTCACCGCGCGCTCGAGGATCACGTTCAGCATCTCGGCGACGATGCTCAGCGTCTGGTTGCCCGCCAGCGCGACGAGTCGATCGTGGAAGCGCGCGTTGGCGCGGCTGAAGGTCTCTGGATCTTCGATCGAACGCTCTTGCTCGGCGATCAAGCGCCGCAGCTCGGCGCCCGCGGCGCGCCGCGAACGAGAAGACGCGACGATGCGTGCCGCGATCGGCTCCAGCAGGCTGCGCGCCTCGTGCACGTCCGCGAGCGGGACGTTGCGCGCTTGCAGCACCAGCGCCGCGGTGCGCGCCGTCATCCGCGCATCCGGCTGATGGGCGACGACGCCGCCGCCGATGCCGCGCACGACGGAGATCAGACCCTCCGCTTCGAGGATGCGTAGCGCCTCGCGCAGCGACGGCCGCGAGACGCCGAAGCGCTCGACGAGCTCGGGCTCGTGGCCGATCGGATCCCCTTCGGCGAGCTCGCCGGTCACGATCATCTGGCGCAGTTCGTCGGCGATTTGCTGGGGCTTCTCGCGCAGCCGCGCTCGCTCCGCCGCTTGCTCATCGACGGCTGCTTTCTTCGCGGCCCGCGGCGACGCGCGCTTCCACGTGCGCAGCCGCTTGCTCTTCTCGCTCGTCCTCGGCATGCGCTCAGCCCACCGGCCCGCGCGCGCGGAGCGCGCCGCGGCCCGTGATCATCGGGAGATCGAGGAACGTGCGTATACCGGGCGGCGCCGCGCAGACGTGCGGGATCGCGTGGACCGCGTGCATCGCGGTGCCGAGGCAACCCTGATCGTTCTCGTCCTCGCCGTTCACCGCGATCGTCGCCTCCAGCAGCATCGACGGCTCGCCGTCGATGCGCACGCGCCAGCCGCGCCCGCGCGGCCAGTCCGGCGCTTGATCCGCTCCGACGCGCGTGATGTGCTCGACCGTAATCGCTCGGCGCCCAGCGCTGATGCCGCTGTAGCCGAAGCGCTGCGCGGAGACGGTGCCCTCGCGAATTTCACCCGCGGCGATCGAGAACGTGCGGTCGGCGACGAACACTTCGCGTGTATAGGTGAAGTCGTCGAGCGTCGCTCCCAGCCCGTCGGCGACGAGCAGGATCGGCGCGCGGAACGTCGCGCCGGCCGCGCGCGGATCGGCCATCGGCACCGGCGCGTCCGGAGGGCGACCGAAGCCCATCATGCCCATCAACATCTCGCTGCTGGGATACGTCGAGTAGTCCATCAGCTCTTGCACGAGAATCGAATCGATGCGGCGGAACAGGCCGGACATCGTCAGCGGCAAGACCTCGGCGGCCCAGCCCGGCTCGATTCCGGTTCCGTGGAACGACACGCCGCCCTTCTGGCACGCGCTCTCGATCCGGTCGGCGACGCGACGGCCCATGCTCTTCGGGTAGATCAGGCCCGTAACAGCCGTCGAGACGACGTTCTTGCCCGCTTCGAGCAGCCGGCAGATGTCGTCCAGCGCGCGCATCGGGTCGAGCTCTCCCTGTGCGGCGTAGAGCACGCAGTCCGCGTCCAGCGCGAGCACATCTTCGGTGCTCGCGGTCGCGACGACGCCGAGCTTGCCCAGACCGCACGGCTCTCCGGCGTCGCGCCCCGCCTTCTCCGCGCTGTACACGCGCACACCGACGAGCTCGAGCTCCGGATGCGCGGCGATCGCCGCGAGCGCATGGCGGCCGACGCTACCGGTTGCCCACTGGATCACGCGGAAGGGACGGCTTCGCGCCTGCACGACGGATCTCCCTCGCCGCCGCGCGCACTCGAGACGGCGGCGGCGCTCGAAAACATCTAGAGTTTTTCGAGCCTATCACGCCGGCGCGAGGAGAGGAGTCCGATGGAGATGCAAGAGTGGTCCCTGTCGGCCGCGTTCGACGCGATCGCCGCTGCGGCGCCCGAGCGCGACATGCTGGTCTGGAAGAACGTGCGGCGGACGTATGCGCAAGTAGCAGCGCGCGCGCAAAATCTCGCCGCATTCCTCCAGCAGCGCGGCCTCGGCGTCCGCCGCGAGCGATGCGCGCTCGAACGCTGGGAGTGCGGGCAGTCGACCGTCGCGCTGCTGCTCTACAACTGCCCCGAATACATCGAGGCGATGCTCGGCTGCTTCCGCGCGCGCGCCGTTCCGTTCAACGTGAATCAGCACTACCGGCCAGAGGAGATTCGCGGCCTGCTCGAGATGCTCGGCGCCGAGGCGGTCGTCTATCACCGCGCGCTCGGCCCGTTGCTCGCCGACGCGCTGGGTGGAATGAGCGTGGCGCTGATCGATGTCGACGACGGCTCAGGCGTTGCGCCGCGGGGCGGCAGCGTCGGCTTCGAGGAAGCCGCGGGGAAGTCGGCCGCCGCTTCGAGCCTTCCCATCCCTTCTGGAGACGACCTCTATCTCGTTTGCACCGGCGGCACGACCGGCTCGCCGAAAGCGGTGCTGTGGCGCCACGCGGACGTCTTCGCCGCCGCGATGGGCGGGATCGACGGCGCGACGCGCGAGAGCCTCGCCGCGAGGGCCGCAGCCGGCGCGATCACTTACTTCGCGGCGCCGCCGCTGATGCACGCGGCCTCGCAGTGGACGGCTTTCGCCGGCATCCACGCCGGCGCGACGATCGTGCTCCACGACGACCGCGCGGCGTTCGACGCCCGCACGATCCTCGAGACGATCGCGCGCGAGCGCGTGAACTTCATGTCGATCGTCGGCGACGCGTTCGCGCGGCGCCTGATCGATGAGCTGCGCGCGCGCAGCTACGACGTCGCGTCGCTGCACACGCTCGCGACCGGTGGGGCCACGACGAGCGCGGCCTGCAAGGAGGCGCTGCTCGAGCTGCTGCCGCAGATCACGATCATCGACGGCTACGGCGCGTCGGAGACCGGCGGCATGGCGTACGGCGCGTCGCGGCGCGATGCGAAGGCGAGCGGCTTCGCGCCGCGCGACGGCGCAGCGGTCCTCTCGGCGGATCGCGGCCGCTTCCTCGCACCGGGCGAAGACGAAGTCGGCTGGACGGCTCGGCGCGGCCGCGTGCCGCTCGGCTACCTCGGCGATCGGAAGAAGACCGAGGAGACGTTCCCGATCATCGACGGCCAGCGCGTCGCGGTTCCCGGCGATCGCGCGCGGCTCGGCGCGGACGGCGCGCTCACGCTGCTCGGCCGCGACTCGCTCGTCGTGAACAGCGGCGGCGAGAAGATCTTCGTCGAAGAGGTCGAGGAGGTGATTCGCCGCCATCCCGCCGTCGTCGACGCGCTCGTCGTCGGGCGGCCGAGCGAGCGGTTCGGCGAGGAGCTGGTCGCCGTCGTGCAGCTGCGTCCCGGCGCGACGCCCACGCCGCACGAGCTGCGCGAGTTCGCCGCGAGCTCGATCGCTCGCTTCAAGGCGCCTCGCGCGATCGCGTTCTGCGACCGCGTTCATCGCCACGCGAGCGGCAAGGGCGACTACCGCTGGGCGCGCGACGCCGCGGAGCAAGCGCTGAGCGCGACGCAGAATCGGTGAGCGATGGACCTCGGCGTCCGGGGCAAGGGCTACCTAATCGTCGGAGGCTCCGCGGGAATCGGGCTGGCGGCGGCTTCTGCACTCGCCGCCGACGGCGCGGCCGTCGCGATCGCAGGCCGAAACGAGGAACGCGCGACGCGGGCGGCGCGCGGGCTCGGCAGCGAGCACGCTGCGAACGTCGTCGCGCTCGCGGGAGACGTGACCGTCCCCGGCGAGGCGGAGCGACTCGTTGGGGGAGCGATCGCCGCGCTCGGCAGCCTGCGCGGCGTCGCGGTGACGACCGGGCTCGGCGCGCGCGGCCAGCACGACCTGCTGCGCGCGACGGACGCCGATTGGCGCGACACGTTCGAGGACTTGCTGCTCGGCACCGTGAGCGTGTGCCGCGCGGCGATTCCGCGGCTCGTCGAAGCCGGCGGCGGCGCCATCGTGACGACGGCCGCGTACTCGATTCGCGCGCCGAAGTCGCACCAGTTTCCATACGCCGCGCTGAAGGCGAGCGTCGCGACGTTCACGAAGAACCTCGCCAAGACGTACGGGCGCGACGGCGTGCGCGCGAGCTGCGTCTGCCCCGGCGCGACGGAGACGGAGATTCTCGCCGCGCTGCGCGTGCGCCTCGCCGCGGAGCGCGGCTGGCCGGTCGGCGAAGCGCTCGAGCGCGCGCTGGCGCAGGACTGGGGGATGCAGGTCGCGCTCGGCCGCGCCGGCGCTCCACGCGAAGTGGGTGACGTGGTCGCGTTCCTGCTGTCCGAGCGCGCGAGCTACCTGACCGGCGCGCTCGTCAACGTCGACGGCGGGACCGACTTCTGACGCGAACTGCGCTCGCGGCGTGATCGCGGGCTACTGCTCTTCCGGCACCTCGAAGTGCTCGGAGCAGAGCTCGAACGCCCGCTTCGTGCCGTGCTCGGCGCGGGTCTTCACGAAGTTGAACTCGTCGTCCTCGAACTGCAGGTTCGTACCGAACGCGTGGAAGAGGTAGCTCGCGGCCTCTTCGCCCTGATAACCCTGCAGCTGCTCGACGAGCCGGAACGCTTCCTTCGCGATCACGATGCCGTCGGCGGGCATGCGGGCTGCCTTCTGCGCCCACCAGCTCGCGCGGGCTTCGACCGCGCCGTCATCGACGACCTCGGTGAAGATCCCGAGCTGCTCGAGCTTCTCCGCGGCCAGCGTGTCGCCGGTCAGCAGGAAGCGGCGCGCGAGCGTCGGACCGAGCCGATAGAAGAACATGTGCAGCGAGCCGAGCGCCGGCCCGAGGAAGCGCGTGGCCGGCATGCCGACCATGGTGTTACGGGCGACGACGGAGATGTCGGCCATCAGCGCCATCTCGAATCCGCCGCCGAGCGCGAAGCCGCGCACCTCGGCGACGATCACCTTCGGATAGCCGAGGAAGTTGTGATAGAAGTCGAACGTCTTACGGTCGACCGACAGGCGCCGTCGCTGGCTCGGCCGCTGCGCGCGGTTCGCGGCGCCTTCTCCGGCCGCGCTCTTGCGGTACCACGAGTACGCGTTGCCCATGTCGGCGCCGGTGCTGAAGACGCCGTCGCTGCCGCGCAGCAGCACGACCTTCACGCCGTCGTCGAGCGCGCACTCATCGAGGTAGGCGCCGAGCTGCTCGCGCATCGGCGGGTCGTACGCATTGCGCCGCGCCGGGTTGTCGAGCGTCAGGCGAACGATGCCCGCGCGCTCGTCGCGTTCCATCAGCACACGGCCGTCGCTCACGGATGCGTCCTCCTCGATGGCGCCGCCCCTCGCGCCGGCCTACGGTAACATCTAGATATTTCGCTGGGAACGACGATCGGGTCGACGCGCATGGAATTCCGCCTGGATGACGAACAGCGAGGGCTTCAGGGCACCGTTCGCCGGTTCTGCGCGACGCGCTTCCCGCTGGAACGCATCGCCCAACGCGAGAGCCCCGAGCTCGACCGAAGCGTGTGGCGCGAGCTCGCGGAGCTCGGCGCGTTCGGCCTCTTGGTCCCGGAAGCCGACGGCGGCCTCGGCCTCGGCGCGATCGAAGCGGCGATCGTCTGCGAGCAGCTCGCTGAGCACCTCGCGCGCGGCCCCGTGCTCTGGTCGATGCTCGCGGCGCGATACGCGGCCGGCGTCGCGAGCGGCGCTCGCGTCGCCGGCGGAGTCGAATGCGGCAATTCCGACGACGATCCGATCCTCGTCGAGCACGCGGGCGATCTCGACGCACTCGTGATCCTTCGCTCCGACGGTGTGTACTGGTGTGAACGCGCCGACCTCCCGCCGTTTCACGCTCTCTCTCCACTCGACCCGCTCACGCCGATCGGTCGCTGCGCCGCATTGCCGAGAGGCGAGCGCGTCGGCGATGCCAGCGAAGCCTCGAACCTGCGCCGCATGGGAACCGTGCTCAGCGCCGCGATGCTGCTCGGCGTCTCGAGCGCCGCGCTCGAATCCGCACGCCGCTTCGCGCTGGAGCGCGAGCAATTCGGCGTCCCGATCGGATCCTTCCAGGCCGTCCAGCACCTGCTGGCCGACATGTACGTGCGCACGGCGCTCGCGCGCAGCGCCACTCATGCAGCGGCCGCCGTGCTCGACGACCCCGTGATCGGTGATCCGCTTCGCGCGAGCGCCGGCGCGAAGCTGCTCGCCGGCGAAGCCGCGCTCGAGAATGCGCGCGCGGCGATCCAGCTGCACGGCGGAATCGGCTTCACCTGGGAAATGCTCCCGAACTACCTTCTCAAGCGCGCATGGGTGCTCGAGAACGCGTTCGGCAACCGCGACGCCCACGCATTCGCGATCAGCGCCGCCATCGAGGAGGCCCTCACATGACGTCGGCGGCGGCGGCGCAGGGCGTCTCGATCGCGCGCGACGGCGGCACGCTGCGCATCACGCTGGATCGGCCGTCGCGGAAGAACTCGCTCGAAGTGAGCGCGGTCCAGCGAATCGTCGCCGCGCTCGAAGCCGCGGCCACCGACGATTCGCTGCGCGTCGTCGTGCTCTCCGGCGCGGGGTCCGACTTCTGCGCGGGCGCGGATTGGGTCGCGTCGAACGCCGGCGGGAGCCGGCCGCGCACCGGGAGCCTCCAGCGGCGCGTTCCGCTGCAAGCCCATCGTCTGATCGAGCTGCTTACGGAGATCCAGCTCCCGGTCGTCTGCGCGGTACGCGGTTGGGCGGCCGGCCTCGGCTTCCAGCTCGCGCTGGCCGCCGATTTCACGATCGCCGCGGAGTCGGCCTGCTTCTGGGAGCCCTTCATCGAGCGCGGCTTCAGCGCGGACAGCGGCGCGACGTGGCTGCTCCCGCGCCTCGCCGGCGTCGCGCGCGCGAAGGAGCTGTTACTGCTCGGCCGCAAGCTCTCGGGCGCAGAGGCCGCAGCGTGGGGGTTGATCCACCGAGCCGTGCCCGAATCCGAGCTCGACGCCGCCGCCGCCGCGCTCGCCGAACAGCTGGCCGCCGGCCCCACCGTCGCGATCGGGCTCAGCAAGCGCTGCATCCAGCGCTCGCTCGAGACCAGCCTCATCGAAGCGATGCAGAGTGAGGCGTTCGCGCTCGAGCTCTCGTCGCGCACCACGGATTTCAAAGAGGGGCTGCTCGCGTTCGAGGAACGGCGCGCGGCGCGCTTCGAGGGGCGGTGAGTCCACCATGCAGTTCGAAACGATCCGCTACGAGGTCGAAGATCGGATCGCCACGATCACGCTGAATCGGCCGGACAAGTTGAACGCGGTCAGCCCGCAGATGGCGCAAGAGCTCCGCGCCGCCTACGCCGCCGTCGAGTCCGACGAGCAGGTGGGGATCGCGATCGTCACCGGCAGCGGCCGCGCCTTCTGCGCAGGCGCCGACGTCGTCGAGATTCCCGACGACGGCCGCGTGATCTATCCGGAGCCATACCTCACGACGTTGGCGCAATGGGAAGCGCCGCAGGAGGCGACGCCTCCGTTCCGCGCGATGACGAAGCCGATCCTCGCCGCCGTGAATGGGCTGTGCTGCGGCGCCGGGCTCGATCTCGTGACGACCGGCGACATCGTGATCGCGTCCGAGCGCGCCGAGTTCTTCGACCCGCACGTGAGCATCGGCCTCGTGTCGGGCCGCGAGATGGTGCGGCTCGCGCGCGTGCTGCCACTGAACGTCGCGATGCGCGTCGCGCTGACGGGCCGCCACGAGCGAATGGGCGCGCAGCGCGCGTACGAGCTCGGCATGGTCTCCGAAATCGTTCCGCACGATCGCTTGCTCGCGCGCGCGAGAGAGATCGCGACGCTCGTCAACCGCAACGCGCCGCTCGCGGTGCGCGGCACGCGCCTCGCGATTCGCAAAGGGCTCGATCTGCCGCTGCACGAGGCGGAGATCCTCGCCGAAGCGTTTCGCGAGCGCGTGGTTCGCACCGACGACGCGCGCGAAGGGCCGCTCGCGTTCGTCGAGAAGCGCCCGCCGCAGTGGAAGTGCCGATGAGCGCGGCGTTCTCGACGATCCGTTACGAGCTGACGCCCGACTTCGTCGCAACGATCACCCTCGATCGGCCCGAAGCGCTGAACGCGTTCGACCGTACGATGTGCGATGAGATCCGCGCCGCGTGGCAGCGGATCAAGGCGGATCCCGCGGTGAACGCCGTGGTGTTACGGGCGGCGGGCGAGCGCGCGTTCTGCGCCGGGCTCGACGTCGAGAAAGCGTACGGCCAGCCCGACGACATCTGGAATCACGAGGACCCCGGCGAGCTGCTCAGCCCGAAGTGGCAAAAGGTCTGGAAGCCGGTCGTGTGCGCGGTTCAAGGGATGTGCACCGCCGGCGCGTTCTATTTCCTGAACGAAGCCGACGTCGTGATCTGCTCCGACGACGCGACGTTCTTCGATTCCCACGTGAGCGCCGGCATGGTGTCGGCGCTCGAGCCCGTCGGCCTGATGCGCCGAATCGGGCTCGGCGAGACGCTGCGCATCGCGCTGTCCGGCAACGACGAACGCCTCTGCGCGGAGACCGCGCTGCGCATCGGCCTCGTGACGGAGGTCGTCGCGCGCGATCGGCTCTGGCCGCGCGCGCACGAGATCGCCGCCGGCATCGCGAGCAAGCCGACGGCCGCGACGCAGGGCACGGTGCGCGCAATCTGGGAATCGCTCGACCGGCCTTACCGAGCGGCCATGGAGCAGGGGCTGATCTACACGCGCGTCGGCAATCCGATCGGGATGGCCGAGCTGAAGCGGAAAACGCCGCCGAAGCAGCCGCCGAGGATTCGCTGATGACCGGTTCCCCTGGCGAGCTCGGCGAGCGCATCGGCAAGGTGCTCGCGATCGAACCGGCGGCGCCGGCGATCGAGTTCTCAGGGCGGTGGCGTACGTGGGGCGAGCTGGCGACTACGGTCGACTCCGTGGCGGCGCAGCTTCCCGTCGCGGGCACGCGGATCGGCGTGCTGCTGCGCAATCGTCCTGCAGAGGTTGCGTTCTCGTTGGGTGCGCTGCGCGCAGGCGCGTGCGTCGTCGCGATCGATCCGCAGCGCGGCGCCGAGCGTGTTCGCCGCGACGTCGCGGCGCTCGAGCTCGGCTGCATCGCAGGCGAGCCGCGAGACCTCGCGGAGCTCGTTTCCGAAGACGTCGGCGCGACGCAGCTTTGCGCGAGCGACGTCGGCGGCGCCGTCGAAGTGCAAGCGGCGGCGCCTCTCGATCGCCCGACCCGGCGCGGCATCGCGGTGCAAATGCTGACCAGCGGGACGACCGGGCCGCCGAAGCGCATCGACCTCTCGTACGAGATGCTCTCGCGCTCGCTCACCGGCGCGAAGAAGTACGAATCCAAGCGCGAGGACGAGCTTCGACTCCGGACCGGCGTCGCGATCATCAACTCGCCACTCGTCCACGTCGCCGGCCTGTTCCGCGTGCTCCAGTGCGTCGTCGACGGACGCTCGTTCGCGTTGCTCGAGCGCTTCACGGTGGACGGCTGGGTCGACGCGGTGCGCCGACATCGCCCCGCGACTGCGAGCCTCGTGCCAGCCGCGCTGCGGATGGTGCTCGAGGCCGACGTTGCGCGCGCGGACCTCTCGAGCATCCGCTCGGTCGTCTCGGGCACGGCGCCGCTCGCCTCGGCCGACGCCGACGCCTTTCTCGATAAGTATGGGATCCCGGTGTTGCCGTCCTATGGGGCGACCGAGTTCGGCGGCGGCGTCGCGGGCTGGAATCTCGCCGAGCACCGACAGTTCTGGGCGAGCAAGCGCGGCAGCGTCGGCCGCGCGCACCCGGGCTGCGAGCTGCGCGTCGTCGACCCTGAGAAGGGAGACGTGCTCGGCGCCGACGCGGAAGGGCTGCTCGAGGTTCGGGCCGTCCAGCTCGGCTGGGGCAGCGCGTGGGTGCGGACGACCGACATCGCGCGCGTCGACGCCGACGGCTTCCTGTGGATCCTCGGCCGCGCCGACCAAGTGATCATTCGCGGCGGCTTCAAAGTGCGCCCGGACGACGTGCGCGCCGTGCTCGAACGGCATCCGTGCGTGCGCGGCGCCGCGGTCGTGAGCCGCCCCGATGCGCGCCTCGGCGCGGTGCCCGTCGCGGCCGTCGAGCTGCGCGGCGGCGCGTCGGCCACGACGACGGAGCAGCTGCTCGCGCACGCGTCGGCCTCGCTCGCGCGCTACGAGCTGCCGGCCGAGATCCGCATCGTCGACGCGCTTCCGCGCACGGCCTCGGCGAAGGTCGACCTCAGCGCGGTACGTGCGCTGTTCTCAGGGACTCGAGATGAATCTGCACTACAGCCGCGAGGATGAGCGCTTTCGCGCCGAGATCCGCGCGTGGCTCGAGCAGGAAGTCCCCGCGCACGGCGCGCCGCCGGCGGCCGACGACTGGCCGGCCCGACGCGCGTACGACACCGCGTGGCAGCGAAAGCTCCACGACGCCGGCTGGGCCGGGATCGCTTGGCCCGCCGAGCTCGGCGGGCGCGGGCTGCCGATCGCCCGACAACTCGTCTACTTCGAGGAGTACGCGCGGGCCGGCGCGCCCTACATCGGCGTCAACTTCGTCGGCCTGATGCACGCCGGCCCGACGCTGATCGCCGAGGGCAGCGCTGCGCAGCGCGCGTTCCATCTGCCGCGCATCCTGCGCGGCGAGAGCGTGTGGTGTCAGGGCTTCTCCGAGCCACAAGCCGGCTCCGACCTCGCAGCGCTGCGCACGCGCGCAGAGCGACGCGGCGACGAGTACGTCGTCAGCGGCCAGAAGATCTGGAGCACCCGTGCGCACGTCGCCGACTGGTGCGAGCTGCTCGTACGCACCGATGCCGGCGCGCCGAAGCACGAGGGCATCACGTGGCTGATTCTCGACATGCACCAGCCCGGCGTGACGGTGCGCCCGATGCGGACGATCGACGGCGAGAGCCACTTCTGCGAGGTGTTCCTCGACGAGGCGCGCGTTCCGATCTCGAACCGCGTCGGCGCCGAGAACGACGGCTGGCGCATCGCGAACGTGACGCTGCGCTTCGAGCGCGGCACCGCGTTCGCGCAGCACATCATCACGCTGCGCTCGCAGCTGCTGCGTCTCGCGTCGCTCGCGAGAGCGCGCCGCACTGCGCGCGGGACCGCCTGGGATGAGCTGCGCGGCCGCATCGGCAGGCTCGCTGCGAGCGTCGAGGCGCTCTGGAGGCTGACACAGATGTGCGTCACGGAAGCCGAGCGCTCGGGAATGCCGTCGCCGCTCGGCTCCGCGCTGAAGCTGCGCTACAGCGAGATCGCGCAGGAGATCACCGAGCTCGCAGTGCGCGTCGTCGGGAAGCCGATCATCGCTGCCGCCGAGCTCGCGGACGTCTGCACTGGCGACCTCGCGCGCGAGTACCTGTGGTCGCTGCAGACGACGATCGCCGCGGGCACCTCGCAGATTCAGCGCAACCTGATCGCGCAGCGCATCCTCGGGATGCCGAAGGGGCGTTGAATGGCCGCGGAGACGCGCTGGAGCTTCGGGGTCGAGCCGCTCGCTCAAACGCTCGAGGTCGCAGCGCTCGCTCGTTCGGTCGCCGGCCTCGTGCTTTCGCTCGAAGCGCCGCATCCCGCAGTCGAGCGACTGGCCGCGGCGCTGCGCAACGCCGAGCGAGAGCTGCTGCAGCTCGCGCCCGCGGATCCGAAGCCGCGCATCGGCGCGGACGCGCCTGCGAGCCGGCGCGTCTACATCGATCACTCGCGCGACATCGGCGCCTACAACCCGTGCTTCCCGACTTATCAGGTCCACGTGAACGGAGATCGCGCGTCGGGCAGCGTCCGTTTCCCGCTCGTCTACGAAGGCCCACCTGGAATCGTGCACGGCGGATTTCTCGCGCTGTTCTTCGACGCGGTCGTGCAGCACCACAATTGCGACGTCGGGCTCGCCGGGAAGACGACGTCTCTGACGGTCAGGTACCGGCGCCCCACGCCGCTGCTCAGCGAGCTGCGCTTCGCGCTCGAGCGCTCGGTCGCGGACGGCAGGATCACCTCCACGGCACAGCTCTCGAGCGACGCGGGCGTGCTGTGCGAAGCGGAAGTGCGCGCGGTCGCGGGCGACCGCGCGGCGTTGCCGGCGGTCTCGCCTCGGAGAAGCGGGGCGTGACCGCCGCGACGATCGACGCCGGCGACGGGCTCCCGCTCACGGTTCCCGCGCTGCTGCGCGCGCGTGCCGCGGCGCAAGGCGCCTCCGTGCTGCTCGCATGCGACGACGACGTCCTGACGTACGCAGAAGCCGAGCGGCGATCCGCCGCGCTCGCGCGCGCCCTGCTCGCCGTCGGCGCCGGCAAGGGCACGCACGTCGGGATCCTGCACCCGAACGGGAGCGCGTTCGCGGTCGCGTGGCTGGCCGCCGCGCGGATCGGCGCCGTCGGCGTTCCGATCAGCACGTTCTCGAAGAGCGGCGAGTTGCGCGTGCTGCTGCGCAGCGCCGACGTCGCGCTGCTGCTGAGCGCATCCGCGTATCGCTCTCACGACTACGTGCGCTTGTTACGGGAGACCGTGCCCGAGCTCGATCTCGGCGCGCCGCCGCCGCTGTTCGCCGACTCGCTGCCGGCGCTGCGCCGCGCCGCCTTCGTCGAGCCGGGTGCGAGCGCCGATCCCGGCTGGTCGCTGCGTGCGCTCGAAGAGCGCGGGCTCGAGCTCGACGCGAACCTGCTGGCCGCCGCAGAGGACGCCGTCTCCTCCGCGGATCGGCTCACGATCGTGCACACGTCGGGCTCGACGGGCGCGCCGAAGGGCGTGATCCACACGCACGGCGCGTTGATCCGGCATCTCGACAACCTGAATCGGATCCGTCGCTTCGTCCCCGGCGAGGTGCTGTTCTCGAATTCGCCGTTCTTCTGGATCGGCGGCGTCGCGTTCTCGCTGCTCGGCACCCTCGTCGCCGGCGCGAGACTGGTGTGCTCGAACTCCCCGCACGCCGCCGGCGTGCTCGACGTGCTCGAGCGCGAGCGCCCGACGCTTGCGAACGGCTTCGCGCAGACCGTCGCGCATCTCCCGCGCGATGCGAGCTTCGCGCAGCGCGACCTCTCGTCGATCCGGCGCGGAAATCTCTTCCCGATTCTCGCCGAGGACGCTCGGCCGAAGAGCCCGGACCTGCGCCACGGGATGCTCGGCATGACCGAGAGCGGCAGCACGTGCCTGCTGAGCGAGGACGAGTCCGATCAGCCCGAGCACCGGCGCGGCTCGTTCGGCAAGCCTGCGCCGGGATTCGAGGCGCTGATCGCCGACCCCGAAACCGGCGCCGTCTGCGGTCCGAACGAGCCGGGCGAGCTCCGCCTGCGCGGCCCATTCATGATGGAGGGTTACTACGGGCGCGAGCGTCACGAGGTGTTCGACGCCGACGGCTGGTTCCGCACCGGAGACATCGTCGTGCGCGACGCCGAGGGCTTCTTCTATTTCGAGGGCCGCCGCGGCGACATGATCAAGACGAGCGGCGCGAACGTGTCGCCGCGCGAGGTCGAAGCGGTGATCCACGATCTGACTGCGCTCACTGCCCACGTGATCGGCCTCGCCGACGCCGAGCGGGGCCAGCTCGTGGCCGCGGCGCTGCGCGTGCCGTCCGGCCGCGCCGTCGACGTCGACCAGCTTCGCGTGCAGCTCGGCTCGCGCCTCTCGTCCTACAAGGTGCCGCGGCGCTTTCTGCTGCTCGCGGACGAAGCCGTCCCGATGCTCGCGAGCGGCAAGCTCGATCGGCCTGCACTCGAGGCGCTCTTCCATGCCGAGTGATGCGGAGACGATTCCGCAGCTGATCGCGCTGCGGCGGCGCAGCGATCCGGACATGCAGGCGCTCGTCAGCGACGAGGCCGCGATCACGTACGCGCAGCTCGACGAGGCGAGCCGAGCGCTCGCCGCGCGCATGGTGCGCGCGGGTCTCGGCAAGGGAGATCGCGTCGGCCTGTCGATGCCCAACGGGATCGACTGGGCAACGGTTGCCATCGCCGTGATGCGGATCGGCGCGGTGCTGGTTCCGCTCAGCACGCTGCTGCGCCCGCCCGAGCTGCTGGCGCAGCTGCGCGTCGCGTCCGTCACCCATCTCATTGTGGTGCGCAGCTTCCGCGGCCGCTCGTACGCGGGCGAGCTCCGTGCGCTCGCGCCCGGGCTCGAGGGCGACGGCGAGAGCGGCGGCCGAGCTCCGCAAGCGCCGGCGCTGCGTCGCGTATGGGTTTGGGGCGAGCTCCCCGATGCACGCGCCACCGCGAGCTTCGTCGCAGCGCTGGAGAGCGTCGTCCGCCCCGCGGATGACATGGTCGTTCTCTTCACGTCGGGAAGCCGCGGCGCGCCGAAGGGCGTGATCCACACGCACGGAAGCGCGCTGCGTGCGACTGCGGCCGGGCTCGAGGCGCGCTGCATCGGCGCGGGCGAGCGGCTCTACATCCCGATGCCGTTTTTCTGGACGGGCGGATTCTGCGGCGGGCTGCTCTCGGTTCTCATTGCAGGAGCGACGTTGCTGACCGAATCCGCGCCCGAGCCCGAGCGAACCCTCCGCTTGCTGGAGCGAGAACGCGCGACGCTGTTCCGCGGCTGGCCCGACCAGGCGGCGCGGCTCGCGGCGCATCCGGCGTTCGCGAAGGCGGATCTCTCGGCGCTGCGACCGGCGAGCCTCGGCCCGGTGCTTCCGGCCGCACGGCGCCCGCGAGCCGGCGCGCGCGCGAACCTGTTCGGGATGACCGAGTCCGGCGGTCCGTACTGCGGCGCGCGGCTCGACCTCGATCTTCCGCATAACAAGCACGGAAGCTGCGGGCGGCCGTTTGCGGGAACCGAAGTGCGCATCGTCGACCCCGACTCGAACGCGCCCGTGGCGCCGGGCGTCATCGGCGAGATCCAGCTGCGCGGCCCGAACCTGATGCGCGGAATCTGCGGCCGAACGCGCGCCGAGGTGTTCGACGCGGCCGGCTACTTCGCGACCGGCGACCTCGGATCCCTCGCTGCCGACGGCTATCTCTGGTACGCGGGCCGCCGCGACGACATGTTCAAAGTGAAGGGCGCGACCGTGTACCCGAGCGAGGTCGAAGCGGGCCTGCGCGGGATCCCGGGCGTCGCCCAGGCGTTCGTCGCCGACGTGGAAGCCGGCGCGGGCGCGAAGGAAGTCGCCGCGCTGGTCGTCTCGAAGGCGGACGCCGCGGAGCTGTACGCCGCCGCGCGCGAGCGGCTCAGCGCGTTCAAGCTGCCGTCGCTCTGGCTCGTCGTTCCGCACGCGGAGGCGGTGCCGATGCTCGCGACGGGCAAGGTGGACAAGCGCGGTCTTCAGGAGCTGCTGCGCACGCGCGGAGAGCGGCCGCGCGCTGGGGCGCGCTGAGCGCTGCCAACGGGAGGGGCTCCGAGTGGACGACATCGAAGCGATTCGGCGACTGAAGGCGCGCTACTTCCGCGCTCGGCGTGCTCCCCGGCTGAGCTTCTCAGAGCCGCTTGCCGGTGCGCAGGGCCTCGGGAATCCAGCGCGGCGAGCGCTTCTCGGCGAACGCTTGCATGCCTTCGCGCGCCTCGTCGCCGCGGAAGAGCGACCAGTCCATCGCCATGCGATCGGGTTTGCCGTAGCGGTCGTTGAGGATGCGCTTCACGTGCATGCGCGCCTCGGGAGCCGTCAGCAGGATTTGCTCCGCCGCCTCGCGCGCCGCGCTCATCAGTCGATCGTGCGGGACCACGCGCGAGATCAGTCCCATCCGCAGCGCCTCCGCCGAGTCGAGCTTGCGGCCCGTGAGCAAGAGGTCGCGCGCGTGGGCGACACCGACGTGCGGGGGCAGGTAGGCGGCGTAGCCGGTGTCGGCGATGCCGCGCAGCAGCTCGGGCGCACGGAAAGTCGCTCGCTCGCTCGCGACCGCGACATCGGAGAGCAGCGCCACGAGCAGCCCGCCGCCTTGGCAGATGCCGTTCACCGCGGACACGACGGGCGCGAGGCTGTGGCGGATTTCTTCGAAGGGCGTGACGTCGCTGCGCGCGACGAAGTCGAGATGCGGGTTCGGGTCTTCGACCCTTCCGCGCAGCTCGCCGCCCGGCGCGAACACGTCGCCGACGCCCGTGATGATCAACGCGCAGGGCTCGGCGAGCCGGTTCACCCAATCGACGGCTCTCTTCACGCCGTAATACATCGCGACGCTGAAGGCATTGCGCGCCTCCGGCCGGTCGATCGTGCAGGTCGCCAGGTGCCCTTCGCGCTCGAGGCGCAGGAAGCGGGTTCCGAGGTCGACGGTTTCAGCCACGGAGTTGCCTCCCGATGCGGTGTGCGAGCGCGCGAGCGTATCGCCGCTCTCACCAGCGAAAGCGCAGCAGCCGCTCCGCGGCGGCGGGCCGCGATCTGCCGGCGCCGAGCGTCGGCGGAGAAGGACAGCGTCGCGGGCGGCAGGAGCCCCGCCACGTCGGCGAGCTTCACCACCCTCGCGCTGGGTGCGGGCGAAGTCGTGGAGCGCACCCAACGGTAGGAGGCGAGCCCGGAGCGCAGGCCGCTGGTGTCGAGCCAGTTCTCAGCGGGCCGCCCGCGGCTCGCGCACGATCCCGTAGCGATTCGCTTCGAACCATCCGCGCGCCGGCGCCGGCCAGCCCGATACGCGCGCCTCGACGAGCGCGCGCCAGTAGGGCCAGTGCTCGGGCGGCTCGCAGGTGTGCGCCATCTCGAAGCAGACGCTCGGCGCGATCGGCGCGAGCTCCACGTCGAGGCGCTTTCCGTCGTCGGTCGCGAAGCCGAGCTGGCTCTTCGCGAGCGTTCGCCGCGCGTCGTCGTATGCGATCGCGCCGTCGACGCAGCGCAGGTGCCGCATGCCGGAGGCGTCGCGCAGGTAGCCGACGCCTGCGCCGCCGAGCTGCGGCGCGCCCACGAAATAGAGCTGGCCCGCGGGCGATTGCAAATCGCCGAGCCCGAACGCGACGCGCCAGTTCCGCGGACCCCAGGAGCGATCGCGGTGCCCCGTGGCGTGGATCTCGCGCGTGCGCCCGCCTTCCGTGTAGCGGCCGGCGACGCGGATGGACTGCTCGAAGCGGCTCGCCACGAACTCGCCGCGGCCGGCGTCGCTGCCCGTGCCGGTGCCGAAGCAGTCGCTGGTCGCCGTCATCGCGAGCTCGAAGGCGACGTTCGAGAACGCGCCGGCCTCGGGGCCGCTGAGCACGCGCAGCGGGCCCTCGAACGTGAGGTTGCCGCTGCGCAGCGCCGCCTCGGGGCGAACCGCGAAGCGCAGCGCCCACTTCTGATGAGCGACGCCATGCGCGAGGTCGAGGTCGCCGAGCGCGAGGCGCGTCTCCTCGCTGCCGAGCCACGCGCCGTCGCGATGCACGTAACACCAGAGCATCGCGCGCTGCTGGTTCGGGAGGACGCCGAGCCGGAAAAAGCCCGACGGCCCGCCGGCGTGGTCGATCCACGAGAAGTACCAGGATTCGTTCCACGACCAGACGTCCGGGTCGAAGCGGTGCATCTGCTCGTCGGCAGGAACGAATGCGTCGTTCGCGGTCATCGGGCGGCTCTCTCCACGACGGCTTCCCACTGGGGAACGAGGAAGTTGCTGCGCTCGACGTCGGGCTTCGCGACGCCCCACTGTGCGAGCGCGCGCGTCGCCGTGATCACGAGGACCATTGCGGCGAACGCGGTCCAATAATGGATGTCGTGGAGCGCGCGGCCGGTCGCGGCGCTCCAGCGCTGCCAGGTCTCTTCCTCGCCAGGGAGGGTGAGCGGAGCCGCGGAGCTCGCGCGGAACGCGCGATCGACGAACAGGCTGTAGCCGACGTCGGCCGCGGGATTGCCGGCGTAGGCCACCTCGAAGTCGACGAGTGCCTGCACGCTGGTGCCGGCCACGATGCCGTTCACGAGCCGCGCGTCGCCGAGGCAGACCGCCGGCGCGGCGTCGGCGTTCGCGGGGAGATTGCGGCCGAGCCAATCGAGCGCGGCGAGCTGGCGAGGCGCATCGCTCTCGGGGAGAGCGTCGAGCAGGGACTCGCGCCAGTGACGGAGCACGTCGCGCGCGCCGCCCGGGCCGTGGCTGGCCTCGGGCACGGCGTCGACCGGCGCCGCGTGCATGCGCGCGAGCGCGTCGTGGAACGAGTGCCAGACGGCGCGGCGCTCGCTCTCGGGCGCGTCGCGAAACCAGCCGTCGCCATAGTGACCGGCGGGCGGCGCGTCCGGGACGCTGCGGCCCGCCACGTACTCCATCGCGAAGCAGGGCCGCCCGGCGGCGCGGGTTCCGGAATCGATCGCGACCACGCGCGGCACCGGAGCGCCTTGCTTCGCCAGCGCAGCCATGATGCGCGCCTCGCGCACGGGGTCGCGCCGATACACGAGGCTCGGCGAGCCCGGCGCCTTGAGCACGAGCGGCAGCGGGTCGCCGTTCGCGCGTGCGTCGAGCAGCCACGCGCCGCTCGAGTGGCCGCCCGCGAGCCGGCGCACGCCAGCGACGACGACGTGCGCACCCAACGACTCACTGAGCCAGGCGGCGAGCGCCGTCGGATCAGGAGCCGCGCCTGCGTCTCGAGCCGCGGCGCTCATCGGGCTCAGCTCCCGCTGAAGCGCGGCTCGCGGCGCTCCATGAACGCCGCGATGCCCTCGCGCACGTCCTTGCTCGCGTGCGTGATGTGCTGGCAACGCGCTTCGTCCTCGAGCGCCTGCGCGAACGTCACCGCAGAGGACGCGTCGAGCAGCCGCTTCGAGAGGCCGAGCGCGAGCGTGGGTCCGGCGGCGAGGCGCCTTCCCCAGTCGTCGGCGGCCGCGTCCAGCTCGCCGGCCGGCACGATCTTGTTGACGAGGCCGATCGACTCGGCCTGCTTCGCGTCGATGATGTCCGCGAAGAACGTCAGCTCCTTCGCTTTGTGCAGACCGATCCGGCGCGGGAGCAGCCACGAGTTGCCGCCGTCGAGCGCGAGCCCGCGCTTCGCGAAGATCTCCGAGAAGCGCGCGCGATCGCTGGCCAGCACGAGATCGCACGCCAGCGCGAGCCCGAGGCTGACGCCGACGCAGACGCCGTCGACCTTCGCGAGCGTCGGCTTCGGCATGCGCTGGAGCTTCAGCACGATGTCGCCCATCGCGCGCATCTCCTGCACGATCGGCTGCACCGTGCTCGCGCCGGTGAGGCCCCTGCCCGAAGAGTTGCCGCTGAGATCGGCGCCGGCAGAAAAGTTGCCGCCGGCGCCGGTGAGGACGAGCGCGCGGTCATCCGGATTCGCGGCGATCGCGGTGAACGCGCGGTCGAGCTCGCCCCACATCGCAGCGTCGACCGCATTCTTCTTGGCGGGTCGGTCGAGCGTGAGCGTGACCAGCCCGTCGCGGCGCTCCACGCGAATCGCATCCATTTCCCGTTCCTCCGGCTCGCGCGCGTACACTACATTCATCTAGATGTTTTAGTCCAGGCGCGAAGGGGCTCCGATGCAGATGAACGACATGATCCTGATCAGCGTCGACGATCACATCGTCGAGCCCGCGAATCTCTTCGACGGCCGCACGCCGAAGAGGTTCGCCGACCGCTTCCCCACGGTCGTGAAAGGCGCCGGCGGCGAGGACGTCTGGATCTTCGAGGGCAAGCCGATCCCGAACGTCGCGCTGAACGCGGTCGCGGGCAGGCGGCCGGAGGAGTACGGCTTCGAGCCGACCGCCTACGCGCAGCTGCGCAAGGGTTGTTACGACGCCGCCGCGCGCGTCGACGACATGAACGCGAACGGCGTGCTCGCGAGCTTGAACTTCCCGTCGTTCGTCGGCCTCGCCGGCATGCTGCTCGACAAGGCGCAGGACAAGGATCTCGCGCTCGCGGTGCTGCAGGCGTGGAACGACTGGCACATCGACGAGTGGTGCGGTCGCCACCCGGGCCGCTTCATCCCGCTCGCGCTGGTTCCGCTCTGGGACGCCGAGCTCGCCGGCGAAGAAGTGCGGCGCGTCGCGCGAAACGGTTGTCACGCGATCAACTTCGTCCCGAACCCGAATGCGATCGGGCGGCCGAGCCTGCACAGCGACTCGTGGGATCCGCTCTGGCGCGCGTGCGACGAAGAGGGCACGACGATCTGCCTGCACATCTCCGACGCGAGCGGCACGGTGCCGAGCCTCGACACGCCGGTCGACGCGTTCATCGCCAACATGCCGGTCACGCTCTACGCGACCGCGTCGGATCTCACGTACTCGCCGATCCTGCGAAAGTTCCGCGACATCAAGTTCGCGCTGTCCGAGGGCGGCACGGGCTGGATTCCGCACTTTCTCGAGCGCGTCGACTACGTCTACTCGCGCCACCGGACCTGGACGCGCCAGGACTTCGGCGACAAGCAGCCGAGTCAAGTGTTCCTCGAGCATGTCTTCACTTGCTTCATCGACGACAAGGCCGGCGTGCGGGCGCGCCATGCGGCCGGCCTGCGCAACATGAGCTGGGAGTGCGACTACCCGCACTCCGACACGACTTGGCCGCGCTCGCCCGAAGTGTTGTGGGAGAGCCTGCGGGATCTCCCCGACGCGGAGGTCGACCTGATCACGCACGAGAACGCGATGCGCGCGTATCGCTTCGACCCGTTCCGCCACTTGCCGCGCGCCGAGTGCAGCGTCGGCGCGCTGCGTGCGCGCGCCGCTCACGTCGACCTCGGCTACACGGAGACGCGCGGCGCGGGGCGTCCGCCGAAGGAGCAGAGCGCCGGTCCGGTCACGTTCGCCGACGTCGCGAAGCAGCTGGCGCGGCAATCGGTTCCGCTGCGGAGCTGACGCCGCGCGCCTGCGCCGGTGCTCTCCGTCGCAGGCTGCTTGTGAGCGGCAGGGCGCCGTTGTATTCATCTAGATGTTTAGAGATGCCGGGAGCGAGCGGATGACGAGAGCGATCGACTGTCTCGTGAACGTCGACATGGGCGACGCCCCGCAGCCCGAGTGGATGGTCCGAGTCAAGGAGGACACCTTCCGCGGCGGGGAGTCCTTCTTCCGGAGCCCCGAGCTCTCCGAGCTGCTCGACGACATGGACGCCAACGGCGTCGCGCGAGCGATTCTGCTGACCCGGCTCGGCAAGAGCGACGACCGCGCCCAGCGCTTCGCGACCGAGCGCCCCGACCGATTCTCCCTCGGCGTCGGCGG